>JAABUS010009555.1_pt1 | contig 10213 bp, 9 predicted proteins | sample 5560161 | NCBI WGS metagenome assembly JAABUS01 (sample SAMN10711885, study PRJNA513376) | rock metagenome | isolation source: Antarctica rocks | place: Antarctica: Victoria Land, Trio Nunatak nord | collected 2016-01-04
CCCGCCAGGTAGGCGGCCAAGCCGCGCCCCAGGGCGCCGCTCGCGCCGGTGAGCAGGACGGGTCGCGCGGGATGTTCGGTCATGGTGCCCTCGGCAGCGTGCGTGAGCGGCGCATTGTTTCGCGGGCTTGCCCTCCGGTCAACTGCGCGGCAGGGTGCGGCGATGCTGACCCTGACCCAGGCCGCAGCCGAGCTCGCCTCCGGGCGCACGACCGCGCGGTCGCTGATCGACCAATGCCTGGAGCGCATCGCCGACCCCGCCGGCGAGGGCGGGCGCACCTTTGTCGCCGTGTATGCCGAGCAGGCGCAGGCGAGTGCGGACGCGATGGACGCGCTGCGCCGGGTTGGCCGTGCCCCCGGCCCGTATGCCGGCATCCCCATCAGCCTCAAGGACCTGTTCGACGTCGCCGGCGAGCCGACCGCCGCCGGCAGCACCGTGCTGAAGGGGGCGGCGCCCGCGAGCGCCCATGCGCCCGTCGTGGCCCGCATGCTGGCGCAGGGCTTCGTGCCGGTGGGCCGCACCAATATGACTGAGTTCGCCTTTTCCGGCCTCGGCATCAACCCGCATCACGGCACGCCGCGCAGCCCGTGGGGGCGCGACATTGAGGGCCTGGGCGGGCGCATCCCCGGCGGCAGCAGCTCGGGCGCCGCGGTGTCGGTTGCCGATGGCATGGCGGTTGCCGCGCTCGGCACCGACACGGGCGGGTCCTGCCGCATCCCGGCGGCGTTCTGCGGCGTGGTGGGATATAAACCGACCGCGCGCCGGGTGCCGCTGGCCGGCGTGCTGCCGCTGGCGCCCTCGCTCGACAGCGTCGGTCCGCTGGCGCGCAGCGTGCGGTGCTGCGCGCTGGTCGATGCGGTGCTGGCCGGACAGGTTCCGCGGGCGGTCGAGCCGATGGCGTTGCGCGGCCTGCGCTTGGCGGTGCCGGGCAACATGGTGATGGAAGGGGTGGACCCCGTGGTGGCCGAAGTGTTCGGCCGAGCGCTCAACCGGCTGGGCAACCTGGGCGTGCGGGTGACGCATCTGAGCTTTCCGCAATTCGAGCGGATTGCCGCTGTGAACGCTGGGGGCGGCCTGGCGCCGGTGGAGGCCTATGCGTGGCACCGCACGCTGCTGGCCGAACAGGCGGAGGGCTACGACCAGCAGGTCCGCAAGCGCATCGAGCGCGGCGCCGCGATGACCGGGTCCGAGCTGATCGCCTTGCAGGCTGCCCGAGTCGAGATCTGCGCCAGCATGGACGCGATGACGGCCCCGTTCGACGCAGTGGCGATGCCGACGACGCCGATCCTGCCGCCCCGCATCGACGCCCTGGACGGCGAGGCCGAGTATGTCCGGATCAACAGCCTCGTCCTGCGCAATACGTCGCTCGCCAACTTCCTCGACCGTTGCAGCATCAGCATCCCCGCGAACCGCCACGGTGAGGAGCCGGTGGGACTGATGCTGATGGGCGAAACAGGCGGCGACGCCCGGCTGTTCGCCATCGCCGCCGGGATCGAGGACATGATCAGGGAGTCATACCGGTGATGCTCAGGCTCCTGCGGGCCGTCCTGGTGTTGCTGGCCATTGCCATGCCGGCCCGGGCGCAGGCGGTGCTGGATACGATCCTGGCCCGCGGCGTCGTCCGCGTGGGGCTGACCGGCGACTACCGCCCGTTCTCCATCAAGGATGACGCCGGACGGTTCGAGGGGCTGGACGTGGACATGGCGGAGAGCCTGGCCAAAGCCTTGGGCGTCCGGCTGGAGATCGTGCCGACCGCCTGGCCCACGCTGATGCCGGACCTGCAGAACCAGAAATACGACATCGGCATGGGCGGCATCACGGTGACGCTGGAGCGGGCCAAAACCGCCTATTTCTCCGCGCCGGTAATGCGGAGCGGCAAGACTCCCATCGCGCGCTGCGCCGACCAGGCCCGCTTTGCCTTCCTGGCCGACATCGACAAGCCCGGCGTGCGCGTGATTACCAACCCCGGCGGCACCAACGAGCGCTTCGCCCGCGCCAACATCAAACAGGCGGAAATCATCGTGTTTCCGAACAATGCGGCGATCTTCGACGAAATCGTCGCCAGCCATGCCGACGTCATGATGACTGACGCCGTCGAGACCCGCTTGCAGCAGCGCCTCCACCCCGAGCTTTGCGCCGTTCACCCGGACCGGCCTTTCGATATCTCCGAACTCGCCTACTTGCTGCCGCGCGACATGGCGCTGAAGGCCTGGGTGGACCAATGGCTGCACATTCAAGATGAAACCGGCGAGCGGCAGCGGCTGGGCGCGAAATGGCTGAACTGAGCCGTCATGCCCGGGCGGCGCCGGGCATAACGTCAGGCATTAGGAAAAGCTGACCTTCTCGTTCCCGCCGGGGTGCGGCGGCTCGCCGGTCACGACGGCCTTGATGTAGCCATAGGCGTGCACCATCGTGCTGTTCGGCGCGTCCCAATACTCGGCCATGGTGACATCCACCTTCAGCAGGGCGATGTCGGGATCGTCCTTGCCCTTGGGGAACCAGGTCCGCATCGCCTCGCCCCAATGCGCGTCGATGGCCGCCTTATCGCGCACGAGCTGGGCGTGGCCGGACAGGCTGACGTAGTTCTGCTTGCTGGGGTCGGCATAGGCGACGCCGACGCGCTGGTCCTGCTTCACCTCGTTCACCTTATGGCTGCTGGCGCGGGTAAAGAACCACAGCGTGCCGTCGAACCCGCTCTGCGCCGCCACCATCGGGCGGGCGCGCAGGTTGTCGTCGTCCTCCGTGGTGAGCATGGCGAAGCTGATGTCCTTCATCATCTCCCACATTTTCTGGGTGGTTTCAGTTTGGTTGCTTTCGGTCATCATGACTCCCCTTGCGTGGTCAGCCGTATCAACCGATCAGGGCGGGGTTCGGTTGCACGCAGTTTGCACGCTCAAGGCGCTTCGACGGCCAGCACACGCTCGGCAGAGCGTGCGGCCATGCTGTCCGCGACCCGCAGGGTCCATTGCCCGGCCGCCGCCCTTTCCGGCAGTGCCACCGTCCAATCCGCCCCGCCAGGCCCGACCCGCAGCACGCCGGAAAGCGGACGCACCGGCGCGCCCTCGGGATCAAGCAGGTCCACCCGCATCGCGTGGATTTCGGCCGGCGTCGGCCCGTCGAGGCCCACGTGCCAGGTCACCTGCGCGCCGGGCCGGGCACGGTCCGGACCGGTCAGCACGGGTCCCGGCAAAGGCCTTGCCGACACGGCCAAAATTGTCGGCTCAATCGGGTCCAAGGCGATGTCAAGGCGGCCGGCCTGACGTGGCGACCCCGCCCGGCACATGTCATAGACGAAGCCCGGGGCCCGAAGCTGCACGCCCAATTGGCCGGGCGCGCCCCATGGCAAGGCGGCTTGCAACGCCAGGATCAGCACGCCGCCGTTGCGGAACGCGTGCGCCTCCACGTTGCTGGCGCGCAAACCGTCGGGGCCGGTCATCGACAAAGCTGGCGCCGCGCCGGCCTTGGCCAGCAAATCCGCCAGCATCGTCAGCTCGGCGGCACCGGAGGGTTCGGCGTCCGGGCGGAAGACCTGCGGCATCTGCGCCACCCCGGCCAACGGGGACGCGGCCCGGCGCCGGCTGTGCTGGTCGAACAGGCCGGGTTCGGTGTCGGCCAGCACGGTGCCGCCGCGGGCGACGAACCGCCTGATTTCCTCGACCTCCGCCGCCGACAGCGCGATCGCGTGCGGCAGCATCAGCACCTTGATCGCATCGTCCCGCAACGCGCTGCCTTCCAGGGTCTCGGAAGACAGCCAGCGCGGCTGGATGCCGAGCTGGGCCAGGCGGTCCACCATCTGGCGACGCGCCGCGCGCCAGGCGTTGTCGTCCAGCTCGTGCTCCGCGTCGCGGTCGGACCAAGCGGCGCCGCGGGGCCGCTGGTCCAGCATCCAGCGGGTGCGGAAGCTCGCCTGGGAGTACAATACGGCAACGGGGCCGGCAATCGGACGGCTGGCGATCAGCGCCGGGGCGACGACGCGCAAGCTGGCCACGAGCCGCGCCAACGCCCGGCCACGTGGCCCCGGTTCGCCATTGGGCTGCACCGTGTTGTTCAGCTCGTCCCACACGATCAGCCCGCGCCCGCCGCGCAGCAGGTCCCTCCAGGCGGCATGGTCGGCGCGCGATCCCGTCTCGAACATCGTGTGCAGCGGGATGAGCACCGGGTTCAGCGCATGTGCGATCTCCAGCGAGTTGCCGGAGTCGTAGATCTCCATCACGTCCACGGCGTGCGCCAGCCGGCCATAGTCGTAGCCGCCCCAGCCCGGCACCTGCGCGCCCTCGATGGCCGAGAGCGCGGCGGGGTCCGCGCGGTGCACCGCGTCCGTTCCCGCGCGGACGGCGGCGGCAAACGCCACGTCCATCCACGCCTTGAAGTCAGCCCAGGCGGAGAAGTTGTCGTCGGTCCGCCGCATCGCGTCGTCCGTGAGGTCCGGCACGACCTCCTCCCACGACTCGAAGCTGCTGCCCCATTGCCGGTTCAGCGCCCCGAGGTCCGGATACTGCGTCCGCAGCCAAGCCCGCATGGCCCCGAGCGAGGCCGGCGACACGTCGAAATCCCAGTTGGCCGACAGATCGCCGATCCCGGTCTCGTCGCCCAAATTGTAGAACAGCGGGCGGTCGGGCGCCTGGCGGCGGACCACGTCGGCCAGCCGCGCCTTCACCGCATCGAGCCAGGCCGGATCCGACAGGCCCGGGGCGCGCACGAAGATGTTGCGGTCCCCCGGCGCCTGCTGACGGCGGGCACGCGCGGCGTCGAACAGCCAGGTCACGGACTTGCCCTCCGTGTAGCGGTGGTACGGCGCGTAGAAGTCGGTGGCGATGTTCTCGACGAACCAGGGCAAGCCCGCTTCGCGCCGGGCCGCGACATCGGCCAGGTTGATCTGGCCGCCGGTCCCGCGCAGCTTCACGCCGCTGAAGCCCAGGCGGGCCAGCCCAGCCATGCCGGCCACCCCTTGGTCCTGCCACATGATGAGCTGGTAATCGTCCCAGCGGTTGGCCTCGGCGGCTGCGGGACTGGCCAGGCCGGCCAGGCACAGCAGTGCCGCTGCGAGGCGGGCCGTCAACGGCCCAGCACCTGCCGCTTCGCCATGCCCAGCAGGCTGCTCATGCCGGCCTTGGCCTCGTACAGCACCGCACCCACGCGGTGGCGCCAAACGCCGTCGCTCCGCACCTCCTCGTCGCCCGGCACGACGACGTTGTCCTCCAGCTTCGGCGTCTCGCTCGACCAGTCCAGCAGCAGCGCCGCCGGGCGGCCGGTGTCGTTGGCCAGGCGGTTGCGCCGCATGACGACCCGGGTGTCGCCGCTCGCCACCACCGCCGCCTGCCGCCCGTCGTTGCCGCGCGCAAGCTCGAGCACATTGTCTTCTAGCAACAGGGTGCCGGACGCCGCCGAGACCGCCAGGCGGGAGGTCTCGATCCGGTTGCCGGTCAGCTCGGTCTGCAAGGCGGTCGAGGCGACCTGGCTGCCCTTGACCCCGGTGAACACCGATTGCTGCACCTGGAGCGCCGCGACCGGCCCGGCCAGCAGCGCCACGGAGGGCCGGTCGCCCGCGACGCCGCCGCCCTCGAACCGGCATTGCACGACCCGGACCGTGCCGGGTCCGCCGATGCCGGCGAGGACGCCCACTTCGTTGTTCACGAACTGCACGCGCTCAAGCAGCAGCGACTGCCCTTCCAGCCGCACCCCGGCGCCGTTGCCGTCCGGCACCCGCGCCCGCGCCAGGGTCACGTCGCGCACCACGGCGTCATCGCCCTGGATCACCAGGATCGCCTTGGCGCCGCATGTCTTGTCGGACAGCACGACGCCCGGCGCGCGGCCGGCCACGGTGACGCCGTTCGCAGTCAGGGTGGCGCAATCGTAGTAGGTGCCCGGCTCGATCAGCACGGTGTCGCCGTCGGCTGCGGCGGCAATGGCAGCCGACGGCTGGTCAAACTCCTGACCCGGCCCGGCGGCCAAATCCCGCGCGGCCGCGGGCGCCGCGGCCAGGAGTGAGGCAGTCAGCAGAACCGGAGCGTGCAGGATGGGGCGCATCGCGGCTCAGTTCGCCGCGGTCACTTCGCCATCACCATGCAGCGGCTTGACCCGCCCGGAGATATGGTTGCCCCGCACCGTCGCCTCGGTCGCGGTGAAGTTGGACACGAAGAAGGTGTCGTAGCCGCCGTCGTTCTTAAACGTGTTGTTCTCGATCAGCAGCTCCCGGGTCGGCTGGGTCACGCCCTCCGCACCGATCTCGATGGCCGTGCTGCGGTTCTCCGCGTGCGGCCCCTTCTCCATCGTGTTGCCGGTTATGACGGCGGAGCCGCCGTTGGGGATGTCGATCAGGTAGCTGGCCGTGCCGTTGGGACCGTCCGTGATCGTGTTGCCGATAACTTCGGTCCGCTCCGCGCGGGACTTGATGTGGTGGCCCTGTCGCGTGTCGCTGAAGTGGGACCCCTCGATGTGGAGCAGCTTGGAATGGCCGACATAGATGGCGTGCGAGCAGGCCTTCTCGCAGGTGCCGTTCCGCTCAAACACGCTGTTGCGCACAATGACCGTCGAGCCGTCGTAGCCCGTCAGGATGCCGTTCTGGTCGTTGATGAATCGCACGCCCTCGACCAGCAGCTTCTCGCCCTCCCCGCGGATGCCCGCGCCGTTCGCATCCGGCACGCGGGCGCGGGTCAGAGTCAGGTTGCGGATGGTCACGTCGGCGCCTGCAGTGATGAACAGCGCCTTGCCGTTGCAGGATTTGTCGGTGATGACGACCTTGTCGGCGTCGCCCACGCCTTCCACAACCAGCTTGTTGGCTTCCCAGGTCGCACAATCGAAATACTCGCCGGGGTAAATCTTGACAGTGTCGCCGTCCCGGGCAACAGCGGCGGCGAGGGAGGGCAGTTTGAAGGCCTTGCCGTCCCCGACTTCAAGCACCCGGGCCTGAGCGCCTCCGGCGAGAACGGCAAACGTCCCTGCTAAAATGGCCAGTTGGGCGCGTGATGCGGCCATGATGGTGCTCCTTGATCTGGTCGATACAGTATCCGACCAAATTCAAAGCCGCAACTCAAGTGCCGACGCGGGCGCTCGGGACCAAGACGCAGCCGGCGATGCGCCATGTTCCGGCGGAGTCCCGCTCCATGGTGTAAAGCGCCAATTCGGGAGTGCCGTCCGGCCCCACCAGCTCGACCTCCTGCACGACGGCGCCGTCGTCGAGCCGCAGCTTGGCGAAGTCCACCGCGCGGGGCCGGTGCACGGCGGGGTAGGCGCGGCGCACCATGTCGAGGAAGCGGCCCGGCGTGCCGAACTGGTCCTGGATGCCTGGGGAAGCGAGGCCGAAGGCGGCCTCCGAATCGTCATGCCGGAAGGCGTCGATCTGCCGGGTGATCACATCCCGAATCGACGCGCGCTCGGCGGCGGACAGCTCAGCCTGGGCCTGGCCGGACGCTACTGTTGCGCACAGGAGCAGCAGGACGGCCGCAACCCAGCGCACCGGGTCAGTCCCCGTCCGCGCTGCTGGGCGCCAAATGCAGCCCTGCCAAGGCGGCGTGGGGCCGCCCGGGCACCAGCGGCCCGGCAATCGCCCGCTGGAACGCGCGCAGGATCGGCGGCGGCGACAGTTCTTCCGGCGTCAGGAACAAGCCCCACCGGCGCGCCAGGCCGCCCAGTGCCGTCCGGCTGGACCAGATCGCCAGGGGCAGCGCCATCACCAGCCCGAACACCAGCGGCGCGCACCACGCCAGCATCGCCGCGTCCGTCTGCAGCAGCAGGAGCCATCCCAGGCCCACCATCAGCGTGCCGCGCAGCCGCAGCCAGCCCTCCGCCCAGGACACGCCGCGGTTGTCCCGCGGCTGCGCGTCCCAGCGGACCGTCTGGCCGAGCAGCAAGGCGGCGACGTAACGGGTATAGAAGACGATCAGTGTGGCCGAAATCCCGAGTGCGGCCACCTGCTCCAGCGCCGCGCTGGCGATCAGGCGGGCACGGCCGCCGTAGGACCGCGCTTCCCGGTCATCAAAGAAAGCCGTCCCCAGGCTCAGCAGTTTGCCGGCATACAGCAGCCCAAGCACCAGCGCGGCCAGGACGCCATGCGCGGCCCCGGTGCCGAGCAGCAAGGCGGAGACAAAGCCGCCGCCCATCGCCGCGTCCATTGTCGCAAGCGCCAGGAACAGTACCGCCAGCGGCCCGGAGATGTAATGCAAGACGCCGTAACCCAGATGGAACCGGCCGACCGGACGCAGGCCGGGACGGTCCAGCAGCCGGGCATGCTGCAGGTTGCCCTGGCACCAGCGGCGCTCCCGGCTGGCGAAATCGACGAGGTTGGCCGGCAGCGCCTCGTAGCTCTCCGTCACCTGCGGCAGCACCCACACATCCCACCCGGCGCCGCGCATCAGCCCAGCCTCCACCACGTCGTGGCACAGGATCTCGCCGCCGAACGGCTCCCGCCCCGGCAAGATGGGCAGGCCGCAATGCGCGACGAAGGGCGCAATCCGCACGATGGCGTTGTGGCCCCAGTAGTTCCCGTCGCCTTGCTGCCAGAACGTCAGACCTTCCACCAGCATCGGCGTGTACAGCCGCGCCGCGAACTGCTGCACCCGGGCGAACAGCGTTTCCCGACCCACGGGATAGGGCACGGTTTGCACCATGCCGGCCCGGGGGTTCGCGTCCATCAGACCGATCAGGGTGGCGATCGTGCCGGCCCCCATCAGGCTGTCGGCGTCGAGCACGACCATGTAATCGTAGCTGTCGCCCCAGGCGGCGCAGAACTCCAGAAGGTTGCCCACCTTGCGGCCGGCATTGCTGGTGCGCCGCCGGTAATGCAGCGTGGGCACGCGGGCACGAAGCGCCGTGAACGCCCGCATCTCCTCCGCGGCGATGGCGGGGTCATGCGTGTCGGACAGCACGAACAGGTCGATGTTCCGCATCCCCGAAACGGTGATGGCCTGGGACATCACCTCCATCGCGGCGAACACGGCGCGCGGGTCTTCCTGATGGATGGGCATGACCAGCGCCGTGCGGCTCCGCCCGGACGGCGTCGCGGCGACGTGCAGCGCGCGGCCGCACAGGCGGGCCAGGAAGCCCAGCACCGTCGGCCAGCCCGTCAGCGCAGCATACAGGACGTTGACCGCCAGCAGCGCCAGCAGCGGCCAGCGCAGCGGATCGGCGATGCCGGCCGTGATGAAGGCGGCCAACGCCGTGGCCAGAGCCGTGGCGCCCAGGATCGGCAGGATAAAGGCCGCCCGGCGCAGCCAGCCCGGCGCGGCGCGAAGCGAGCTGACCCGGCAAAGGCTTGCGGCCGCCTGGTCCATCACGAGCGAGTCACGGAGCGATTGCATCTTCATTGCCAGTGCGGCCTGTACCCTAATAGGAGGTGAGACGGCAATGATCTTACCCCTACAATATGGCCGCCTAATGGCTGCCTGACAGCAGATCCAAGGCACCCGGCGATGCCAGGAAGCGTTCCGCCGGGCGGCCTTGGCCCTCACGCACGGCGAATTCCTGCAATGCCGCCGCAAGCCGGGCGGGTCCGCCGAACTGAAAGCCGATCTGGCTGCCATAAGCGCAGGACGCCGCGACCTTGCGCTCCAGCCCGGCAACGATCCCCGGCGCGCATTCACGCAGCCCGGGCATGACGTGATCCGACACGGCGTTTGTGTCTCGAAGTGCGTAGGGCGTGTCCCGGTAGAAGGCAAGATGCCGCGGCGGCGCCTGCTGCACGGCGCGGATCATCTGCCGGTGATCCACGTGGCTGCCGAGGCCCTGCGGCGCCAGCACCAGGTCTGGCTGCAGTCCCTCCATCAAGGCCGCGATCTTGTCGGCGAGCGGACGCCATACCGCATCGTCTTCTCGGACCGCGCCGAACAAGGCGGCGGCGGATCCATAGCCCCGGTGCGGCGCCTCCGGCAGGTCGAGCCAACGCAGGTCGGCCACCCCCAGAATGACGGCCGCCGCCCGATCCTCCTCCCGACGCAAGGCCATGTAGTCGACGTCCGATTCCAGGCCCTTGTCGAGCTGGCAGGCCAAGGCGAACCCCGTCACGGGCAGCACGGTCGCGGTGAAGGCCGTCGCCATGACGATGCGCCAGCCGGCGTCGGCCAGTTGGGCCATGGAGCCGCCGCAGGAGAACGCGGCATCGTCGAGATGCGGGGACAAAACCAGCGCGGTCGGCATCTACAATAAGTGTGGCTCGGCACGGAACCGGCAGGGGGTGACGGGCAAATCCGGCGACCAACCCAGGTCCGGCTTCTGCCCA
>JAABUS010009557.1_pt1 | contig 10212 bp, 7 predicted proteins | sample 5560161 | NCBI WGS metagenome assembly JAABUS01 (sample SAMN10711885, study PRJNA513376) | rock metagenome | isolation source: Antarctica rocks | place: Antarctica: Victoria Land, Trio Nunatak nord | collected 2016-01-04
GCGAGAGCCGATCCCAGCGGACTGCTCACTGGGCAACAGTTGGATCCCAGCCAGTTCGAGCTCGTCCTCCGTGCGGACCACTCGGAGCCGTCCAATCGGTCTTCCGCCGACATCGATGACGGACGTGTGGCCCCGAATGGTAGAGCGGACCGCCCAATAAATGCTTGACAGTTATGGGAGGGCAGCCTTACAACTGTCCAAGAAATGTTTGATAGCCAGGGAGGAGCGTCGCCATGCAAGACACCGCGGCGCGGGTCTCGGAGATGCGCGCCACCGCCCACCCGATCCGATTACAGATGCTGTCGCTGCTGACGGGCACCCAGCTCAGCGCCGCCGAGATAGCTCGTGAGCTGGGCATCACCCACGCCAACGCCTCCTACCACCTCCGCTTGCTCGCTGCGGCGGGTCTGGTCGTAGACGCCGGCGAAGAGAAGATCCGCGGCGGCATCGCCAAGAGGTACCGGCACCCGTGGGATGCGAGCGGCGGGTCCCGGCCACAGTCCACGCGCCAGGAAAGCGAGGAGTACATCGCCGCCGTCGCCGCCGAACTGGTCCGCCGCTACGGGCTCAAGCTGCCCGGCACGCCGGCGCTCACCTCCGACGCAGCGCTGTGGGTAGCACCCGAAATTTGGGACGAGGTGGTGGCCCTGGTCACTCAGGCGTCGCACCTCGTGCATCGCGAGGCGCAGCCGCCTCGCGCCCCCGGCGCGGTCCACGTGAACCTGACCGCTGCTGCCTTTCGGATGACCGATCGCGAAACTCGTGCCACGGGTGCAGATAGATGACCTGGGCGGACTCCCTCGCACCGCTGCGGAACCGCAACTTCGCGTGGTACTTCGCCTCGCGGCTCAGCGACACACTCGGCATGATGATGGCGTCGGTGGCGCTTGCCTTCGCGGTGCTCGACACCACTGACTCAGCGACCGCCCTGGGGCAAGTGCTCGCGGCGCATACCATTCCATTGGTCGTGTTCATGCTGTACGGCGGCGTGCTGGCCGACCGGTTCCCGCGCACGCTCGTGCTGCAGTCGTCGAACCTGGTGGCCGCGGCGTCGCAGGGCCTACTCGCGTTCCTGGTGATCACCGGGCAGGCAGACGTGTGGATGTTCCTCGTGCTGGCCGCGGTCAACGGCACCGCCGACGCCGCGAACTTTCCTGCGATGGCCGGCATGGTGCCCCAGTTGGTGCCCCGCCACCAGCTTCAGCCGGCCAACGCGCTGATATCGCTGAGCCGCGGTGGCCTGACGATCATCGGCCCGTCTCTCAGCGCCCTGCTGGTTGTGACCGTCGGGCCAGGTTGGGGGCTCGCGGTCAACGCGTTGGCCTGGCTGGTCTCCACCGTGCTCCTGGTGCCGGTCAATATCCCGCCCAAGCCGCCCAAACAGGAGCAGACCAGCACGCTTCAGGACCTCCGGGAAGGGTGGAGCTTCTTCCTCGCCACCACCTGGCTGTGGGTCGTGGTGCTGGCTTTCGCCTTTTACAACGCCATTCAAGTCGGCGCCTGGTTCACCCTCGGGCCGGCCCGCGCCAAGGACACGATCGGCGCGCAGGGCTGGGGCTTTGTGCTGTCGGCGCAGTCGGCCGGTCTGTTGGTGATGACGCTGGTATTGCTCCGGTTTCGCCTCCAACGTCCGCTGCTGCTGGGCATGCTCGGATGCTCGTTCTTCGGCCTTCCGCTGATGGCTCTGGGCATGCAGCCAGACCTGTGGCTACTCGTCCTGCTGGCGTTCATCGCAGGAGCAGGCGTCGAGGTGTTCAACATGGGATGGAACCTGGCCATGCAGGAGAACATCGACGACGACATGCTGTCGCGTGCCTACTCCTATGACGCGCTGGGATCCTTCGTCGCGATGCCCATCGGTCAGTTGGTTGTCGGCCCGCTCGGCGAGACGTTCGGCTTCGAGGCAGTGCTGGTGGTGAGCGGCGTAGCCTTGATCGTTATTTCGCTGGTCACGCTGCTGTCCCGCTCGGTGCGCACGCTGGACCGCCCGCCCGTTACCCCGGAGCCCAGCGCTGCGCACATCCCCTGACTACTGGCCCCGCCTGAAGTCATCCGGCCCGCTCAACGAACGCATTGTCGTGGGCGCCACCCCCGGTGGAGAATCTCAGCTGGTCCACGCACGCCAGAGGGCGGCGTACTCGCCGTCCTGGGCAACCAGCTCGTCATGGCTACCGAGCTCCACGATGCGCCCGTCGATGACCACCGCGACCCGGTCGGCGTCGTGGGCGGTGTGCAGCCGGTGCGCAATGGCGATGACCGTGCGGCCCACCAGCAGCGCGTGCACCGAGCCCTCGAGCGTCCGTGCGGTTCGCGGGTCGATCAGGGACGTCGCCTCGTCGAGGACCAGGGTGTGCGGGTCAGCGATGACCAGCCGCGCCATCGCGACCTGCTGAGCCTGCGCGGGCGTCAGTGCCAGGTTGCCCGACCCGACCTGGGTGTCCAGCTCGTCGGGCAGCCGGCGTACCCAGTCAGCGGAGCCGACCGCGTCGAGCGCCGCCCACACAGCGTCGTCGTCCGCGGTCTCGCGACCGAGCACGATGTTGTCGCGCACGGAGCCGATGAACACGTGGTGCTCCTGGGTCACCAGCGCGACCTCCTCGCGGAGATGCTCCAACGGCAGGGTGATGAGATCGACCCCTCCGATACGGACGGAGCCGGTGCGCGGCCCGTTGATCCCGGCGAGCAGCCGGCCGAGCGTCGACTTCCCGGATCCACTCGGGCCTACGACGGCGATCCGCTCGCCGACGAGTGGCCTGAAGTCGACGCCATGGAGGACGTCGTGGCCGGAACGGTAGGCGAAGCGAAGGTCCTCGCCGACCAGCTCTGGGCCCGCCGGGACCGCGGTGCCCGGCTCCCGGTCCGGCGGCACGGTGGCGATGCCGAGCAGCCGCGCGGTGGACGCCGCGCCGACCTGCAGGCGGTCGACCTGGGCGACGAGCCGGTCGAGCGGCCCCGAGAGAGCCTCGACGTAGAGCACCGCGGCGGTGATCTGTCCCAGCGTCACGTAGCCGTTCCAGTAGCCCCAGGAACCGACGAGCACCGTGATCACCCGCGGCAGGTTGAAAGCGACGTCGATGACCGCGAAGAGCAGGTTGCGCAGCGTCAGGCCGTAGCGCTCGGCCTGCGCCGACACCGCGACGTCGTCCTCCTCGGCTCGCACGCGACGCTTCGCCAGCCCGAGCGCCTCGACGGTGCGCGTACCTTCGACCGTCTCGGTGAGCGTCGTATTGATGTGCGAGTACGACGCCCCCTCCGCGATGTAGCAGATAGAGGCTCGGCGCAGGTACCGCCTCACCTGGACTGCCGACCCCGCGATGACGAGCAGCGCAGGCAGCGCCAGCAGGACGGAGTTCAGCAACATCGCGCCCACGGAGAGCACGACTGTGAGCAAGGCGATCACGGCCATCGGCAGGCCGGTCTGGACCGCCCTGCTCATCGTGCCCACGTCTCGCGTGACCCGGGTGACGAGGTCGCCGGTGCTGGCCCCCTCGACACGGCTCAGTGGCAGCCGCAGGATCGTCTCGACGACGTACTCACGCATCGAGGCCAACAGGTTCTGGCCGAACAGCGTGGAGGTGAGCTGACCGGCGAAGGTGAACGCCGCCTGTGCCACGACAACCACCACGATCACCATGGCCAGCGAACCGAGGCCTGCGGCGGGGCCGGGGGCGGTGACGCGGTCGATGAGCTGTCCCAGGAGCCGCGGTACGGCGAGCGAAGCGGCAGCTGCGAGGGCGTTGAGCACCACCAGTGCGATGAACGACCAACGCCTCTCGTGGATCATCTCGGCGACGAAGCGCACGACGGTTCGGTCATCGGCGACAGGCCATCCTCGCGCCGGGTTGCGCGAGTCCGCGTAGACCCGCTCGGCGCGTTCCCGGCGCAAGCGGTGGCGAGCTTGCATGGCCCTGATTTGCTCGCTGGCGGAGGCGTCGCTAGGAGGCGTCGTGAGCTCGGGCGGCAGGACCGGCGGATCGAGCGCGCTGTCCCGCCACGTCGCCGCTGAGGTCGATAGGAGGTCAGACACGACTGTCCTCCATTGTTCGGAGCACAACATCGCGGTAGGTGGGCTCGTTAGTCAACAGGTCGTCGTGCGTGCCCTCGGCCACGACGCGGCCGCCGGAGAGGAGCACGACGGAGTCGGCGTGGTGGAGCCACAGGGGCGACACCGTCGTGACCACCGTGGTCTTGCCCCGCCGGTGTTCCGCCAGCCGCTCAGCGATCCGGGCCTCGGTGTGCGCGTCAACCGCGGAGGTCGGCTCGACGAGCACCAGGATCCTTGGGTCGGCGGAGATTGCGCGGGCCAGCACGACCCGCTGGCGCTGGCCACCCGACAGGCCGCGGCCTCGCTCGTCGAGCTCCCCTGCCCAACCGCCGGGCAGCGCGTCGTAGACATCCTCGGCGGCCGCCGTACGCAGCGCCTCCTCGGCCTGCTCACGTGTCAACGAGTTGTGGGGGTCCACGGCGTCCTGCAGCGTGCCGGCGAAGAGCCGGCTGTTCGTGTCGCTCACGAGGATGGTGCGGCGTAGCTCGTCGAGCGGCACGCGGCCGAGGTCGACGCCGCCGTACGTGACGCCCCATGACTGGGCCGCGCGAGCGGCATCCCGTGCGGCCATCAGCTCGCGCCGCTTCCGGAGTTCCGCCTTGGCCGGACGGCCCCAGCGACGGCCGGTCGACTCAACCAATGGCGGCGGTTCTTCGTCGACCCTGAACCATCGTCCGAGTCGGTCGGCGAGCGCCGCCGAGGACTCCGGTACGGCGCTGACGACGACAGTGAGCTGTCCGGGGCGCGCGACGAAGCCGCTCGACTCGTCGACCAGGTCGCCGTTGGCGGGCAGTGAAACCGGGGAGGCCGGCGCACGCCAGGGTGGGGTGAGCTCGAGCACCGCAATCGCCTTCTGGGCGGAGACCAGGGCGCGGGTCAGCTTCTGCGCGAACTCGAAGAACGTCCGGATCGGGCCGACCATGAAGAGCCCATAGCCGAGGAAGCTCACCAGCTCACCGACGGTGAGCTCTCCGGAGTCGACGGCGCGGGTGCCGGCATACATGAGGAGCACGAGGAAGCAGCCCGACATCAGCACTCCCACTGCCTCGATCGCTGCCTGCCAGACGCCGGCGGCCACCCCGGCCTGGCGGGTGAGCTGAGACTGGCGGGCGTAGTTGCGGCCGAAGGTGCTCTCGCCGCCGATGCCGCGGAGGATGCGCAGGCCGGCGACGATGTCGGTGGCCATCGACGTCAGCGTCGAGTTGCGGGTGCGCTCGGTCTGCTGCCGACGGTGCAGGGGACGCAGCATCGGCAGCGCCACGCCGACCAGCACCGGTGCCGCCGCTAGGACCATCAGTCCCAGCGTCGGCGACGTCAACAGCACGATCGTGGCGACGGTCAGGTAGGCGACGAACTGGGACAAGCCGCGCGCTGTGATCTCGGTGAGGGCCCCGAACTCGTCCGCGTCGCTGGATGCCACGCTGAGCACCTCACCCGTGGGCGTACGCCGAGGGAGCACGTGGCCCAGTTGCGCGGCCTTCCGGGTGACCATCAATGTCGTGCCGTAAAGGGCGATCAACCAGCTGCGCACCACCAGGGTGTGCATCGCGATGCCGAAGACCGCGCCGACGATCGTTACGAGGAGCAGCAGTCCGGTCCACTGCAAGGTGGCCTCAGTCGAGTTGGCGAGAATGCCTCGATCCACGGCACGGCCGACGAGCCATGGTCCGACCGTCAATGGCAGCTGCCACAAGATGCCGACCAGGGTGGCGCTGGCAATGACCGGTGCCTGCTGTCGCATCTGCCACAGCAGGAATCGCGACGGGGATGTCAGGTCCGGGGGCGGCGTGGGGGTTTCTCCCGGGAGCGTGTGGAAGACGCTGATCACCGGAGGAAAGTTGTGCATCGCAACATCGAGGGTAGATGTCCGGGCCTAGCGAGTCGACCGCGTTTCGATGGGCCGGCCCTCGCCGCCGCCCAGGCCGGTCCTCAGCCGATGCGGATTGCCGGCTCATTCAGCCGAGCACACCGCGGCATCCCTGAGTCGTCGGTGAGGTGGACCTCGACGGTGACCTCATCTGCTCCTCGGGGCAGGTCGGCGAGCATAAGCTTGGCGCGTCTGAACATCGTGAACTTCGTGTCGGTGTACGTGCCCCAGGTGAGGTATACGAAGCGCGCGCCCTTTGGGCCCTGAACCGCTGGTCCGCGAAAGTCCCTGTCGTCCGTGCGGATATCCACCACCCATTCCGCACGGTCCGCGTCGCCTGGAACGAGACCATACGGGTCGTGGCGGATCTGGAGGCCGACGTGGACGTCACGGTAAGGCCCGCAGGAGCGTCCGGGGAGGTGATGACCGCGGATGACCAGGCGCATTCCTCGAGCGTAGATCCTGGTCGAGTCGAGGACGACACGCACAGCAGGGCCGAGACCGCATGCAGCGGCTACGAAAAGCCGCAGACTTCTACCGCTTGAGTCTCGCTACCGTTGCGCACCTTGCACGTGTCAACGTCGACAGTCGACCGCTACTTCCAGAGCACCGCAGATCTCGTCCATGCGCCAGTCGGCCAGCCGGCCAAGTCGAGTGACGAGCACGGCGACAGAGACGCTCTCCACTGAGTCCAGGTTTACGGCTGAGCGGCGAGGGACCGGGTCGTCACTCGGATCCAACACGACCTCGCTGAAGAGCCCTCTCATCGTCGTTGTACAGGGCGCAACGAGAGCACGCCCCAGGCGCGGGATTGCCGCGTCGCGTGACAGGACGATGACGGGCCGCCGGCCAATCTCGGCCATCTCACACCACCAGACCTCGCCCCGCGCCGGCAGTGAGCTCACGACGCTGCTGCGGCCTTGCGGAAGGATGCAAGGTCACCCCACTCGTCGGGCTCATCGAGTGGGTGTTCGTCATAAGCGGCGTAGCTTGCGTCCAGTTCGGCGGCGCGATGGCGGCCCAACAACGCCTCGAGCGCAGCGTCGATGAGTGCGGCGTTGGTGACGCCTGAGCGGACCCGCCGGGCGTCCGCAAGGAGATCGGTGTTCACCGTCGTACTTAATCGTGTGCGAGCCATGCCACAATTATGCCACACTCGGGGTTTGCGTCAGCCTTGGGCGGGTGGCGGCGAGCTAGCGCGCAGCGAAGCGGTTCTTGACTGAGTCCAGATCTCTGACCAGACTGCAGTGCGTGGTAACTGAGGTCGATTTGCGGCAGCTGCTGCGCGATGCCGCCCTGCGGGTCACTCGCCCGAGAATGGCCGTGCTGAGCGCTGTGTACGCCGACCCGCACGCCGACACGGACGCCCTGATCCGGGCCGCCGGTCGTGAGCTACCGACCGTTTCTCACCAGGCCGTGTACGACGTCCTGCGCGTACTCACCGGGGCTGGCTTGGTGCGTCGCATCCAGCCCTCCGGCTCCACGGCACGCTACGAGGCGCGGGTCGGGGACAACCACCACCACGTCGTGTGCCGGTCGTGCGGTGTCATCGCCGATGTCGACTGCGCCGTGGGTGAGGCCCCGTGCCTCACCGCGTCCGACGACCAACGGTTCTCGATCGACGAGGCTGAGGTCATCTACTGGGGACACTGCGCCTCCTGCTCCGCCAACCGCGCCTGATCAGACCGCCACCCCGGAAAGGAAGCACATGACCGAGAAGCCCCAAGCCGCCCCCGCGCCCGCGCACGGCAGTGAGAGCGAGAACCCGGCGATCGACAGCCCGACTCCGAAGACGAGTCGGCCGAGGACGGCGAAGGACTGGTGGCCCGATCAGCTGGATTTACAAGTCCTGAGGAAGAACTCGGTCACAACCGACCCGCTGGGCGACGACTTCGACTACGCCACGGAGTTCGAGAAGCTCGACGTCGAGGCGCTCAAGCGTGACCTCGTCGAGGTGATGACGACCTCGCAGAGCTGGTGGCCCGCCGACTTCGGTCACTACGGAGGGCTGTTCATCCGGATGAGCTGGCACTCTGCCGGCACCTATCGCAAAGCCGACGGCCGCGGTGGCGCTGGAGACGGTGGCCAGCGATTCGCACCTCTCAACAGCTGGCCCGACAACGCCAATCTCGACAAGGCGCGTCGATTGCTGTGGCCGGTCAAGCAGAAGTACGGCCGAAAGGTCTCGTGGGCCGATCTGCTGGTTTTCGCCGGTAACGTCGCGCTGGAGTCCATGGGCTTCGAGACCTTCGGGTTCGGCTTCGGGCGCGAGGACATCTGGGAGCCGGAGGAGATCTTCTGGGGTCCGGAGGACACCTGGCTCGGCGACGAGCGATACAGCGACGACCGCCAACTCTCGGGCCAGCTCGGCGCCGTACAGATGGGGCTGATCTACGTCAACCCGGAGGGCCCCAACGGTAACCCCGACCCGGTGGCGGCCGCCCGCGACATCCGCGAGACGTTCGGCCGGATGGCGATGAACGACGAGGAGACGGTCGCGCTGATCGCCGGCGGCCATTCGTTCGGCAAGACCCACGGCGCCGCCTCCGGCGACTACATCGGTCCGGAGCCCGAGGGGTGCCCGCTTGAGACGCAGGGCCTCGGCTGGAAGAACACCTACGGCAGCGGCAAGGGCCCCGACACGATCACGAGCGGCCTAGAGGTCACCTGGACCAGCACGCCGACGCAGTGGGGCAACGGTTTCTTCGAGAACCTCTTCGGGCATGAGTGGGAGCTGACCAAGAGCCCCGCAGGTGCGCACCAGTGGGTCGCCAAGGACGCCGAGGAGACGGTGCCGGACGCCTACGACCCTCAGAAGAAGCGCCGCCCGACGATGCTCACCACCGACCTCGCGCTCCGCGCCGACCCGGCGTACGAGCAGATCTCGCGACGCTTTCTCGAGAACCTCAACGAGTTCGCCGAGGCGTTCGCCAAGGCCTGGTACAAGCTCCTGCACCGCGACATGGGTCCCGTGGCGCGCTACCTCGGCCCCTGGGTCCCGGAGCCGCAGCCGTGGCAGGACCCCGTCCCCGCGGTCGAGGGCGAGCTGATCGCTGATGAGGACATCGCCGCCTTGAAGAGGACGCTGATCGACTCGGGGCTCACCGTCTCCCAGCTGGCCGGCACCGCCTGGGCGTCCGCGGCGACCTTCCGCAGCACGGACAACCGTGGCGGCGCCAACGGCGCGCGCATCCGCCTGGAGCCCCAGTGCAGCTGGGAGGTCAACGAGCCGGCCGATCTCGCGAACGTCCTCGACGTCCTCGAACAGGTCCAGCATGACTTCAACGCCGCACAGTCCGGCGGCAAGCAAGTGTCCCTGGCCGACCTGATCGTGCTCGGTGGCTGCGCGGCCGTCGAGCAGGCCGCGAAGAACGCCGGCTGCGACGTCATGGTGCCGTTCCAGCCCGGGCGCACAGACGCCTCTCAGGAGCAGACCGACGTCGAGTCGTTCGCCGTGCTCGAGCCCCGAGCCGACGGCTTCCGCAACCACCTGCACGAGGGCGAGAAGCTGTCTCCGGAGACGCTGTTGCTGGACCGGGCGTACCTGCTGAACCTGACCGCCCCGGAGATGACGGTGCTCGTCGGCGGCATGCGAGCACTTGGGACCAACGTCGGGCGGTCGGCGCACGGCGTCCTCACCGACCGCACCGAGGCCCTCACGAACGACTTCTTCGTGAACCTGCTCGGCGCGGGTGCCGAGTGGAGCGCATCGGAGTCATCGGAGAACATCTACGACATCCGCGATGCCGCCACCGGTGAGCTGCGTTGGACAGCGACCGCGGTAGACCTCGTCTTCGGGTCGAACTCGCAACTGCGGGCCCTCTCGGAGGTCTACGCCAGCGACGATGCCCAGGAGAAGTTCGTCCGGGACTTCGTCGCCGCGTGGGTCAAGGTCATGGAGCTCGACCGCTTCGACCTCCGGTGACTGGGCGCCGCGGGTCGGCCCAAGAGGCAAGCTGAGCTCTACATCCCTCGACCACCACGACGACCACAATCCGACCGCTTACGTCGCTGGGCACCTGGTGGACCGAGGGCGCCTCGGCCACAGGGTGGAACCGGTGGACAAGCGACGCCGCATACTCCCACGCCACGAGACCGGCGCCCTTGACAACCAATCAGCCTCGATAGCGCGACCAGATCCGGGCGTCGACCCACCAATCCGCCGCGGGGCGGCACCAAGGTCGTTCGGCCCACTCGCGTTCCTGAACTCGTCAGACCGTCCGATCTGCCGCGAGTCAGCGGCGTCCGACCAGGCGGTGTCGGATCGACTCCGGTTCAGCTTCTACAGCTGGAGGTGCAA
>JAABUS010009558.1_pt1 | contig 10212 bp, 9 predicted proteins | sample 5560161 | NCBI WGS metagenome assembly JAABUS01 (sample SAMN10711885, study PRJNA513376) | rock metagenome | isolation source: Antarctica rocks | place: Antarctica: Victoria Land, Trio Nunatak nord | collected 2016-01-04
TCAGATGCAGCCATGATGGCAGAAGCTCCTCGCGGCAAGGCGGTAGAACGCTCACGCCTTCATCACACCAGAGGCCCCACCGATCCGCTACTCCGATCCACCACCCCGGAACCCGACAAGAGCCACTAAGTATTGGATTCCAAAGGCGAGCCTTTGGCGGAGTTTGAGGCAGAGCCTCAACCTTGCTTCCTGCCTCAGACCGCGCTTCCCCGCACCCGCGTGCGCAGCCGGTCCATCGGCGCCTCCACCAGCCGGTGCATCCCCCACGCCAGCGCCACCGACAGCCCGATCCCTGCCGCGTAGACCGCGATGCCACGCTCCGGCACCGTGTCGTAGAGCGCGATGCCCACCGCGTAGTGGTTCAGGTACAGCGGGTACGACAGCGCCCCCAGGCGCCGGTCCAGCCGCCGCCAGCGCGGCGTCACCTGCGGCCACGCCGCCAGCACCGCCAGCGCCGCGACCAGCGCGGCCAGAGCCGGCATCTGCATCGAGAGCACCGGCAACCCGCGCTGGTCCCAGTGCGGGAACGCCGCCATCGCGCAGCCCGCCGCCAGCAGCACCGCGGCGCCTCGCAAGAGCACAGGCCGGCGCAGCGCCGCGTACAGGCACACGCCCACCAGGAAGAACGGCACGTCGCTCAGCAGTCCGGGGCCGCCTCGCCACACATACAGCGCGAAGCCCGCGAACCCCGCTCCGACTGCCGCCGCCGGCACCCAGGCGCGGGCGCGGTCGGCCCGGCCCATTGACGCGGCGACCACGACGGCAGCCAGGTAGAACGCCATCTCCACCCGCAGCGTCCACACGAACGGGATGTACTCGAAATCCTGCGCCACGTAGCTCGTGTGAAAACCCGGCAGCAGCGACAGCACGCCGGCGGCCAGCAGCGCCGGGTCGAGCGGGTCGCGGCCCAGCACGAAATCCCACAGCGCCAAACGCCCCGCGCGCCACAGCACCGCATGCACCGCCGCCGAGATCGCCAGCGCCGCCAGGTACGGCGGCACCACCCGCAGCAAGCGGTTGAGCAGGAACGCGCCGGGCCGCCCGGCATAGAAGCTGTCGTTCGCCTCGGCCACGATGAAGCCGGACAGCGCGAAGAACACGCCCACGGCCAGCGCCCCAAACCCCATCTGGTGGAACGGCCCGCGCAGGGCGTCGGGCAGCAAATACTGCAGGTGCTGCAGCACCACCATCAGCGCCAGGATCAGCCGGAACGCGCCGAACAGGCGGTACGAGCCCCGGGTGACCGCAGGCGGCGTTTCGGGCAGGGGATACAGGCCGGTGCCGTCCATCCGGGACGTGTAACATGCCTGCATGTGCAACCGGAGCGGGAATTTTCGGGGTGCAAGAAAGGTTGAGGCTCTGCCTCAAACTCCGCCAAAGGCTGGGCCTTTGGAATGCCTTCTTGAAGGAAGAGGTCTGCAGAAGCCCCAGGCTCGAGGGCGGGTCCGAAGAAAGCCCGGCCTTGCCCGCTACTCCGTCCGTCCCCGCATCCGCCGTCCCAGCGCCAGTTCCGTCACCACGCCGTGCAGGGTGCGCAGCTCCTGCTCCGTGACCTCGCCGCGCTGGAACAGGTGGCGCAGGTTCTGCACCATGCCCGGCCGCTTCGGCAGGTTGCGCAGGAAGCCGCACTCGTCCAGCTCGTCGGTCAGGTGCCCGAGAAATCGCTCCAGCTCGCCCTTGGTCGCGACCCGGGTCTCGTGGGTGCCGAGGCGCCTGGGCACGGCGTCCTCGGCGGCGCTCCACCACTCGTAGGCCATCACCATCACCGCCTGGGCCAGGTTGAGCGACACGAAGGCGGGGTTGAGCGGATAGCGCACCAGCATGTCGGCGTGGGCGAGGTCGTCGCGGTCGAGCCCCGCGCGCTCCGGCCCGAACAGCAGGCCGGTGCGCAGGTCGCGCGCGCACATCTCGCGCAGCTCGGCGGCGGCCCCGCGCGCGGTGAGCACCGGCTTGACCACGTGGCGCGGGCGCGGGCAGGTCGCGAGCACGTGGTGCAGGTCGGCGACGGCTTCGGCCACGGTCTCGAACACCACGGCGGCATCGAGGATGCGGTCGGCGCCGGACGCCATGCGCCAGGCTTTTTCCTGCGGCCAGCCGTCGCGGGGAGCGACTAGGCGCAGCTCGAACAGGCCGCCATTGGCCATGGCCCGGGCCACGGCGCCGATGTTGTCTGCAAGCTGCGGGCGCACCAGGACGACGGCCGGAGTGTTGCCGATCGGCGCCAGGGGCGCGCCGCCGTCGCGGCCGGTCACGGGTGGGGGCGGGGGCTGGGCAGGGTCATCGCGTCACGGTAGGTGCCCATGGAAGAGTTCATGTCCCGGTCTGAAATTCAGGAAGCAAGGCCAAGGGTTCTGCCCCCCATGCTTGGAAGAGGGGACCCCGCCAAAGGCTCGCCTTTGAAATGCAATACTTAAGTTGCGCCGGGTCCAGGGGCGGCTCGCCCCTGGCGGGTCCAGGGCAAAGCACTGGCCTTTCAGGCCGGGACACGACCGGCCAGAGCAAGGGTCGCGTCAGGCACGTCGCCACGTCGTCGCTCCCGCCTTGTCCTCCAGCACGACGCCCTGCGCCGCCAATCGCGCCCGGATCGCGTCCGCGCCCGCCCAGTCCTTCGCGGCGCGCGCGGCCAGGCGCTCGGCGATCGCGTCCCCGATCGCCGCGGCGTCGGCATCGCCGCTCCCCTGGAACCACGCCGACGCGGTCGAGGCGAACAGGCCGAGCAGGCGGCCCGATGCCCGCAGGGAGGATGCCGCCGTCGCGTCCCCTGCCCGGCCCGCCGCAGCCAGCGTGTGCAGCACCGCGATCGCCTGTGGCGTGTTCAGGTCGTCGCACATCGCGTCGAGGAAGTCGGCGGGCACCTCACCTTGCGCATCCACCTCGCCCTGCGCATCACCTTCCGGGCCGGCCCGCTCCAGGGCGCGGTAGAAGCGATCCATCTCGTGGCCGGCCTCCTCCAGCCCGCGGTCGGAGAAGTCCAGGGTGCCGCGGTACTGCGACTTCAGCATCGCGAGGCGCACCGTCTCCGGGGCGGCGCGCGCCAGCACGTCGCGCAGGGTGAAGAAATTGCCCAGGCTCTTGGACATCTTCTCGCCGTCGACCAGCAGCATGCCGTTGTGCAGCCAGGTGTGGGCGAAGCCGCAGCCGGGGTCGGCGCACAGGCTCTGCGCGCGCTCGTTCTCGTGGTGCGGGAACAGCAGGTCGTCGCCGCCGCCGTGGATGTCGAAGTCCGCGCCGAGATAGCGGCGCGACATGGCGCTGCACTCGATGTGCCAGCCGGGGCGGCCGCGACCCCACGGGCTGTCCCAGCCGGGCAGGTCAGGGACGCTGGGCTTCCACAGCACGAAGTCGCCGGGGTCGCGCTTGTAGGTCGCGACCTCGACGCGCGCGCCGGCCAGCAGCTCGTCCGGGCTGCGGCCGGACAGGGCGCCGTATTGCGGGAAGCTCGCGACCGAGAACAGCACGTGCCCGTCCGCGGCGTAGGCGTGGCCGCCCTCGACCAGGCGGGCGGTCATCGCGATCATCTCGGGGATGTGGGCGGTGGCGCGGGGCTCGATGTCCGGGGGCGCGTTGCCGATCGCGGCCATGTCGGCGGCGAACTCGGCCGCGGTGCGCTCCGTCACCGCGGCGATGCTCTCGCCGGAGGCGGCGGCGCGCGCGTTGATCTTGTCGTCGACGTCGGTGATGTTGCGCACGTAGGTCACGCGCGGATACAGGTGGCGCAGCAGGCGCACCAGCACGTCCCACACCACGGTCGAGCGCACGTTGCCCAGGTGCGGCAGGTCGTACACCGTCGGCCCGCACACGTAGAGCCGGACATGCGACGGGTCGATCGGCGCGAACCGCACCCGGCGGCGGCGCAGGCTGTCGTGGAGGAAGAGCGGGGGCGTTGCCATGGCCCCCGCTTTCTGCGGCAGGCGGCGCAAGGGAGCAAGCAAGGCCGGAAGCTGGCGGTGGGCCAGTGTGCCCGGTGCCGCCGCAGCCCAGGCAGGAAGCAAGGTTGAGGCTCTGCCTCAAACTCCGCCAAAGGCAGGCCTTTGGAATCCACTACTTAGTAAAGCCGGTCCAGGGGCGGCTCGCCCCTGGCGGGTCTGGGCAGAGCCCAGCCTTGCCTGCCTGCCCGGTCACTCCAGAGCGCCGTTGGTACTACGCCGCCGCCCGCAGCCGCTCCGCCACCCGCGTGCGCCCCATCAGCGGCAGCAGCGCCGCCAGCTCGGGGCCCTTCTCCTCACCCGTGAGCGCGAGCCGCAGCGGGTGGAACAGCGCGCGGCCCTTGCGCCCGCTCGAAGCCTTGAGCGCGGCAGTCCAGGCGCCCCAGGTCGCCTCGCCCCACGGCGCCGCCTCGCCCTCCTGCGGAAGCACGTCGAGGGCCTGGCGCAGGAAGGCGGCGTCCTCCTCGAGCAGGGGCGCCACGATGTCGCCGGCGACCACGTCCCACCACAGGCGCGCCTCGGTCAGCAGCTCCAGGTTGGGACGCACCGCCAGCCAGAACGCCTCGCCGGCGCCCGTGGGGAGGCGGTCGCGGACGGCCTCGAACGGCAGGGCGTGCAGGGCTCGCGCGTTGACGCCGAGGAGCTGGGCGAGGTCGAAGCGGGCGGGGCCGTGGCTGAAGCGGCGCGGGTCGAAGCCCGCGGCCAGGGTCGCGAGCGGCAGGGCCTCGGGGGCGTCGGGGGTGCCGAGGCGGGCCAGCATTCCGGTCACGGACTCGGGCAGCATCCCGTCGTTGCGCAGGCTGCGGATGGAGACGCTCTCCAGGCGCTTGGACAGCTTCTCCCCGGCGCCGTCCAGCAGCAGGGGGAGATGGCCGAAGCGCACGATGCGGTCGGGGTCGACGGCGAGCGCGTCCCACAGATCGACCTGGAGGCCGGTGTTGCTGACGTGGTCCTCGCCGCGCATCACATGGGTCGTGCCCTCCTCCAGGTCGTCGACCACGGAGGTGAAGCCGTACAGCGGCGTGCCGTCGGCGCGGATCATCACCGGGTCCGACATCGCCGTCAGCTTCACGTGGCGCGCGCCGAGCACCAGGTCGTCCCACTCGATGGTGCGGGCCGAGAGCAGGAAGCGCCAGTAGGGGCGCTTGCCGCCGGCCTCGGCCGCCGCCCGCTGCGCAGGGGTCAGCTTCAGCATGGCGCGGTCGTAGAGGGGAGGCTTGCCGAGGCGCAGGCGCTGCTCGCGCTTGGAGCGCAGCTCGTCCTCGCTCTCGAAGCAGGGATAGAGGCGGCCGGATGCCTTCAGGGTCTCGGCGGCGGCGGAGTAGCGCGCCAGGCGGTCGGACTGGCGGAACAGGCTGTCCCACTGCAGGCCGAGCCAGCGCAGGTCGTGCTCGATCGCCTCGGCGTACTCCGGGCGCGAGCGGGCGGCGTCGGTGTCGTCGATGCGCAGCGCGAAGTGGCCGCCGTGGCGGCGGGCGAACAGGTAGTTCGCCAGCGCGGTGCGCAGGTTGCCGACATGGAGCAGGCCGGTCGGGCTGGGGGCGAAGCGGAGCTTCACGCGCTGCCCCCGTCCTCGGCGTCGTCCCCGGGCTCGCCGTCCCCGTCCTCGCCGTCGCCGGTGCGGGGGTCCAGCGCGCGCCAGTCGCGGTCGGCGCGCCGCGCGCGGTGCTCGGCGAAGCCGGCGATCTCGGTGGCGGAGCGCCAGCCGTCCTCGCCGGCGTCGACCACCAGCGCGTCCTCGCCGAACTGCATCCACACCTCCATCACCTCGCGCGCGCCCAGACCCGGCGAGCGGCACCGCTCCACGCTGTCGCGCACGTAGGCGCGGGCAAAGGCGTTGGCGTGCTCCAGGTCCGCGAAGCCGGCGACCTCCTCGGTGATGCCCTCCTCGGCGCCGCCGGAGAGGTCGAGGATGCGCACGCGCCATCCGGCAGGGGGCGCAGGATCGCCCTCGGGGGGCTCCTCGGCGGTCAGGATCGTGGTCCCGGGGTGGTGGGTGTCATCGCCGTGGTTCCGCGCTGTTGGTGGCGGGGAGATGCGCGCGTTGGGGGCGGAAGCCAAGGGTTGCTCGCACGCACCACGTTTTACCAAGTGCGAGATCCCGCCTATTTATTCAGGCCCTGCGTTGTCTTTCCGGAAGTTAGGAAGTGCCGGCTGGTTGTCGTCATTCTTGAAAGTGCCGCGCGTGTGCGGGGCGCCCGGCACGCCGGTCAGTCGGGACACTTTCCGCGTGATGGTCTCGAGATCGGACAAGAACAGCACTGTCTCGCCTTGCACTTCGAGCAGACCTCTGGCTTCGCGTTCGATGTCGACCAGCGCTTTGCGAACCTGATCGCGGGTGACACCATTCATACCTTTCACGTTGATCATTGTTCTGATACCGCTGAAATCCCTGCGGTCGCCGGGCGCCACACGGCCCTCCACGTCGGAGCGGAGCGCCTCCATAATTGCCGCATAGAGCGGCTTGGAGTTGCGCTCATCGCGCAGGAGTTCGTCGACCGCGGCGCTGATCGCCGATGGGGTCGACTTTGTCGCTACGATGTTCGCGACCTGCCTAGCCGACACCCGGAAATCCTCCGTGCTCTCCACCAGTCGGGCGAGGGTCTCGACGGTCCAGCACGACACGTTGGTGATCTTGGCGTTAATAGCGGTTGCTGCTTCTTCGTCTGCCTCCGCCGGATAGCGCGGCGCTAGCAGGAGTACGCCGCCGGTCGCTCCGCGCTCGTTCGCATGACGGCGTAAACTCGCAAAATCTAAGTGGTTAAGGCTCGGCGTGGTGCCGGTGGCCTTCGCCTCTAACGTGAGGCGTGTCTCCGTCATGTCAGAATCGACGTAAAGGGCTATGCCGTCCGGTTCATCGGAGCCGCCAATATGCTTGACCTGAAAGCCAAGCACTCTCGCGGCGGCCACAAGCGCCAGTTCGAGGCTTAAGTGGTCCGCCGCTCCCTCGCGTAGCATCTGGGCAATCAGCTTAGACCCCGTTTGAGAATGGTCATGGGTTGGCAACGCGTCGGAGAAGCAGGGCGCCCATGCTGACGTGGATCATGGCCTCGGAGACGTCCAGGCGCTTCTCGTAGTCGCGCACCAGGCGGCGCCAGCGGGTCATCCAGCCGAAGGTGCGTTCCACCACCCAGCGCCGCGGCAGGACCTGGAAGCCGACCTGGTCGGGCAGCTTGCGCACGATTTCGAGGACGAAGTCGTGGTAGGCCGCCGCACTCATCAGCTTGCCCCTGTCATAGGCGCCATCGGCGAACAGGTGCTTCAGCCACGGCCAGCGCTTGCGCACGGCCGCAACGATCCTCTCCGCTCCTGCCGCGTCCTGCACGTCGGCCGTGCTCAGGTTGACCATCAGCAGCCGCCCGTCGGTGTCCACCGCGATGTGGCGCTTGCGCCCCTTGGTCCGCTTGGCGGCGTCGTAGCCGCCGCCACCAGGCGCATGCGGCGCCTTCACCGTCTGGCTGTCCAGCACGCCTGCGCTTGGGCTGGCCTCGCGACCAGCCTGCTCGCGGTCGAGCATCAGCGCGATGTCGTGGATGGTGCGGAACAGCAGGCGACGCACAAAGCGCCGGAACCTGTAGCGCGACAATCAGGATGGGTTTTAGCGGCGATCAGGATGGTGATCCGGCTGCGCTTGGGGTGATGATTGTCGCGCCAGATTGTCGCTGGCAAGTGCGTCGCGTGCGGCGTCAGGCCGCGGTGTCTGGCTGGGCCTGCACCTCCGGGGTGGTCTTTGCGGAAGTTCGACCTTTGCGTGTGGTGGCGGCGCGCCGCCGGTAGCTCTCGACGTTCATCTCGACGACGACCGAGTGGTGGATCAGGCGGTCGATGGCGGCGATGGTCATGGCGGGATCGGGGAACACCTTGTTCCACTCGCCAAAGGGCTGGTTGGCGGTGATCAGCAGGCTGCGGCGCTCGTATCGCCTGCTGATCAGCTCGAACAGCACGGAGGTCTCGGCCTGGTCCTTGCGGACGTAGGAGAGATCGTCGAGGACCAGCAGGTCGTAGCGGTCGAGCCGGATCAGGGCTGCCTCGAGGGCCAGTTCCTGGCGGGCGGCCTGCAGGCGCTGCACCAGCTCCGTGGTGCGGGTGAACAGCACCCGGTAGCCGTTCTCGACCAGGGTGCGTCCGAGTGCCGCGCAGATGTGGGTCTTGCCCGATCCCGGCGGGCCGAACAGCAGCAGGTTGGCGCCCTTCTCCAGCCAGGCATCGCCGGAGGCGAGTGCCGCCACACGGGCGCGGCTCAGCATGGGCACGTGGGCGAAGTCGAAGTTGTCCATCGTCTTGTCCGGCGGCAGGCGAGCCTCGGCCAGGTGCCGCTCGATGCGCCGCCTTGCCCGCTCGGCGATCTCGATCTCGGCCAGGGCGGAGAGGAACCGTGCGGCGGGCCAGCCCTCGCGGTCGGACCGCTCGGCCATCTCCGACCACAGGCGGCCGATGGCGGGCAGGCGCAGCTCGCCCAGCAGCAGCGGCAGCCGGGCGGTGTCCACCTCGAGGCGGCTCATGGCTGCGCGCCCACAGCGTGGTCCGGCGCCAGCAGCGCGTCATACAGAGCGGGCGAGGGCAACGTGACGATGATCTCGGGGATGCCGCCGTGGGCGGGACCGAACCGGCTCTCCAGTATGGCGAGATCCGGCACGGCGCCGCACTCGGCCAGCAGGTCCAGTTCGCACGCCAGATCGGCCTCGCACGCCCGCTCGTGGGCGAGCGCCAGCAGGCCGACCATGATCCGGCACGCCTGGCGCGGCGTCTGGATGGCCATGAGCCTGTCCCAGGTGCGGCGGTATGCGTCGCGGGGGAACAGCTGGTCACGGTAGACCAGGTTGAGCAGCGCCGCGGGCTTGCGGCGGAGCGCATGGATGACGTGGCGGTAGTCCACGACATGCAGGGTGCGGTTGGGCGCGCCACGGCCCTGGAACGGCCGCCCGCGCGTCAGTGTCGCCACCAGGGTGCCGCCCAAAAGGCATTCCAGCCGGTCGTCATAGAGTCGGACGCGCAGCCGGTGGCCGATCAGGCGCGACGGCACCGTGTAGAACACGCGCCGCAGCAGGAACCCGCCGCTGCGGGTGACAGTGACCAGAGCCTCGTCGTGGTCGGTGGTGCGCCGTGCGGGCAGAGCCTGCAGGGTGGCGCGCTCGGCCTCGACCACGCGGCCGCGCCGGGCGTTGGCCCGGCCGACGACCTCGTCCACGAACCTGCGGTAGCCCGCAAGATCGTCGAAGTTGCTGGTGCCACGCAGCAGCAGCGCCTGCTGCAGGGCCATCCTGAGATGGCCGTGCGGAGCCTCGATCGAGCCGTTCTCGTGGGCGATGCCACGGTTGTTGCGGGTCGGCTCCATGGCGTAGTGGGCGCACAGCGCCTCGTAGCGTCTTGTCTGGTCGGCTGCCGCCTCGGGCTCGAGATTGCGGAACGCCGCCGACAGGCTGTCGCTGCGATGCTCGCGGGGCGCCCCGCCCAGGAGCCACAGGGTGTTCTGCAGTCCAGTGGCCAGGGCGGTGAAGCTCTCCCCGCCCAGCACGACCTCGGCATGCTCCCAGCCGGAGAACGCCAGGCGGAAATGGTAGAGCCGATGCGCGAGGGGCTTCAAGGCAATGGTCACCGCCAAGTGCGTGGCGTCGGTGAAGTCGGAGAGGCCCTGCTGTCCCGGCGGATGGTCCTGGCGGAAGATCACCTCGCGCTCCGGACCGTGCAGCGCCTGCCAGTGCCCGATACGGCGCTCCAGGGTGCGGCGCACCCCGGGTGCGAGATCACAGTGGCGGCGCAGCATCTCCTCGAACACGGCCACGGGGCGCAGGCCGGGCGTGGACTGCAGCAGCGGGACGATCTCGGTGTCCCACACTGCCGCCAGCGGATCCGGCCGACGTCGGCCACGGGGTGCCTTGCACTGTGACGGAAGCCGGGGATCGGCATCGAGCCGGCCGCCGGTGCTGGCGCCGATGCCTGCCCGAGCTGCGGCGAGCTGGCGCGTGTGGGCCCTGCGATGGTGCATGTACAATCTCGCTTGCTGGTCGGTGATGTGCGTGCCGGGCACGAGGCGATCCCCTGGGAAGAGAACCGCACTACTCCGGCACAAACCTCACGCCGCCGCAGGCAGGCCCCAAAGGACCGACCTGGCCCGGGCTGACCTGCGGCGGGCTACGTCCGCCTCCGGTCAGCCCCGGCAATCACCATCCAGATTGACGCCCCGCAACCACCCTGATCGCCGCGCTACAGGAACCACCAGTAGACCGTCTGCCAAGGCCCGAAGTGCACCGGCAGCATGCGCCAGCCTCCACCGGAGCGGGCCATG
>JAABUS010009562.1_pt1 | contig 10209 bp, 10 predicted proteins | sample 5560161 | NCBI WGS metagenome assembly JAABUS01 (sample SAMN10711885, study PRJNA513376) | rock metagenome | isolation source: Antarctica rocks | place: Antarctica: Victoria Land, Trio Nunatak nord | collected 2016-01-04
CACCCCAGCCGCCTCCAAGCGCAACATCAGCACCCCCTCGATCGATCAGAAACCCGCCCATTAGCAGGGCATTTTGACCGCAGGGTCGGACGGAAACCGCCGCTCACCAGAGCGACTTTTTCCGCGGCAAGTAGCTAGCTGGATTTTTCGCGGTGGAGTTCCTCGAACTCGGTCGGGGTGAGCATATTGAGGGCGCTGTGACGTCGTCGGCTGTTGTGAAAGGCCTCGATGTATTCGAAGATCGCGTTGGCGAGTTCGATCCGCGTCTTCCATCGTCGGCGGTCGAGTAGCTCGACCTGCATCCGGCCCCAGAACGATTCCATCATCGCGTTGTCGAGGGCGGTGCCGGTGCGCCCGACCGACGGCATCAGATCCGCCTCGGCAATCCGCTGGGTGAAGGTCCAGGAGGTGAACTGCGTGCCGCGGTCGCTGTGTATGACCGTGCGGTCGGGATCGCGGTTTTTGATTGCCATCCCGAGCGCGTTGGTCACCAGCGCGGCGGTCTGGGTCGAGTCGATCGACCAGCCGACGATCTTGCGGCTGAAGGCGTCGAGGACCGCGCAGCAGTAGACCTTGCCTTCTCTGGTCGGGTGCTCGGTGATGTCGGTGACCCAGAGCTTGTTCGGGCCGTCGCCCGTGAAGTCGCGGCGAACGAGGTCGGCGGCAATGAACACCCCGTGCGGGCCTCTTCGGCCCCTGGGCCGCTTGGGCAGGCCCTTGAGGCCCTGTTCGCGCATGAGCGAGTAGACGAGCTTGTGGTTGGCGATGACGCCGTGGCCGTGGCGCAGCTCCGCATGCACCCTGTTGTAGCCGTAGGTTCCGAACGATTCGGTGTGGATCTGTGCCACCAGCGGTCTGAGCCAGGCGCGCCGCAGCTCGCGAGCGTTCGGCGGCCGCTTGCGCCAGTAGGCGAAGCTGCTGCGGTTGACGCCTACCACCCGGCAGGCCTCCCGCTCGCTGAATCCCTGCCCGGTCAGGTTGGCGATCACCGGGTAGAGCCTTTTGGGCGGATCTTCTCCTGCTCGTCGAAGATCGCTGCCGCCTTGCGGATCAGGTCGAGCTCGTGCTCGAGCTCACGGATCCGCTTGCTCGCCGCGGCCAGCTCGACGTCCTGGGTGCTCGTGGTGCCGGCCTTCTCTCCGTGATCGATCCGGTCTTGGTCGATCCAGCGATAGATCGTGGCCGCAGAGACGCCGTAGTCCGCGCTGAGATCTGTCGCTGGCCTTCCAGACCTCGCCATCGCAACGATCCGCTGACGGAACTCCGGGGGATATTGCCTTGGAATGTCGACTCCTTCGATTACGCGGGAGTCTCATCCATCGTGGCCCAGTTTGCGGGGGTCAGATCAGGTGGACCGATGAACGGGGTCCGGCCAGTACCGCCCCGCCCGCCGCCCAGGCGTCGAGCGACACGACGGTGAGAACATCGCGACGTAAACCGGGGTGTCGAGGGCTCGAATCCGGCGCCAAGCGCCTCCCTCCCGGCACGCGGCACTTCACTTAGCCAGCTTGCGGGCGGCCGGTGCCCGTCAACCCCTGCGGGGTGCCCTGGCCTGCGGCGAGTGACAGGGCGCCTTCCCCGGCACACGGTTTCGCTGCTCGGTGATCGTGCCGTCGTGGAGGCGCTTGGCGCGTCTTCTGACCTTCGCCGTCGGCCAGCAGGCCGGCCTCACGGGTCAACCGCAGCACCCGCTTGCGCGAGGTGCACACGCCGCGGCGGGCCAGGCGGGCCCACACCTTGCGATGGCCTTCACCCACGAACGGGGCTGGTGGCGACACGTCGCGGATCTGTGCGAGCAGCTCGGGGTCGCTCATCGCGCCGACGGGGCCTGGTCGTCGCCTGGGCGACTCCGAGGTGCCTCGCCGGCGGCGGCGCTCGCACGCCGCCGAACGGGACACGCCCGCTACCCGGCACACCACCTGCAGTGGTGCGGGCAGCTGCTCGCTCACTTCGAGCGCCTCGGAAACGGAGGGTGGCCCTTCTTCTCCAGCAGAGCCCGGAGGATGTCGACTTCCATCGAGAGCTCGCCGACCTTGCGCTGCGCCTCGCGGAGACCGACATCCTCGATCGGCGCCGAGCGGACCTTCAGGCCCTCGCGCCCGCCAGCCAGGAACTCATTGCGCCACGCGCTGATCCGCCCGGCAGGCTGCCCGGTCTCGCGCGCCAGCAGATCCAAGGACTCGCCGCGCACAACCGCATCACGACCCCCTCCTTTGCGCCGCTCCAGCGCACTTCGCTCCTCGCCTCCGGCTCGTCACTACGCGCGCTGGAAAAACCCTCCTCGGCCGCAGCCATACCTACCTCCGTGACTCTCGACATGCTGACCTCCAGGGTCTAACGAGTGTCCGGTCAGAACCGGGTGCGGGGGACCAGGGTCGAAAAGGCCCGGACACAGAGTCCCGGGGCCAGTCTGGGGATTGTTCTGGGCCTGTTCACATCAACTCGTTGAGGAGTTCGGCGATCACAGCCTCGGGGAGCCCAGGGCCGTCCGGGGGTGGAACAGCCTGGATGGTTCGCGTCCGAGAGAGGTGCGGAGGGGCCTGCGACTTCGGTGCGCCCACCGGGGCCACAACACCCGCGAACTCTAAGAGCGGGGCCGTAGGTGCCGGTGGGCTCCCCTCCAGGCGTCTCATGCCCCACAGGTACTTGGCTGTCATCTCGTCGATGGCTCCTGAATACCCGATCTGCCGGTACGCCTTGGCGTCGAGGACACCAACCCTCACCCGGTCGTTACTGCGAACCGCCAAGACGATGTCGGGGCGAAGCGCGCCGTGCCCTACTCCGACTACAGCCTCACCAAGTAAGGGACGGGGAGAAGAGAATCGAAAGTCGAATTGCCGCCAGAGTGCGACCTCTTTTCCCTCCGACTCCCAACTGGCCAGGGGATTCAGCGCCCGGCTCACGGGGGGACCGAGCAGCGCTTCCAGGGCTTCCAACGTCGCGACCGTGACCCAGTCTTCGTAGAGCGTCCACAACCGGCGGGTCGGGGTCGTCCCTGAGCCCGCCGCACCGGCAATAGAAACTCTTCGCTCGGCCTTCTGGGCGAGCCACATCAGCCGTGCGACCGCGTGGGGCCACGATGAGAATGGTGGCTCTCGGCCGGCAGATCTGGTACCTGGATCTGCCAGCGATCGGACATCACCGAGAGCGGAGATGGCTCCGAGTGCTGATGGGTCGCTTGCCGCCAGCGCCTCCCTCAAGGACACAGCGAGGCGATCGATCTGCCTCGTGAGGAGCGCAGAGGTCCACGGCTTTCGGATGGCTTCGTTGTACACGGCGCGGTCAAGGCGAAGCGGAGACGTCAGAGCGCTAATGCGACCACTTTCGATAGCGGAGGCGGTTGCGCTTTCGTCCTCTCGGCCCCGCGGTGTTGCTGTCGATCCTTCGACCTTGCGTAAGCGGGTCCGGTTGGGCCACCGGAGTACGAGTGCCTCGGCTTGCGCCAGCGCAGCCGCTAGCGCCTGCCAGTCGATGCCCCTCGCGTAGTCCTTCGCTAGTCGTCCGTCGAGCAGTAGCGGGGCGGCTAGGATTCGAGTGGCTTCTAGTCGGGATGCCGAGTTCCACATCGCCTGAACCTGTTGGACGCTCCAATCCTCCGGCGGGGCTAGTTCGACCGCGGCATCGCGAAGTCGACCTTCAACCACCACGGGAACTACCAGACGACCGCAGACGGCATCACGCCCGGACCCAGGGTCGACGCGGAGCTCGTGCCCTTGCAAGCTGAGCCATGGCGGGCCTTCGTCGGTCTTCGCCAGGATGGGTTTGCCGGGCAAGACTTGGGGAGCACCCGGGCGGTTCTGCACCGCCACGGTCCAAGCGGTCAGGAGAGGCCACTCCAGAAATCGTCAGGCGCCTGCTGCCAATCGTCGCTATCAAGATTGAGGTCGTGGAGACGCTGGTTCACGAGCCCGTTCTCATCAGCGGCTTCGCGTAAGCGATGAGCAACCAGAGTGAATTCGGTAGGCGACAACACCGGAAGCAACAGGTGAAGCAGAGCGTTTTCGGCGCCGTGGCGAGCACGTTTGGTGCCCAGCGCTCCGGACGCGGACACGGCTATAGCTTCGTAGGCGGCTTGGTACATCAGCGCGCGTTGCGCCATCCGCGGTGAGAGCCGTCGTCGGTTCTCCAGAACGATCTCGCCGAGATGCTTGAGTTCCTCACGCAGTGGCTGATCCTCATCGTTCGCCACCCTGGTGAGCAACGCGTCTCTCGGATCCCCAACGGTGCCTCGCCCAGGCGGCGCCGTCACCACGGCAGCCTTCTGAACCGGAAACTCAAGGTTCACGACTTCGTCCAGCGGCGGAGGCTCCAGCAGGAGAACCGTGGCACGGGCACTCACTTTGTTCGCTGGGGCCGGGGCTGACGCATCCACATTGATGGTGGCCAACAGGCGCGGGAACGGCGACATCGGGATCTCTCCGGGAATAGACGATCCCGTCTGGTCGCCGCGTAGCGGCAGGGATGTGCCACTGGAGTGCATCGGCCAGACAATTCGCTCAGCTGAAAGCCCCGATAAGCCGTGCGTCAGCGGAGCGAGATATCCCTCGACAGGGGAGAGGTTCGCTTCTTCGACCAGCAAGACTGGGGGCGAGTCGGCATGGGCTGTTTCACGAAGCTTCAGGATCTGCTCGGTCGCGGGGGTTCCCACGTACTCAGGCGTGCCGCTGAGAGCGCTGGCGTATCCAGCCAGGTCCTGCGGTCGGAGCAAGCTGGGCTCAGCATCAACTACAGCAATCTGTTCGGAGAAAAACGTGGCTAGCGCCCTCGCCAGACTTGACTTTCCGGTCCCGCTCGGGCCGGCTAACAGGAGAAACTGGCTTGAGGCGAAACTGGCTAACGCGTCAGCCGCAGCGCCGTCGGAGATTCGTACGCCCTCGAGCGTTAGGTGCGCACTGAAATCTGGCAGGAGCTTGTCGAAGTCAAGAGGCATCCGCGCGAAGTCTTCCTCACCCAGCCAACGTCTGCAGCAGGACGTCTTCACCGATTAGCTTGGCGAGATCCCGGGGACGCGCTAGCGGTCCTGCCGGGCCCGGTTGTAGCCAGCCCAGGAGAACGGCGACATCGTCGGCTGCCGGCGGTCTTCCACCCTTATCGCCGACCATCGCGCGTCGCAAGTGCTTCGACCACTCGGGCCCAAGCAGCACGTCGGGTACGGAGTGGACAGGGCCCAGCCCCTCCACTTCCGTGGGCGGATCTCCGGGAGACCGGGGAGGGGCGGTAGCGCTAGGCCGCTGGACTCTCAGCTCCAGAAGCACCTTCGGTCCGCCTGTGCCCCAGGCCGTCTCCCCCGGAATAACGGGAGCCTTGTAGCTGCAGCCTTCGCCATTGACGGAACACGTGGGTTGGCGCCCACCGTTGGGACGCTGGTTCAGAACGAGGTAAGGACAGTTACGCCGTGTTTCGCCGATCAGGGCCCTCGCAGCGTCACGGCCAAGAAGCGTCAGCTCCTTCAGCGGGAAGGCGCACTTGAGTCCTTGCTGCTGACGGAGGTCGTTGTTGGGGTTGTACTCCCGGGACTGGTAGCTGCCCTTCGGCGCCTCAGTCGAAGTCACCCAGGCCAGAGCCGGATCGTCCGCGGCCACCCAAACGCTGCGGTCGGTACCTGAGACGCCCGTCACTGCTGCGATCTGCAACTCGTCGCGTCGAGAAACGTTGGCCCCCACATCGACGAGAACACGGTCTGGCTCCCCAAGCGCGTAGTGAAGATCTTGCCCCTCCTTCGAATCCAGGTTGATGACCCGTGGCGCCGGGCCTCCAAAGACGTCGGCGAGCGCATGTACTAACGGCTGGCGGCCTGGGCGCGATCCGGGTGGGATCGCCCACTCGACGTCCACCCACTCGTGGAGCTGCCCCTTCTCGCGAAGACGCCCGAGGGCTATTGCTGCCCTCCACCACCGTGGCTTATCCAAGGAGACAAGCGCACCGCGGATGGCGGAGATAGCTCGATACACGTCATCCGCCTCAACGCCTCGATAAGGGGCCCCTGCAGTCAAGATCTCTGAGGACTAGGCAGGCACGAGGTGGTCGGCCGCCTCGGAGTGGGCAGTGTCGAGCAGCTCCCGAATCGGGAGCTGCCCTCGCATCCAGGAAGCGACCCGGCTTGGCGCGGTCGACGCGACGGCGACTGCGTCATCGGCGGACGCGGCGGGGGAAAGAGGCAGGTCAGAAATCGCGTCGCCGACCCCGAAGGCTGCAGGTTCGTCAGTGTGCTGCTCCTGAAGCCGCCGGAACGACGGTTCTTCTGTGCGACGCCAGGGGTCGGGCCATTGCGTCTCGTCATTCCTGCTCGCCTGAACGATGAGCCGGCGGCGACGTTGCGGGACTCCAAATGCTTCCGCATGCAGCACCTGAAAGCTCGTTTCGTAGCCCGCGGCACGGAGGTGGCAAAGCACATGCTCCAGGAGCTGCCTCCCTCGGTGGTACAGCCCCAGAACATTCTCCATGACCACGTGGTGGGGATTGAGCACCTCGACTGCCTCCAAGAACGAGCCGACCAAAGCGTTTCGCGCATCATCGGGGCGACAGGGGCCGGCAGTCGAGAATCCTTGGCAAGGTGGTCCGCCGGCGAGGACACCCAGCGTTCTTCCCTGGAGCCTTCGCAGAATCTCTGAGAAGGTGTCGCGGCTTTGAACGGGATCGCGCAAGTCGCCGGCAATGCAGAGGTCGCTATCGCCGTGCGCCTCCGCGAGAGTCTTGAGCGCGTGACCGTCATTGTCGACGGCTGCGACGACCTCGTGTCCGACCTCAACGGCACCACAGGAGAGTCCTCCGGCGCCGGAAAAGAGGTCGACGATCGTCGTTGGTTCGAGCGGCCGAAAGATCTGGGCGGCTAGCAACGGCGGCACAGCGTTCCCGATCTGGGCCTGGCGGGCCCTCGCCGGCCCATAAAAGCGAAACGCATCCGGAAACGTCTGGAGTCGCGCTGCTTCGCGGTCAGTGAGCACTCGGTCGGCAACAGGATGGATTGTGCAGCCGTTGCCTGGGCGGTTGTAGTAGGTGCTGATCGTGTACGCGGGTCGATCGGATCTAAGGCGGCCGTAGTAAGTGCTGCGGCTGCCCGTTCCCGCCGAAGCTCCCTCCCGGATCTGTTCAAGCCGCCGCGACGGGATCGAAACCGGAATATCGCGCCAGTTGCCTCCTGGCGGGATCGCTCGCACCATGTCCATGTCGCGCTCGGAGAGTTTTCCGGCCACGTGATTCCAGACTCTCACGCTGCTATCCGCCCCCGCCGAAGAGATTCGGGAGTCACGCACGCTGCCAAGGGAATGCGAACGATTTCGTGATCGCCGTCTAGATCGACACTTACTCGATCGTTCAGAACCGTCCATCTAGGGATGGCGGCCATCGCCGCCGGCAGGGGGAGCGACCCCTGATCGACCAATGGGACGGCGCCGCCGTGGCCTGCCTGCTTCTGATGCCCGATGGCGATATCGCCGGTGCTGTGCCGGCGATCTTGCATATAGCCGATCATCGCGCAACCCCAGGTCCCGAAAACGTGGGGCTCCGCTTGATGAAGAGCCCTTGCCTCGGATTCCTTGGTGGGAAACCCCCGGAGTCGGATATCCGTCGTCACGTCGTCGTCACGTAGTCGGCCTAGGGCTAAGGCGCAACCGGTCAGACTGTGATCGGCGAGCAGCCAGTCTCGTCCATGACGAGCCGCCGCTACAGCCGAAGTCCCGGATCCTGCGAACGGATCGAGAACGAGATCACCTGGCTCGGTGATGGCCAGGATGATGCGCTCCAGGAGGGCGACGGGTTTCTGCGTCTCCCAGCCGACGCGTTCAGTCGAGTGTGTATCGACTCTCGAGATGTCGTCCCACCAGTCGGTGAGGCGGACGCCTCGACCGTCAGAGACGTACTTCTTGTGGCGGGGGGTCCCAGCCGCTGAATAAACCAAGCGGCCTTCGGATTCAAGCTCCTGCATCCGCTCCTCGACGTGAGCCCAGTGGCGGCCTGGTGGGGGCCACTGGCCTCGCCATCGGTAGTGCGCGCGTGTGCCGCTCCGGTCACCAGGGGCCGTGCAGGTGATGAGCTGGTATCTCCCCCCCTCGTCCTCCGCGCGAAAGTAGCGTCTGAGGTACTCCTCGCTATAAGGAACCACCGGGTCATTCCACCGGTGCCGCGAGCCCTTAGCGAAGAAGAAGATGGTGTCGTGAACGGGCGCGAAGCGCCGCGCAGAGCCGTGGGCATGTGTACGACGCCAAGCAATTTCATTGCGGAAGTGGTCCGGGCCAAAGATGCATTCACAGAGAACTCGAACCCAATGGCTTGCCGTTGGATCACAATGGAGAAATAGCGCCCCGTCGGCGGAGAGGACACGACGGATCTCCGCGAGCCGCGGAGCCAACATCCTGAGATACCCAGCTACTGAGGGTGGAGCGATCTCGAGCAGGGCCCGTGCCCTCTCCGGCTGCACTGCTTCTTGGTCGATCGCGTGGTGGTCGCGAAACGCGACCACCGTTCCGTCAGTTCCGTCGTCGCGGCGAGCTGCAAAATGACGATCGAAGGACCGCTTCGTGTTGAAGGGGGGGTCCATGTAGGCGAGGCGAACCGCTCCGTCGTCTACGTCCGCCAGCATCTCGAGGTTGTCGCCGCAGTGGATTGTTCCGCTCATACCGTGTCGTGGGCCGATCTCGCGCTTAGCGCCACGGTCACCGACCCTACGGAAGGGATCAGACACATTCGAGCGCTCCCGGCACAGTGTCGAGCGTCGCTCTCCGCTGGCGCCACTGGCGAGCCACGCAAGCGAGCATACGAGTGGTCGTAACTGGGTTGCTCGGACGCAGGCTTGCTGGGAGGGCTCCGCGCGCCTACGCTAGATGCGGAGGTGCACCAGCGGCGAACGCCGTTCACCGTCACGATGCGAGCTGGGGACCAGGAGCCAAACGAAGTCACGTACGCCCGCGGACGCCAACCGGGGCGGACCTATCTCAGCAAGACGTTTTCGCTCCAGGTCGTCAGATCGCGCGACTTTCGCCAGCCGGCGCGCTTTGCCTGGAAGGTCTTCGATGAAGACGAGGGCGTTCAGCCGGAGTGGTCCGATCTAGAACGAACTGAGGAAATCGTACTGACCATGGGTCGCGCGCGGAAGCAAATCAGGCTGCAGGTCGCACGCGAGAGCGGACAGGTGCGGGAAGTGCTGATCCAGCGCGTTCCCGCGGATCCCAGTGCAGGCAAGCTCGAGACTTTGCTCCGCCTAGACCGGAGCGGGGCGACGCGGCTTGTCGATCTAATCCGACTCCTGGACTTGGCGCCCGTGGAGAAAGGCGAGCCAACTGTTCGCGTCGACGGCAGTCTTGTGCGTGACGTGTTGGCGGACCCGTCCTCACTCGATGCCCTCTATCGACAGGATCCCGAGCGAGTCCGCGAGCTGATTAGTAGCGATACGTCCGCAAGGGATCTAGTCGCAGTCGCCCGTCGTCGCGAGGTGGTCCGTCAGTTTCGGACGCTGCTGTCCGACTCGATCGCGTTCGACAAAGCGGCTGCTCGAGCCGGCGGAAAGGAGAATGTCTGGCAGCGTTTTCTTGAGGAGAACCCCTGGATCCTCGGCGTCAGCCTCGCGGGGCCTCTGCTTACTTCGTGGGACCGCACACGACTGGAGCAGGTCGTGGCAGGGTTCAACGTGGCCCATCGGGGAAAGCGCACCGACGCGCTCCTCCAGACGAACGGCGCGATCCGGTCCTTGGTGTTTGCCGAGATCAAGCACCACGAGACACCGCTGCTCGGTGTCCAGTACAGACCCGGCGCGTGGGCACCGTCACAAGAGCTCAGTGGCGGAGTCGCTCAGCTGCAACAGACGGTTCACAGCGCTCGGCGCGATCTCGGCGATTGGCTCGCCAGCCGGGATGATGACGGCGCGGATACGGGCGAAGTGACATCGCTAGTCAGGCCCCGGTCCTACCTAATAGCCGGTCAGCTCAATGAGCTACGGGGTGGTCAGGGTGGCGTTCACCAAGAGAAGCACCGATCCTATGAGCTGTACCGCCGAAACCTTTACGAGCCAGAGATCATCACGTTCGACGAGCTACTCGCGCGAGCAGAGTGGCACGTGTCTGTCGCTGAGCCAGACTGAGGAGCGCGACTAGCTACTTCCCGCGGAAAAAGTCGCTCTGGTGAGCGGCGGTTTCCGTCCGACCCTGCGGTCAAAATGCCCTGCTAATGGGCGGGTTTCTGATCGATCGAGGGGGTGCTGATGTTGCGCTTGGAGGC
>JAABUS010009564.1_pt1 | contig 10209 bp, 7 predicted proteins | sample 5560161 | NCBI WGS metagenome assembly JAABUS01 (sample SAMN10711885, study PRJNA513376) | rock metagenome | isolation source: Antarctica rocks | place: Antarctica: Victoria Land, Trio Nunatak nord | collected 2016-01-04
TTTATATATATAAAGTGAATTCATATTCCTAACTTTATATTTTGATGTTCCTCGGCGGGAGCGCTAAACCTTAAATCTCACAGGCCTAAATTCGAACCTCAGTAATAAATTAATAACTTTATAAATACTATTCCAAATTAGGTAATTTTTATATGGTTGAAACCGCCGAGGTCCATTCTATAATCGCTGAAAATTTGATGAAATTTGGTCTATAGATAAGCCTGTACTAAGGCTGTGGGTTTGGTTGTAAAAATTAATGGGTTTGGCTGTAAAAACTAGGCACTTAACACCGATCTAATTAATTAATCCATATAAATCATTGGGTTTATATATAAACCTGTATATTCGTAAAGTTAGAGTTATATTAAATAGTTAAGAATCTTTATTATAAACTCTAGGTTATAATAGAAATTCCGATAAATTATTAAATAAATAATATAATTAAAGAGGTAGTATAATCTCTAATATTATAAAATCTAAATTATAGAGGGTATCTTCTATTATTATTTTATTAAACTCGATTATTAAAATAATATTACTAGTTTTAATTTATAATAGTATATTTTAATATTAATATATTTATTAAATCTCTTATAAATTTATATCTAGTAGTAATTATAATATATTATTATATTATATTATATTATTTTATAATTATTTTAACGATACTCGAATCCAATTTTCGATATTAATAATATTTTATATAAAATCGTTAATTTTCAAACTAACGTAATTATAGTAAAAAGAGAATTATTATAATACTATTATAATTATCTAGTTAATTATAATTAAAATCCTTTTAAATAAAATTTTCTACTTCTAGTATATTTTATTAATTAAGAGTTTTTAATTATTTAATAGATAATTCGCCCGATTTTATAATAAGAGGGATATAGTAAAAAGAGGTAATAAAATACTAACTTCGAAAAAAATATAATAATAATATAATTATAATATTCGTCTAGGTTAATATATTTACGATAGTTAATTTATTTACTCGATAATAGAGAAAAAAAGTATTTTAATATTATAATAAATATATTAAATACTACTCTACTATTTAAATTCTAACTCCGTATTTTAAATATTAATATTAATTAGAGTATTTTATTCCCTTTTATTTACGGTATAATAAAGAATATTATAATAAAAACGCGAATACTATTCGATTATTTACTTTATATAATAGTAAATATAATTAATAAACGTCCTAAAATTATATTTAAATTTAAAATTACGGTATTAAATACTCCTTTTAATTCTAGATCCTTAATTTAAATATTTATTATAATAATAAATAAAAACCCTTCTAGGTCTATTATATCGTTAATTATATTATTATTTATTATATTTAACCTCTCCGGTTCTACTCCTTTAAGTGAAGTTTCTTTATTTTTCTCTATATATTAATATATAACTTAAACGGCGACGTAGCCTAAAAAGAAGAAATATTATTTTATTATAATAATAAAAGAGTAGGATAAAATAAACGGCGAAAAATCACGGGTATTAAATAAATAAATTAAATAATATATAATCCTCTATTATAATAATAAACTTTAAGCGGATATTATAAAAAAAGTTTATAACGAAGATATTAATCTAGATTCTATAGTAATTATAATTAAATATACGAAAATACTAAACCTCGTAGAGAGTTATAAAAATAAAATTATAAATTAAATAAAAATAAAGAAATCTCCTAGAATATTTATTCTAAAAATTTATAATAAATAGAAATATATTAGAGAATTACTCGCGGCCCTAAATTATTAATAATTAACTATATATCGGATAAAGGAGTTTTTAGTTTTATTTTTTAATAAAATATTTAATCTCTATAATTTCTTCTTTATATAATATTATATAGATAAATATATAGAATACGAAGAATCTTCTAAACTAGAGAAATTCTATATTTATTATAAATTATATTATTGTAATTAATATTATTTACTCATTTTTTAATATAATTATCTACGTTAATTTAATAGTTTAAATTAAGATTTTTTGAAATATAAAAGAGTCGCCCGAAACTAGAAAAATACTTTTATAATTTTATAATCTAATATTTATATATTTTAATTTCGCGAAGGTTAAAAGGTATAAATTTAAAAAATTATAAAAATATTACTATAATAATAAAAAGAAAGTTAAGATATAAAATACTAGTTATTTTATAAAGATATTTATATCTCTAGGTATTTTATTTTTTAATATTATAATCGTATTAGAGCCTAGCGCTATTATATTTTTTAAAAATAATATTAATATTTCTAAAAATAATAATAGAGGCGAATAAAAACTAGTTATTAAAACTTTACTTTTTATTAAATAATAATATTTAATATATAAATAAATTTAATACTTTCGAATCGGCCGGTAAAATAAATATTATTATTATAACCGACTTTACTAAAGTAATTAATAGTATTTAAAAATATTTATTAATATTTAACTTTTTTATAATACTCTTTACTACGTATAATATTCTTTATTATATAAATAAATAAGATACTTCGAAGTTAGTTATTAAAATAAATATTATTATTATAATTTATTTCTAGTAAATTATAGTTATATTTAATTAAATAATTTTTATAAATTCGGAGTATATATTCTACTCGAGTAATTAATTAAATTCTATTTATTTTTAATAGCCGAGGTTTTAGCGCGCTTTTTTTATAATTTATTCTCTTTTTTTTTTTATATTTTTTTTATATTTACTTTACTTCTACCTCTATATTTATTTTATTTTATTTATTTTACGAAACTTTATTTATTTATTTTCCTTTTACTTTATCTCGTTTTTAGAGTAGAATAATTACTTTATATAAATAATATTATTATAACTAGAAAAAATATATTAAATAAAATTATAAATACTTTTAATTCGTAATATTATTATCGTAATATAAAAGTTAATACGCAAGATATAGATTTAAGGAAAATATAAAGTTATAATTAATAATAATAATTCTACTACCCCTAAGAAGACTAAACGCGGTAGTTTTTAAAAAATAATATATTTAGTTAATAAAACGGCCTCCTAGAAAGAAACTATAATAATTAAAAATTTAAAAAAGAAATTATCTATATAAATAATTCTAACTAAAACGGTTATTTTAATAAATAACTAGAACGATAAAGAGTATAAATAAATTATTTTTATTAATAATTATATCTAGAAGCTTATATTTACTCTTTATTATATTAATAAAAAAATAGAGTTAATATTTTACCTTTAAAAATATTTTATTTATAAAATATAATTTATTAAAAATTAGATTAAAATTAAAGCGCTTAGTACTTTCTTTAATAAAAAGGAAATTATAATAATTAAACTCGCGAGTAATAAATATATTTTCCCTAAATTTATTACTAGTAAAGAATATTTAAAATCTAAAGATAATATAATAATAATTACTCGAGTATTTAAAATTAATAATATATTTATATCTCTAACCCTAAGTAAAATATAATAAAAATTAATAAGTTTTAAATTCGTATAAAGGCGCTACGCTAGAAAATTAAAGTTTTTATTTAATAAATTAATATTTATAAAAAAATAGTAGAGAAACTCGAAGATAATAATATAATATTTATTAATAAAAAAGAGTTTAAGAATTACGATATAATATACCTCGAGAATAAAGTTCTATTATTATATAAAAAACCCGATAAATTTTTATAATTATATAAAACCTACTTTATCGCCGTCGCCGAGAAATTTCGTAGAGAGATAATATTTATCGCCGTTTATATTAATCGCGCTAAAAAGAAATTATACGATTTAATTTAATTAAAAATTATTATAGATTTAAAACTATTACGAAATATTACGAAATTTAATTATTTTAAAATATAAATTTAATAAATTAAGGCTCTACCTTCGGAGGTTTATAAATATATATATTTAAATTATTAAAATCTACCTAAATAGAGTTAGGGTACTACGAAATATAAATTCTCTATAATCTTCGAAAAGAGATAATAAGAGGACGCGTTATCGTAATTTAATTCAAACGAGAATAACGGATTTAATAGACTTTTTTTATTTTTTAATAATTTAAAATATCTAGTAAAACGTTTATATAAAGAATTTTAATTTAATATACTCTCGCCTTTATATTAAGAGTTAGAAATTATTATAATAATTTAAACTAAAAAAGAAAATAATTAAAACGATAAAAATAATATTAAAAAAGGAGATTTAAAAAAAGAAAAAAATTATATTAATATAATATCTAAAAAAACTATTATTAATAAAAACGTAATACTAATAAAAGAGGTATATATCGATATTATTATAATAATTAAATCTTCGAATATTTATAATATATTAATAAATATTTTAAACCGCGTTATTATTAAAAAAAATCTTTATATTAATATAATCTCTAAAAAAGCCTTTATTAATAAAAATATAATAATAAAAATATTTATAAATATTATCGTAATATTTATTACTCCGGTCTTTTATAATAATATAAAAGAAAATTCTATTATAATAATTATAACTAGAAAAGATTATATTTTTAATAAATTTATAAATAGTATTTCTAAAAAAATAATTATTATAATAATTAAAATTAGAAAAAATAATATTTTTAATAAACTAGTTAATAATATAATTAAAATTAAAAATAATAATATTTCTAACGAAGTAGTTACTATAATAATTATAACTAGAAATAATAATATTTTTAATAAAAAAACTCTATTTATTTAGGATAATAATAATATAACTAGTATAAATAACGAGGTTATTATATATTAATAGAAAGATTTTAAAAAAGATAATTTCTTTTATAAAATAAATTTTAATATCTAACCCGATATTTAAATAAATATAATTATATCTAGTAATCGTTTTAAATTTATAACGAGTTTTAAATTTATAAAAATAATAATTACTATAAACTAGGATAATAACTAGGATAGAATATATAAAAAAATAAATATAAAAATATTTACTCGATTTTACGAGAATTATAACTCTTAATATAAAATAAAATAATATATATAATTTTAATTCGCTATAATTTTAACTCGGTAATATTAAATTTATTATAATAAAATTATAATTTATAAAGAACGATATTTTGAAAAATTATAATATATAAAAATCACGACTATAATATCGTTTTACACGCCTACGATAAAATAGATTTTATATTATTTAATTAAAATGAATATTAAAGTCCTACTACCGTAATCTAAAATATACTATCTTAAGACGGTCGCGCGGAATGATTACCGTGGTATCACCGATGCCAAGCCCCATAGCCTGCCGCTAAGGTAGTGAAGCAAACCAACCAATAGATATCTTAGACGCTACTGTTTCAGCCTACGCATTTAGGATTACAGTCATGACCTGCGGGTACCTCGCCTTTAGTGGCTGTGAACCCAACAGTTGTCCTCTTTCTCTCGCTGTCAGAGGGTGTGGGAAGCCAACAGTTGTTCTCTCGCTGTCAGAGGGTGTGGGACCTGGCACAGCAAGGATGAAGGATGTCAGATCCAGCGGCGCACGCTCCCCTTATATAAACATGGCTGTAACGTGCACTTCGCATTCTCAGTATACAGTCCGTATTTCTAATGTCAATGTTAATATGATCATGTTGAAGACATACCCACACGAGCTGCTGGCAAACCTTCACCGTTCCAATCCTCGACTCGTCCGAATAGCTATTCTCTGTTTTGTCGCTATTTCCTTGCTCTTAGGCCTGCGCAGCGCGTATGCCAGTGGCTACAAAATACCATCTCTCCCATCCTCCCTCCGAACATACAGAGATGCTTCCACCACAGCGCTCAAATCGTGGCAGAAACCTGAAGGCTTTAAAATTATCGGCATAGTCTTTTACGGGCGGCGGAAAACAGTGGAGGTCCTCGACTGTTATCTGCAAAGGAACCTGGTCTCGAATGGCGGTCTTCTGGATGAAATCCACTTCGTGATCAACACTGGCCAGGAAAGCGACCTCGAATACCTTCACAATCTCACGAACAGCAACGAGCTCTATAGAGCGGTGAAAGTCGCGGAAGTGCAACGGTCAGATAATTACCAGGTACCTTACCCACCTGTTTACTTCGATGATGGTAATTGACGTAGAGTTACAGCAAATATGGAAAGACGTTACCGACAAGGAGAATATGTTCATCAAGATTGATGACGATTTAGTAGGTGAAATGTCCCGTATGTCTAGGAGTCGTCGGATTCTAATCGCTACTAATCACAGATATGGCTGGACTCGAATGCTATCCCCGAACTTGTCTACACACTCATCGAGCGCCCGGAGGCCTTCTCGGTCTTGACCAACCTGATCAACTCCGAGACTCTAGGATGGCTTCACTACCATCTTGGCGCCATCCGCTCGTACATGCCAGAACTTTCTCTGCCCACAGACCCAATTCCCACCAACGACTCCTACGGCCCAACAGCATGGCGCGCTTCCGCCCTACCAGACTGGAAGTCTGAGATACCCGGAGAAATCCCTGAGTGGCCTGACAAAGCTAACAACGAGGAATCCCCTGCGCCACCCGCTGCACTCGGCGCCGTGGGCGGGGCACCATATCGCTATCACCGCTGGCTGCCTCTGCGCGATAACGACAGCCACATCTATTCGACGCCAATTGCCCAGACGGAGTGGAAGGAGGGCAGCAAGAACCAGTTGCGCTGGGCGCTCGGGGCGCAAACACATTATTCATTGCTGGAAAACCTCGAGAAGGGCGAGCTGCAACGGTATATAATGACGGGTGCAGATGGAACGTTCAACATGCGACTCTTTCATGCAAATGTAAATTTGATGGCTATATGGGGGAAAGATGTGCAGGAGAACATGCCGTATGGTGACGTAGGGTGGGACGAGATGGTCCTAACTGTTGACATTCCGAGATCTCTTCATCGTGGTACGCATACGCACCCTTTCCCTTTCCTTGCACTCTTCTTTCCACTTTCCCTTCTGGCGTATTCAATCGAGTCGTCCCGACGCTAACCGCCAGCCAATACGCAGAGACTCTCATCCAGACACGCTCGCTCGCCGCACATTTTGCCTTCGACGTACAACCGGAGATGTACGACACCGATCTACGCAGCCGTTACCGCGCATACGCCAACGAAATGATTTGCCCGCCCGATAAACAGATCCCTTTCCGAACTTATCCGCGTCACACGAGGAACGGCGGTTGAGAAGACTGGGCTTGACGAACTGGTCTGTAGGGGCCCTATACTCGTATACATGCGCCCTCCCCTGCTCGCGGGAAGCCCAAGGAAAACCTCGCCGCCATCTTGACATGCGTACACGACTGCACATATGTGAAAACCCCGAAAGATGGGGAGATGCGGCGTTGGTGTAGCTGGCTGGTCGGCCGCTTCTCAGCCCACCGGCGACGAAGACAAAGATAATCATCTTGGAAGGACTGTTATCATGAGAACGTATTTGACAATCTATAGATGCATGAATTCCTAGACAGCGAATAGGAGCGTTCATGGCTGAGTGCCCAGCCAAGAATGGATGCAGGCAAAGTGAGGTCTTGGCGTATTCCAGCTGGCTCCAAAGCAAGTCGTTTGGCGATGTCTTTGTAATTGAAATTGGGGTCCCCCTAAGCGAGCCCCCAAGGTGGGCCCTAAGCTGTACTGTAGATCCCCCAAACATGGTTATAGGGTGTAGCTTAAGGTCGGCTCCCCGGGGAAGCTCCTGGGCCCTCTTTGTAAATCATTTAGCGATGAACGTGACAGGTTAAACATCCATCTTTACATTCTCAAGCTATCTATCCTTCACACTCTTAACACTGCAACGCTGAAGATAATCGCAGCAGTCCGTATAACCCGTTACCACGTTAAGCAAGACGTGGTCCACAATACCTGCTGGGGGTGTCTTCAGCAGCAACAGAAGCCTCTACCGGCCATCTCAGCCTCCCATGCGTTGATTGCCTATTCCAATGGCCATCTACTTGACGCCAGTATGAGCCAGACCGCCACACACCTACAGCCCACTGGATCTTCAACGGGTACGGGCAAGAGAGAGTACAAGCCCCACCATTCGTCGCATTCAATCGTGGAGCATCCCTTTACAGGTCGCAGTAACGAAGTGGACGACTCTACTCTTGACGCCTTTCCACCATCACCATCACCTCACCCTGACCCACCCCACTTCAAAGAGAAAACCATCCATCACATGCGTACACACCCAACAGATATATCTCTCTTACACGGTACGGCCGCGCAGCTGCCACCCTCTACACCTACACCGTCTAATCAGTCATCAGCTCCTACCGCTACTCTTGCGCCCCCCTCTTACCCACCCAGCAACCCTTCAAAGTCCCTCGAGTCCGTCCAGAGCTGGCTAGCGGAGACGACGCTGCCATCTACATTTGCCGTAGCATCTACAAGGACATTGCAAGAGCTGGACGTACATGTCAACGGTCGGAAACGCAAGCGTGGTGCTTCAATTGAGCTTGACGAAGCTGGGCTCGCCGTACCGCTCACAAGAGAGGCACTGAAGAAGTATTTGAAGGCCACGATGTCGTCGACACAGTCAAAGTCAAGTGTTGGCAATGTCTGTTCATCCTATATACCTCCAGATCGTAATTAGCTGACATCCATCGCACAGGATCCTTTTACTCCACAAAAATCTACCGGGTCACTTTCCCTCACCAGTCCCATGGACTCTCCTGCCCCACCTCTAAGCATCGCTTCCAAACCCTCCCTAGCTACCTACAATGTCCGCTCCCACATGGAAGAGCATGGGATCTACAGGGACAAAGGCATACTGAAAAAACCTGCGCTTGCCAGTTTTCGCAAGACAGTCACACAGGTCGTGGATGAGAGGCGCGAATCTGGCGTCAAGCCCGGATCCGAAGCGAAATACGAGCGGCGTCTTCAGTGGAGCTCTGATGATAACGAAGACACGGTCTTGTTGAAGCTCTTGCCCTGCATCATCAAGGACGGCCGTCAGGTGCGTGCGCCGCTTGCGGACAACACGCAAAATGACGGAGAAGCTCCCGAGGGTTCTGCGCAAGACCGAGATACGAACGATGTGTACGCTCACGTGGACTTTGAGGAAGTAGGCCTTCAATTCAGCAGCAACCGCCAATTCGCACGGACATACCTACCCAACATCTTTGACGACCAAGGTTTCGAAGCCAAAGTTGCCCGAGAGCTCGCGAAGGAGCAGGGCATGAAGAATCCAAAGCCCGACCGTATCTACGGTCTCGATTGCGACCAACTCCCGATCCCCAAAGGTAATCTGCTGCGCCCGGAAACCAGGAGCTTGATCACTTTGGTGCCTAATATGAAGGACGCCTTCTTCATCATCGAAGGCAAATCAAGTAACGGTGGTAACATGACGAAAGCCGCAGAGCAGGCGTGCCGAGCCGGTGCTTGTCTCGTCTTTTCTCAGCGCCGACTTCTCGCATGGACAGGCCACAAGGATGTCGATGGTCCGGATGAGCGCACGTATGTCTACTCTGCGACCATGGACGCCAATTGCATGATGATATGGGTGCATTTCGCCGTCGTTCGGGTCCTTGAGGACGGCAGCAAGGACGTCAACTTCTACATGGAATGGATTTACTCCAAGACGTACCGCGAGAACGATGCGCTTCTGTATCTGCGTGGCGTGTGCCACAACATCCTGGACTGGGGCCTTGGAGCGAGGAAGAAGGCGTTGGAGGAGCGCTACAGGCAGATTATAGAGTTTGACGGGCGCTTGATGAAGGACACAGCGCTGAGGAGTAAGGTCGAGGCTACTTCTAAAGCGGAGGAGCAGCGGGCGAAGAAAAGGCGTAAGAGAGAGGATGGGACTTCGGTAACGACTACTGGGAGTTAACAAATACTTGACTACCTTACCGCTTGGAATTGCGTTAGTCATTGACTATAAATAGGCTTTTCGAATAATATATAATAGAATATATTTATACTACGGAATAGAGTAGAGATTATTTTCTTTTTTTATTATTTCTTTCTTCTCTTCTTAATAGAGCTAGTCCTATAGATAATTTATATATATATATATATTTTATTATTATTTTTATATAATTTATATATACGTTATTAATACTTTAATATAAAATTATATATATATATATATATATACTTTACTAAATAGTATAAAGATTAAAATAATTAAGAAAATATTTATAAAATATTTAATTTTATATTTAATTTAAATTAGTATTTTAATATTAATTATATATAATTTATAAAAGTAA
>JAABUS010009565.1_pt1 | contig 10208 bp, 11 predicted proteins | sample 5560161 | NCBI WGS metagenome assembly JAABUS01 (sample SAMN10711885, study PRJNA513376) | rock metagenome | isolation source: Antarctica rocks | place: Antarctica: Victoria Land, Trio Nunatak nord | collected 2016-01-04
GAGTACCGCTCGCAGCAGCGCGATCTCGTGGTCGGCGGTGGCCGGGTCGCCGGGGCCGTTGGAGAAGAAGACGCCGTCGGGCTCGGCGGCGAGCAGCTCGTCCACGGTCGCGGTGGCCGGCAGCACGCGGGTCTCGATTCCGTGCTCCGCCAGCCGGCGCGGCGTCATCGACTTGATGCCGAGGTCGAGCGCTGCAACCCGAGCGCGCGTCGGCCCGACGGCTGCGACCGTGTACGCCTGGGTCGTCGACACCTCGGCGGCCAGCGCGGAGCCGGTCATCATCGGCGCCGCCCGGACGCGGGCGAGCAGTGCCTGCGGGTCGACCTCGGTGGTGGAGATGCCGACCCGCATCGCACCGCGCTCGCGCAGGTGACGGGTCAGCGCACGGGTGTCGACCCCGCTGATGCCTACGACGCCCTCGTCGGCCAGTCGGTCCTGCAGGCTGCCCTGGGCGCGCCAGCTGCTCGGCACGCGCGCGGGGTCGCGGACGACGTAGCCGGCCACCCAGATGCGGTCCGACTCGTCGTCGCTGTCGTTGACGCCGGTGTTGCCCACGTGCGGCGACGTCATCACCACCACCTGCCGGTGGTACGACGGGTCGGTGAGCGTCTCCTGGTAACCGGTCATCGCGGTGCAAAAAACCGCCTCGCCGATCGTCTCCCCCTCGGCGCCGTACGCGTCGCCGGTGAACACCCGGCCGTCCTCCAGCACGAGCAGGCTCACTGGAGCTTCCCGTCCAGCACGGTGGCCTTGCCACGCAGGAATGTGGCCACGACACGACCCGGCAGCTCGAGCCCGGCGTACGGCGTGTTGCGCGACAGCGAGACCGACTCGCGTGGGTCGATGGTGCGCACGCCGCTCGGGTCCACCAGCACGACGTTCGCGGGCGAGCCAGGCTCGAGCGCCCCGCCGTGGCCGCCGAGGCGGCCGATGGCTGCCGGCCGCACCGACATGCGGTCGGCCACGCCGGCCCAGTCGAGCAGGCCGGTGTCGACCATGGCGTGCTGCACGACCGAAAGCGCGGTCTCGAGCCCGAGCATGCCCATCGCCGCCGCTGCCCACTCGCACTCCTTGTCCTCAGTGGGGTGTGGCGCGTGGTCGGTGGCGACGCAGTCGATGGTGCCGTCGGCGAGCCCGGCCCGCAGCGCGTCGACGTCGTCGGCGGTGCGCAGCGGCGGGTTGACCTTGTAGAGCGGGTCGTACGTCGAGGCGAGCTCGTCGGTGAGCATCAGATGGTGCGGTGTCACCTCCGCGGTCACCGCCCAGCCCTTGCTCTTGGCCCAGCGGATCAGCTCGACCGAGCCGGCGGTGGAGACGTGGCAGATGTGCAGCCGCGAGCCCACGTGACCGGCCAGCAGGCAGTCGCGGGCGATGACCGCCTCTTCGGCGACCGCCGGCCAGCCGCGCATCCCGAGCACACCGGACATGGTGCCTTCGTTCATCTGTGCGCCCTCGGTGAGCCGAGGCTCCTGCGCATGCTGGGCGATGACCCCGTCGAGGGCCTTCACGTACTCCAGCGCCCGCCGCATCAAGACGGCGTCGGACACGCAGATGCCATCGTCGGAGAAGACGCGCACCCGGGCAGCCGAGTCGGCCATGGCACCGAGCTCGGCAAGTCGCTGACCGGCGAGCCCGACGGTCACCGCGCCGACCGGACGGACGTCGACATAGCCGGCCACCCGACCCAGGTTGTGCACCTGCTCGACCACGCCGGCGGTGTCGGCCACCGGGTCGGTGTTGGCCATGGCGTGCACGGCGGTGAAGCCGCCCATCGCCGCTGCCTGGGACCCGGTGAGCACCGTCTCGGAGTCCTCGCGCCCGGGCTCACGCAGGTGGGTGTGCAGGTCGACGAGGCCGGGCAGTGCCACCAACCCGTCGGCGTCGACCGTCACCACGTCGGACGGTGCGTCGGTGGGGTCAGCGAGGTGGCCCTCGTGCAGCAACAGGTCGCGGACGGGCCCACCGAGCGGCGCGGCGCCGCGGAGCAGGTAGGCGGTCATGCCGGCTCCCCGCTCAGCAGCAGGTAGAGCACGGCCATCCGCACCGCGACGCCGTTGGTGACCTGCTCGACGATGACGGACCGGGCGTGGTCGGCGACATCGGCGGAGATCTCCATGCCCCGGTTCATCGGGCCCGGGTGCATCACGATGGCGTGCTCGGGCAGCCGCGCGAACCGGCGGTCGTCGAGACCGTAGCGGCGGCTGTACTCGCGGGCGCTGGGGAAGAACGAGGCGTTCATCCGCTCGCTCTGCACCCGCAGCATCATCACGGCGTCGCACTTGTCGAGTGATGCGTCGAGGTCGTACGACGTCTGGACCGGCCAGCTGGACACCCCGACCGGCAGCAGCGTGGGTGGCGCGACCAGGGTGACCTCGGCACCCAGCGTGCTGAGCAGCAGGGCGTTCGACCGCGCCACCCGGCTGTGCAGCACGTCGCCGACGATCGTGACGCGGCGACCGTCGAGCTCACCGAGGTGGCGACGCAGCGTGAACGCGTCGAGCAGCGCCTGCGTGGGGTGCTCATGGGTGCCGTCGCCGGCGTTGACGACGCTGGAGCGGACCCAGCCCGAGGTCGCCAACCGGTGCGGAGCGCCGGAGGAACCGTGGCGGATCACGACGGCGTCGGCGCCCATCGCCTCGAGGGTGAGCGCGGTGTCCTTGAGGCTCTCCCCCTTCGACACGCTCGAGCCCTTGGCCGAGAAGTTGATGACGTCGGCGCTGAGCCGCTTGGCCGCTGCTTCGAACGAGATGCGGGTGCGGGTCGAGTCCTCGAAGAAGAGGTTGACCACGGTGCGCCCGCGAAGGGTGGGCAGCTTCTTGATCGGGCGGTCGGCGAGCGAGCGCAGCTCTTCGGCGGTGTCGAGAATCTGTACCGCGTCGTCACGCGTCAGGTCAGCGCTGGAGAGCAGATGGCGTTGCATCAGCTGGCCTCCTCGGCTGACGAGATCAACACGGCGTCGTCGCCGTCGTACTCCGCGAGGAAGACCTGCACGCGCTCGAGCAGCGAGGTGGGGAGGTTCTTGCCTACGAAGTCTGCCCGGATCGGTAGCTGGCGGTGACCCCGGTCGACGAGGACGGCGAGCTGCACGGCCTTCGGGCGGCCGACGTCGCCGAGGGCGTCGAGTGCAGCCCGCACGGTGCGGCCGCTGAACAGCACGTCGTCGACGAGCACGACGACGGCCCCGTCGACGCCACCCGCCGGGATCTCGGTCGGCTCCAGCGTGCGGGCCGGCCGAAGCCGCAGGTCGTCGCGGTACATCGTGATGTCGAGCGAGCCGGACGGGACCTGGCTGTTCTCGACCTGGCCCATCACCGCGGCCACCCGATGCGCCAGGGCGACGCCGCGCGTGGGGATGCCGAGGATGACGAGATCGGCGGACCCCTTGTTGCGCTCGAGGATCTCGTGGGAGATGCGCGTCAGTGCGCGGGCGATGTCAGCGGCGTCCAGGACGACCCGGGCGGCGGCAGGGGTGGCCTGTGTCGACGAGCTGCGCTGGCCAGACGGCTGGGCAGACGGCACCGGTCCTGACCTCCTTCTCCGCCTCACGGGACGGCTCGTTAAAGGATGTCTCTTCGCAGATACCGTACATCAACGGACGCCGGGAAGCTTTCCTCGCTACGCTTTGGGTCCGACCGAAAGGACGAGCTGTGGAGGAAACGTACGCCAAGGCGCTCGGTATGCGCCTCCGCGCCATCCGTCAGCAGCAAGCGCTGTCCCTGCAGGGGGTGGAGGAGAAGTCCAAGGGTCGCTGGAAGGCGGTCGTGGTCGGCTCCTACGAGCGAGGCGACCGCGCGATCACCGTGCAGCGGCTGTCCGAGCTGGCGGAGTTCTACGGGGTGCCCGTGAGCGAGCTGCTGCCGGGGACGACCGACTTCGGCGGCGGTGGCGGTGCACCGCCCAAGGTCGTGCTCGACCTGGAGCGGCTGCAGCATCTCGACCTGTCCGAGGCCGACCAGTTGGTCCGGTTCAGCGCCAACATCCAGCGGATGCGCGGCGACTACAACGGGCGGGTGTTGACGATCCGCAGCGACGACCTGCGCACGCTCGCGCTCATCTACGACCAGCCGCTGAGCCAGCTGGCCGAGCAGCTCATCGACTGGGGGGTGCTCCGGCAGGCGCCGGGCGCCGCCATCGAAGACTACTGAGCCGGCCCCGGCTGAGGGACGCTCGCGACCTTCGCCAGCAGCCCGTTGACGAACGCCGGCGACTCGTCCGTCGACAGCTCACCCGCCATCGCCACCGCCTCGCTGAGCGCGACCGCGGAAGGAACCTCCTCGACCCACGTCAGCTCGAACACACCGATCCGCAAGATATTGCGGTCGACCGCGGGCATCCGCTCGAGCGTCCAGCCGGCTGAGTATGCCGACAGCGTGGCGTCGATCTCGTCCAAGTGAGCGGCGACTCCTTCGACGAGCCGGATCGTGTACTCGTTGAGCGGTGCGTCGGCGACGGCCCGCCGCTCGTCGAGGGTGGCACCTGCCCCGAGACCTCTGAGCTCGGACTCGAACAAGATGTCGAGCGCGCGCTTGCGGGCCTTGGACCGGGCACTCATCTGGTGATCGTCGCCTTCGCTCAGCTGGAGACGCGGCTGAGGTAGCTGCCGTCGCGGGTGTCGACCTTGACCTTCTCGCCGGTCGTGATGAACAACGGTACGGCGATCTCGTACCCGGTCTCGAGCCGCGCCGGCTTCGTACCGCCGGTGGAACGGTCACCTTGGAGGCCGGGCTCGGTGTAGTCGATCAGCAGCTCGACCGAGGCGGGAAGTTCGAGGTAGAGCGGGATGCCTTCGTGCATCGCCACGATGGCCTCTTGGTTCTCGAGCAGGAAGTGCGAGGCGTCCCCTACGGTCTCGGGCGAGACGTGGGTCTGCTCGTAGTCGCTGGAGTCCATGAAGACGTACGACGACCCGTCGTTGTAGAGGTAGGTCATCGTGCGCTTGTCGACGTTGGCGACCTCGACCTTCACGTCGGCGTTGAACGTCTTGTCGACGACCTTGCCCGACAGCACGTTCTTGAGCTTGGTGCGCATGATGGCGCCGCCCTTGCCGGGCTTGTGGTGCTGGAACCAGACGACCGACCACAGCTGGCCGTCGAGGTTCAGCACCATGCCGTTCTTGAGGTCGTTGGTCGTCGCCATCTCGGTTGCGTCTCCACTGTTCGGTGTCCTGAGCGGTCACGGCGCACGTCAGTCACGCAGTTCCCGGGGATTGACGCGCCAGTCTAGCGGTGAGCACTGTCTAGCGGTGACCACTCGCGGTGAGCACTACTGTCTCCGGTATGGAGTGGGTGATCTGGCTGGTGGTGATCGCCGTCTTCGCGGTGCGCGGTCTGCTGAAGGCGGCCAACAGCGGCGGCGGCGCTGACCGGGCCCGGCAGGCCACCCGTCAAGCCCGCAACGAGCTTCGTCAGCAGGCGTCGCCGGTCGCTGACTGGTTCCCGGCTCCCCTGCCGCAGCCGCCGCCGGTCGCTCAGGTGGCGGCGGTGCCGGCGTCCGTCGCCGAGGAACGTTTCGACGACCTGCGGGAGGCCGCCCGGGAGGCCGCCCGGCAGTCTGCCCGGCAGCCCGCCCAGCAGGCGGTCGAGCCGGTGCCGTCGCAGCTCGACGTCGCTGCGCCGGCGCAGCGGTACGTCGGGTCGGCCGCCTTGGAGAGCACCCTCGACAGCACGATCGAGAGCAGCCTGTTCGGGGCGACCGGCGATCCGCTCACCTCGTCACTGCTTCCCGGCGCGGCGGCACCGACGCTGCCGGCCGAGCTCGAGGTCCAGGTCCGCGCGTTCATGGAAGCGCGCCATGAGGTCGCCGCGGTCCGGCTGGTCTGTGACGAGCTAAACGTCGGGATCCTGGAGGCACTGCGAGCGGTGCGGTCGGTCGCCGGGTTACCGAGCCCCTGAGTCGGCGACCGCCTGCAGCGCCAGTCGGTAGGAGCCCGTCCCGAAGCCGGCGATGGTGCCGGTCGCGACGCCGGAGATGACACTGGTGTGACGGAACTCCTCGCGGGCCGCGGGGTTCGTCAGGTGCACCTCGACCAGCGGTGCGGTCAGCTGAGCGCAGGCGTCGCGCAGGGCGTAGCTGTAGTGCGTGAAAGCCGCCGGGTTGAGCACCACCGCGGTGGCTGCGTCGCTCGCCTCGTGCAGCCATCGCACCAGCTCCGCCTCGTCGTCGGTCTGCCGCACCTCCACCTCGAGGCCGAGCTCGCGCCCCCACGCCTGGCACTGCTCGACGAGGTCGTCGTGGGACGCCGAGCCGTACACCTCAGGCTCGCGGGAGCCGAGCCGGCCGAGGTTGGGGCCGTTGAGAACGAGCACGCGCACGGCCGCGAGCCTACCGGTCAGGCCCGGGCGAGACCGTCGCGAAGGCTGCGGTGAGCAGACCGTCGTCAGGGCCCTCGAGGATCGCCGGTGTCGCGAGCCCGTCGAGGACGACGAACCGGAGCACGTCGCCCCGGGACTTCTTGTCCACTTTCATGGCGGCATGCAGCGTCGGCCAGTCAGCGCCGGCGTACGTCGTCGGGAGTCCCAGCGAGACGAGCAGAGCGCGATGCCGCTCGGCTGTGCTGTCGTCGAGGCGGCCGGCGAGGCGGCCGAGCTCTGCCGCGTACACCAGCCCGACCGCTACCGCGTCCCCATGGCGCCAGGTGTAGTGCTCGGCGCGCTCGACCGCGTGGCCGAACGTGTGGCCGTAGTTGAGAGACTCGCGCCCCACCGCGGATCCGTGTGACGTGGCCTCGCGCAGGTCGAGACTTACCACATCGGCCTTGACCTGGATCGCCCGCTCGATCAGCTCGCGGCAGCGGGCCGATGTCGGATCCGTCGCATCGCGGGGGTCCTCCTCGAGGAGCTGGAGGATGCGCGGGTCGGCGATGAAGCCGCACTTGACCACCTCGGCCATCCCGCTGACGACGTCGTCGCGGCCGAGCGACTCAAGCGTCTGCAGGTCGCACAGCACCCCGGCGGGCTCGTGGAAGGCGCCCACGAGGTTCTTGCCCTCGGCCGTGTTGATGCCGGTCTTCCCACCGACGGCCGCGTCGACCATGCCGAGCAGCGTGGTCGGGACGTGCACCACCGTGAGACCGCGCAGGAAGGTCGCGGCGACGAAGCCGGCCAGGTCGGTGGTCGCCCCTCCCCCGACCCCGACCACGGCGTCGGAGCGGGTGAAGCCTGCCTCGCCCAGTGCCTGCCAGCACCGGGCGGCGACCTCGGCGGTCTTGGCGTCCTCGGCGTTCGGCACCTCGATGGGGTGCACGTCGTAGCCGGCGTCGGTCAGGTCGCCGCTGAGCTCTGAGGCGAGGACCGATACGGCAGCGGGGTGGACGACGGCGACCCGGCGTACGTCGGGTCGCAGCAGCCCGGGCAGCTCAGCACGCAGCCCGTGGCCCACCACGACGTCGTACGGTGCGGCGGCTCGCACCCGGATGCGGGTGGGCGCCGTCATGAGGCGGTCGCGCCGTCGAGCGCCTTCTCGACTAGGTCGGTCACTTCGGCTGCGGTCAGCCCGTCGGTGACGACGGTGACCGTGGCGACCTGGCGGTAGAGCGGGCGGCGCGCATCGAGCAGGTTCTTGAGCTGGGTGCGGACGTTGCCGAGCAGGAGTGGTCGTGTCACGCCGAGGCCGACCCGCGCCGCGGCGTCGGCGAGCCCGACATCGAGGAAGACCACGCGATGTCCGGCCAGCGCCGTGCGGGTGTCGGCGTTCGTCACCGCGCCGCCTCCGAGGGCGACCACCCCGTCGTGACCGGTCAGCGCCGCCTGGACGGCGGCGGCTTCGAGCGTCCGGAACGCGGCCTCGCCGTCGTCGACGAAGATGTCGCGGATCGGCTTGCCCACCTGCCTCTCGATCTCGGTGTCGGTGTCGCGGAAGGCGACCCCCCACCTGCTGGCCAGCAGCGACCCGACCGTGGTCTTGCCCGCGCCGGGTGGCCCGACGATCAGCAGCCGGGGTGCGACATCGGGGTGCTCTCCCCCGGTCATGGCAGCCTCATGGCGCGGCCTCATCCTTGCCACGACGCAGCTTCATCGCGTTCAGGTAGCCGTCGCGGTTGCGGCGGGTCTCGCCGACGGAGTCGCCGCCGAACTTCTCCAATGCCGCCTCGGCGAGCACCAGCGCGACCATCGCCTCGGCCACGACGGCCGCTGCCGGCACCGCACACACGTCGGAGCGCTGGTGGTGGGCGACGGCCGCCTCGCCGGTCGCGGTGTCGATGGTCCGCAGGGCGCGGGGGATCGTCGCGATCGGCTTCATCGCCGCCCGGACTCGCAGCGGCTCACCGGTGGACATGCCGCCCTCGGTGCCGCCGGAACGACCCGACGTACGCCGGAAACCGTCGGGGCCTGGCTCGATCTCGTCGTGCGCCTTCGAGCCGGGTCCGCGGGCGACGTCGAAGCCGTCACCGACCTCGACACCCTTGATGGCCTGGATCCCCATCAGCGCCCCGGCCAGCCGGGAGTCGAGGCGGCGGTCCCAGTGCACGTGCGAGCCGAGGCCGGGAGGCAGGCCGTAGGCGACGACCTCCACCACGCCGCCCAGCGTGTCGCCGTCGTGGTGCGCCTGGTCGATCTCGGCGACCATCGCCGCGCTCGCCTCACGGTCGAGGCAGCGCACGGGGTCGTCGTCGAGGGCGTCGACCTGCTCGGGTGTCGGTATCACTGCGGCTGGCGCGGTTGCTGTGCCGATCGAGACGACGTGCGCGACCAGGCGTACGTCGAGAGCCTGCGCGAGAAAGGCGGCGGCGATGCCGCCGAGGGCGACTCGTGCGGCGGTCTCCCGCGCGCTGGCCCGCTCGAGCACCGGGCGAGCCTCGTCGAAGTCGTACTTCTGCATGCCCACCAGGTCGGCGTGGCCGGGTCGCGGCCGGGTGAGCGCGGCGTTGCGGGCCAGGCCTTCGAGCACCTCGGCGTCGACGGGGTCGGCAGCCATCACCTGCTCCCACTTGGGCCACTCGGAGTTGTCGATCGTCACCGCGATCGGCCCGCCGAGGGTGCGCCCGTGCCGTACGCCGCCCAGGATGCTCACCTTGTCCTGCTCGAACTTCATCCGGGCGCCACGTCCGTAACCCAGTCGGCGCCGGGCCAGCACGCTCACCAGGTCGTCGGTACGGACCTCCACACCGGCCGGGAGCCCCTCCATGATCGCGACCAGGGCGGGGCCGTGGGATTCGCCCGCGGTGAGCCATCGCAACATGCGCGAAGTCTGTCACGGAGCCGAGAGGCGCCCCGGTTCGGCCGGGGTGCGTCTGTCAGCAGCGCGCGTTCGGCAGTGTGACCACGATCGCGTCCGCGCGAGGGTGCCGGCGTCAGGCGGGCTGAGCCAGCGCGCGGGTCCCTGTGTGGTCGACGAGGTAGTAACGGTTGTGGGGTGATCGCCAGAGGTAGATGCCGGGGTAGGGCTGCTTGAGCTGCCATCGGCCGTGGGTCTTGATCCGGTGATGTCGCCTGGTCATGGGTCCGAGGTTCCCGATCCTGGTCTGGCCCGGTGGGCCACCGTCGTCGGGCGAGACGTACGCCTTCGAGTGGTCGATGTCCATGCTGCGGGTGGTGTTGGAGGCGTAGGGGAACACGTCGGCCGGTGTCGTGAGGGTGACGGCTTCGCGGAACCGGTTGGGGATCTCGTAGCAGTCGACCGGCGCCATGCCGGGGAGGTCGAGGACGGGTTTCACGGTTACCTGGCAGTGGCCGAGCCATCTCTTGGCCTGACCGATGGTGACGGGTCCAATGCCTTCGACCCGGGCGACGCCGTCGCTGTCACGGACGAACGCCTCCCACCCGAGGTGGACGTAGAGCGTTGCAGGCGGACGTGGGTCGACCGGTCGCCACCCAGCGCAGCCGCACCCGTGGCCCGAGTCGGCGGGTGGTGCTGGCAAGGTGTCGTTGTCCCCGCCGGGGTCGTCGGCGCCGTGCGTGTCGGCCTCGCCGAGCCCGTCGCTGCTGGTGATCTCGTCGGGCAGGTCTCCTGGATCCCGAGCGCGGACGGCCTCCGCGACGTCGGCGTACAGGTCGAGGGTCTGTTGGGGATTGGCGAGGATGCCGACGGCGCGGGCCCGGCGGACGTCTTTGCAGTCGGTGTCGCCGAGGAGGGCGAGGCCGTCGGCGGTGCGGTCCAGGGAGGCGTCGAAGAACCGCAGGTCGACGGCGTCGCCGCGGATGAACGCGGTCGCGGTGTCGGGGTTGTCGGTCGGGTTGACCCAGACCCCGTGCAGCAGCCGGCGCCGTTCG
>JAABUS010009567.1_pt1 | contig 10207 bp, 11 predicted proteins | sample 5560161 | NCBI WGS metagenome assembly JAABUS01 (sample SAMN10711885, study PRJNA513376) | rock metagenome | isolation source: Antarctica rocks | place: Antarctica: Victoria Land, Trio Nunatak nord | collected 2016-01-04
GTTGAGTGTCAGCTGACGGCGGCGGCGAGGCTGGAGCTTTACTGCGTCGGGGTACCGCGGTTGGCCAACAGGTCGCGGATCTCGCTGAGCAGGGCGACGTCCTCGGGCACTGCGGCGGGCTCGTCAGGGTCGCCGAGACGTAGCAGTTCGCGTGCCTTCGTGTAGGGCAGCACGATGACGAAGTAGACGACCGCGGCCAGGACGCAGAAGCTCACCAACGCAGTGAGGAACGCACCGACCGACACGCCGCCGGGGTTGTACGTCGAGAAGTCGCGGACACCGCCAATCTTCCCGAGCACGTCCATCACCATCTGCACCGTTGCGGTGACGACCGCCGTGAACGCGGTGGCCATGATGAACGCGACGGCCAGCTCGACAAGATTGCCGCGCAGGACGAAGTCCCGAAAACCTCTCATGAGCGTCTTCCTTCGCTGAGTGGACCGGAGAGCGCGCGCAGTTCGGTCGGGCTACCCGCGCAGGCTGACCGACAACATAGAGGAAGCACTGGCCTCGGCAATCTCCGCAGCCTCGGCCTGGCTGACGGCCAGGACGACGAGTGCCCCACCGCGACTTGTCTCGTCCGCGCGGGGAAGCATCATGACGACGGCATCGGTGACGATGCGCGCCGCCAGGCCCGAGTCGCCGGTCGGTGCGTAGAGGTCGATGCGGTCACCTGGACGGAGCAGGGCGACGACGTCGGCATCCTCGATGCGAACCGGTGACGCCACCGTGCCCGCCGGGTAGCCGTCGATCAGGGCCGCCCCGAGCACGCGCCGGTCAGTCAGTGGCTCGCCCGCGCGCATCGGCGCCGCGACACTGGCACCCAACGCGGCCGCCTCGGCGCTGAAAGCGCCGGCGGGCACCACATCAGGCGGCATCTGCACGGTTCGCACGTCGTCCGCGCGAACCACCGTGCCTCCGGTCAGGTCGCGGGCCGCTACCACGACTGCGCTGACCTCCGGTTGGGCCGGGGCCACAACTCGGGCCAGGCAGAACACCGCCCCGGCGGCCAGGGTGGCGGCAATCAGTCGGCGATGCCGCACCAACGGGCGGCGCACCCGCCGTACGGCGGAGTCGAAGTCGGCCATGCCGACCAGGGTAGGAAGCCGACGCCGAGACGGGGGCCGTTGTCCACAGCGTGTGCAGATGTGCCAAGTCGGACGAGAGCAGCTAGATGTCAGGCCGAGCTCTTGCCGGCCGATTGCGACGTCCGCTTGGAGCTGGCGTCGGAGCCTGTCCGTTTGTCGGTGCTCGACTTGGCGGCGGGCCTCTCGGATGTGCCCGACCTCTCGGATGTGCCCGACCTCTCGGACGTGCCCGACCTCTCCGACGCGCCAGGCTTGGAGGATGTGCCCGCCTTCTCGGACGTGCCCGGCTTCTCGGAAGTGGCCGACTTCGAGGAGTCAGAACGCTCCGACGAGCTCTTGCCGTCACCGCCCTCGACTGAGCTGCCGTCGGGCGAGCCGGTGCCGTTTCGGCTGTCGGTTCGGTAGAAGCCCGAGCCCTTGAACACCACACCGACAGCACTCAGCACCTTCCGCAGCCGCCCGTCGCAGGCTGGGCATACAGTCAAGGAGTCGTCGGTGAAGCTCTGCCGCACCTCGAGGTCTCGACCACAGTCGGTGCAGGCGTACTGGTAGACGGGCACAGGCGCTCCTTCGTCGGTTAGCACTCACCGGGCTCGACTGCTAACGGCGTCCATTGTGCGGCAGGCGGTCGTTGAAGGCAAAGACTCCGCGGCAGACGCTCGGACCATCGAGGCACGTTCAAGCCCGGCACAATAGAGCAGTGCCCCGATGGTTGCGGATCCTCAACTGGGTCGCTGCCGTTCTGGCGCTGCTCCTGATCGCGGGCTCGGTCACGGCTGTCTGGACAGTCAGGCGGTCGATGCCGCAGACCGAAGGCGTCATCACCCTGCAGGGGCTCAGCCGCCCGGTCACGGTGATCAGGGACGCCGCCGGCATCCCGCAGGTCTACGCGGACAGCTCCGAAGACCTGTTCTTCGGCCAGGGCTACGTGCAGGCGCAGGACCGTTTCTTCGAGATGGATTTCCGTCGGCACCTCACGTCGGGCCGGCTCACCGAGCTTTTCGGCCGCGATGCGCTGAAGACTGACATGCTCGTGCGCACGTTGGGGTGGCGACGGGTCGCGGAGGCGGAGCTGCCGCTGCTGTCCACCGACACACGCCGCTACCTGGAGTCCTTCGCGGCCGGAGTGAACGCTTACCTGAGCGACCACTCCGGTGGTGAGCTGTCGCTGGAGTACACGGTCCTCGACCTCAACGGCCTCGACTACACGCCGCAACCGTGGACATCTGCCGACTCGTTGGCCTGGCTGAAGGCGATGGCCTGGGACCTCGGCAGCAACATGGACGACGAGATCGACCGCTCCATCGAGTCGGTGAGGCTGACGCGGCGCGAGATCGCCGAGCTCTATCCCGACTACCCCTACGACGCGAACCAGCCCATCGTCACCCAAGGTGCAGTCATCGACGGGGTGTATGAGCAGGACGCGACGGGCAACGGCACCAGGCTGCCCAGCCGGCCGCCGTACCCGGTCAAGGCCGCGACCGACGCGCTGCGGGACGCCCGAGCGGCCAGCGCCTCCCTTGGCCGGATGCTCGGCCGCGGCGACGCCATCGGGTCCAACGCCTGGGCGGTGTCGGGTGACCACACAGCCAGCGGCGCGCCGATCCTCGCCAACGACCCGCACCTCGGCGCGACGATGCCGAGCGTGTGGTACCAGATGGGGCTGCACTGCAACGAAATCAGCGCCGAGTGCCCGTTCGACGTCAGCGGGTTCACCTTCGCTGGCCTGCCCGGAGTCGTCATCGGCCACAACTCGTCCATCGCGTGGGGCTTGTCGAATCTGTACGCCGACGCGCAGGACCTCTACCTCGAAGACGTCGTCGCCGGCAACCGTTACCTCTACGACGGGCGCTATCGCAACCTCACCATCCGCGACGAGAGCTTCTCGATCGCCGGCGAGGACGCCCCGGTCACGATCACGGTCCGCGAGAGCCGGCACGGACCACTGATCTCCGACGTCAGCCACCACCTGTCGAAGGTCGGCGCCGATGCGCCGGGCGGCAGGCACGCACCCGACCGAGACGACGGGTACGCCGTGGCGTTGAGGTGGACTGCCCTGCAACCCGGGCGTACCGCCGACGCGCTCTTCGGGATCGACCTGGCGTCGAACTGGGACGAGTTCCGTCAAGCCGCCCGCACGTTCGATGCTCCCAGCCAGAACCTCGTGTACGCCGACACGTCCGGCCACGTCGGTTACCAGGCGTCCGGGCTCATCCCGATCCGGCGCGCCGGTGACGGCCGGTGGCCGGTGCCCGGCTGGGACCCGGCGTACGAGTGGAACGACGGCTTCATCCCGTTCGAAGCGCTCCCGAACGTGCTCGACCCCGAGGACGGGTACGTCGTCGCCGCCAACCAGCCGGTCACCGGCGAGAAGTATCCGTACTTCCTCGGCAGCGCTTTCGACTACGGCTACCGCGCCACGCGCATCCGAGACCTGCTGGAGAGCCACGACGAGCTGGCTGTCGACGACATGGCGGCTCTTCAGCTCGACAACTTCAGTGCGCTCGCGGAGGACCTGACGCCGCTGCTGCAGTCGGTGTCGTTGAGGTCGAACTACTACCAGGCGGGGCAACGGGCGCTGTCGCACTGGGACTTCCAGCAAGATGCCGACTCGGCCGGCGCGGCGTACTTCAACGTGGTGTGGCGCAACCTGCTGGTCCTCACCTTCGACGACGATCTGCCCAAGGGCGCGCGGCCCGCCGGCGGTTCGCGCTGGTGGGCTGTGATGCGCACACTGCTCCGCGACCCGACGAATGACTTCTGGGACGACACCTTGACCACCGACGTGGTGGAGACGCGGGACGACATCGTGCTGGGGGCGCTCATGGACGCGCGCGACGAGCTGACCAGGACATTGTCTCGCGATGCGCGCGAGTGGGAGTGGGGACGGCTGCACACGCTCGAGCTGCGCAACGAGTCGCTCGGTGCGGAGGGCTCGCCTGCGGCGTTCCTCTTCAACCGGGGCGGCTTCCAGCTCAGCGGCGGGCCGGCGGTGGTCAACGCCAGCAGCTGGGACGCCGGCGACGGATACGAGGCCACGGCTGTGCCGTCGATGCGCATGGTCATCCCGCTCGACGACCTCGACGGGGCACGCTGGATCAATCTCACTGGTGCGTCCGGGCACGCCTACGACGACAACTACACCGACCAGGCTGCCTTGTGGGTGGACGGCCAGACGCTGCCCTGGGTGTTCACCCGGGAGGCCGTCGAGGCGGCCGGTCAGAACGAGCTCACGCTCATCCCACCAGGCTGGTCCCTACCTCCGGCCGACTGAAGCCCGCAGGCCTCCGGTCGAGGTCGTCGAGACCTGAGTCGCTGAGCCGCCGGCTCACCCTGGGTCGCCCACCCATAGCGTGCGGGTGGGCGTCACCAGCACGTCGATCGGCTGGTCATGAGGCTGCGCCGGTACGGCGTCGAGCACCTCGTCGTCGTACAACAGCAGGCAGCGGAGCTCGCGGTGGTCCAGGTTTGCCAGTGCCCGGTCGTAGGAGCCGCCACCTCTGCCGAGGCGATGCCCGTCGAGGTCGCCGGCCACGCCGGGACAGACCACCACCGATGCGGTGGCGAGGGACTGCGGTCCCAACGGCTCGGAAGCCGGCTCGCTGACGCCGAGCCAGTTGAGGCGCTCGCCGCCCCCCGGCTCGTGCACGGCCCAGCCCAGACTGAGGTCGGGGTTGAGGAGCGGGAGCAGCACGGTAACGCCGCGCCTCGTCAGCTCCTCGATGAGGGGTCCCGTTCCCGGCTCACCGGGCAGTGATCGGTAGGCGGCGACGGTCTCAGCCGCCGCCATCTCCGGCAGCGCCAGTACCCGGTCGCGGAGCAGCTCGGCGACCCGCTCCGACTCGAGCAGACCGCGGCGCCTGCGCGCGGCGAGAACCCGCTGGCGGATCGCCCGCTTCGTCGACTGCTCTGGCGAGGCGCCGCTCATCTGGGTCACTGTAGGGCCGGGCGGCGTGTACCGGCAGAACTCCAGGTGGGCCGACGCATGAGGTGCTCCACAACTCCCCCTCGGGCTAGGCTGGCGAATCTCCTTGCCGAACCACCGCCGGAGGGGGGCACCCAATGTCCGATGGGAAGGCCGCCGATGCGGAGGCTGGATTCAACGCCCTAGTCGGTGAGCTCGACTACCCGATGTTCATCGTCACGGTGAGCGATGGATCTCGCCGCGCCGGGTGCCTTGTGGGTTTCGCCGCACAATGCAGCATCGCTCCGCCGCGCTTTATGGTCTGGCTGTCGAAAAGGAACTACACCTACTCGGTCGCCGAGCGCACGAACACCCTCGCGGTGCACGTGCCGACCGGGCACCAAGCCGACCTCGCCGCCCTTTTCGGCACCCAAACCGGCTTCGAGGTGGACAAGTTTTCCCACTGCGGCTGGCGGGAAGGACCTGGGGGAGTGCCTCTGCTGGATGACTGCCCTCAATGGTTCACCGGTCGAGTCCTACGGCGCCACGACACCGGTGACCATGTGGGCTTGCTGCTTGAACCCACCGCTGCCGGCAGTGCCAGTGGACTGGGCCAGCTCGGGTTTAACCGCGTCCGCCATCTTGATGCAGGTCGAGACGCCTGACAGCTACCTCCTGCCGGAGATCACGGCGTGGTTCCGGTGAGGGCCAAGAACTCGTGACGTGATCGTGGATCGTCGCGGAGCGCACCCAGCAGTCGCGATGTGACGGTGCGCGTCCCAGGCACCTGGACGCCGCGCACCGACATGCAGAGATGCTCTGCCTCGAACACCACGCCAACGCCCTTGGGGCGCAGCGTGGTTTGGAGGAAGTCGGCGACCTGCGTGGTGAGCCGCTCCTGGACCTGCAGGTCACTGGCGAACTGCCGCACGACCCGGGCCAGCTTCGACAGTCCGACGATGCGGTCGTCGGGAAGGTAGCCAACGTGAGCTACGCCAGAGAAGGGGAGCAGGTGGTGCTCGCACAGTGAGGAAAACGGGATCCCTTGGGTGAGGACCAGCTCGTCGTAGCCCTCGTCGTTGGCGAACGTCGTCATAGAGAACGGTGACGGGGTAAGCATCTCGGCGAACGTCGCGGCCACCCGCCGAGGTGTGTCGCGCAGGTGCGGGGAAGCGGGGTCTCGCCCGAGTGCCCTTAGGAGGTCGGTGACCGCTTGCTGGGCGGCCGACAGGTCGATGACAGTGTCGTCGTGCACGACGTGCAGGGCTCGGAGCCCTGAGTAGTCTCCAGCGTCGTTTCGCGCCAGCGGCGTCGTCATCGGCCTGCCTCCTTGTCGCTGGGAAGGAGGTCGGTCTCCGACTCGTGCCACACCGGGGAGTCGCCAGCCGTCTCGACGTTGAAGCCGTAGTCATACACGAGCGACCCGCCGATCGCGGCACCGAAGGTCGTGAACGTCGCGACAAGGACCGACAACACAAGGACAAGAATCGGGGTGCTCGGTTCGTCGGCGTAGGTCGTGACGCGCAGCGCGATCAACGCGAGCACAAGAAGCGTGACCGTGACCATCACGAGAGCGTGAGCGTTCACCGTGCGCCACGCCTGAGTGCGCCGCGGTGTCGAACCTACCCAGTCGGCGACGCCGGTCGCGGCAGTCACGAGCGACACGGCGCCGCCTCCGATGAGGACGAACGTGCTGGCGCGGTACAGGTCGTGGGCGAGGGCACCGCTGGTCGCCACCGAGATGACGTCGAACGCCGCAGCGAGGACGTACGCACCGACCGGGATGTCGGTCAACGGCGGGTGCAGCGGCTTGCCGGCCAGCCCGCGTAGACCGTGAAACTCTCGGCCGCGCGTCGCGAACGCGGGTCGGAACGAAAACAGGCGCATGGTGTCTCCTTCGCAAGCCGGGACGGGGGTTTCGCCAATAACCATGGGAAGTATTGACCGTGTCGCAGGGTAAGTCAACCGTTGTTGTCAGAACATGATCGGTTGGCTACCGTGGACTCATGGACACGGCGGCCAAGGACGTGGTGGCCCTCGGTGTGCTCTCGGAGCCCCAACGGGCTCGCATCTACCACTACCTCGCGTCGGCGAAGACCCCGCGGACGCGTCAGGAACTCTCGGAGACGCTTGGGGTCGGGCGGACGCTGGTGGCCTTTCACTGCGAGAAGCTTGAGCAGGCGGGTTTGATCCAGTCGGTGGCGGCTGAGCCGGCAGTCCCGGGGCGCCCGGGACGGCCGCCCCAGCGATATCAGGTCACGCAGCAGGAAATTAGTGCGAGTGTGCCGCCGCGCCGCTACGAGTTCCTGGCCGAGATCCTGGTCCAGGCGGCGAGCGAGCAAGTCCCAACTGAACCGCTCAACGAGGCGGCTTTGCGGGTGGCGACGCGCCGCGGTCGAGAGCTCGGTTTTGAGCTGAGAGACAGCCTGGACGATCCCAGGAGCGCTCGAGAGATGCTCAGCGACTTGCTGACCCGGCTCGGGTATGAGCCGACCGATGATGGTGAGGCCGTCGTACTGACGAACTGTCCGTTCCAGCGGCTGACGGTGCTGGACACGAAGTTGGTGTGCTCAATCAACGCCGCGCTTGCAGCAGGCTATCTCGAGGGACTCGGTGTTGACCGGTATCTCTCGGCTCGTCTGCGGCCCTGCCCGAACAATTGCTGCGTGGTCGTGGAGCGCTCGGCCTGAGTGCTGGTGCGGAGGCGCTAACGGTCCGCGACACCTACTGGAGGGAAAGGAACGCATGCGCCAGTTGCTGCCCCCAGCGGGCGCTGACGACGTCGATCTCGACGAGGTGTACTGGCTACCGGACATCGTTCACCAGCACGTACGTGGCGTCATGGTCGCCAGCGCGGACGGAGCGGCGCAGGCGCAGGGCCGGGCGGGAGGGCTTTCGGGACCGGCCGACACAGCACTGTTCGCCGTCCTGCGTGGCCAAGCGGACGTGATCCTTGCCGGGGCCACGACCGTGCGGGTCGAGGGCTACGCCGGGGAGCAGCCGTCGGCAGACCGGAGGGACTGGCGACGGGCACGAGGGCTGTCCGATGCACCGCCCATCGCGGTCGTCACCGGGACGTGCGATCTTGACCCAGCCACCGGATTTTTCACCGAAACAGTGGCGAAGCCGATCGTCATCACGCACCGAGGAGCCCCCGAGCACCGCGTCGCCGCACTAGCGGAGGTGGCGGACATCATCATGACGGGTCAGCGTGAGGTCGACCTGTCCGTAGCGCTCGACGCGCTCGCGGAGCGCGGGCTGCGACGGGTTTCCTGTGAAGGTGGCCCGAGACTGCTTTCGCAGGTCGCCGCAGCAGATCGTCTTGACGAGTTGTCCCTGACGATCTCGCCGCTCTTGGTCGGCGCCTCGGCGCTGCGCATCCTGGATGGCCCACTCCTTGACCCACCGACCCGACTGCACCTCGCGCTCGTGCTGGAGGACGAGAACTACCTGTTCCTCCGCTACCTGCGCCAGGGCACTGGCCCCGCCTGAGGGACATCGCAAATGACGTCAAGGGCATTGGACCGACCGCGCCACTCGGGATCCAACGTGACAGTGCCGCAACAAGCGCTGCGCTTGGGTGGCCGGGTGTTTCCTCCTGGTGAGCTTGTTGTCATGGGGATCGTGAACCGCACGCCCGACTCGTTCTATGACCGGGGGGTGACGTTCACGTTGGCCGCGGCCGTCTCCGCGGCAGAACGCGCCCTCGACGCGGGCGCGGCGATCGTGGACATCGGCGGCGTCAAGGCTGGGGAGGGGGACCCCGTTTCGGCAACGGAGGAACTCGACCGCGTCTGTGAGGTCGTCTCAGCGGTCCGCTCGCGCCGCCCTGAGGCAGTGATCAGTGTCGACACGTGGAGGTCCGACGTCGCGCGTGCCGCGGTCGCTGTCGGCGCAGATGTGATTAACGATGCATGGGAAGGTCATGACCCGGACCCGGACCTGGTCCGCGTCGCCGCCGATACTGGTGTCGGTGTCGTTTGCACCCACGCCGGCCACCTGCCGCCTCGCACCGAGCCCGACAATCCGCTGTCCGACGATGTCGTGGTGGACGTCGTGCACACGGTGACCCGCCTCGCTGATGCGGCCGTCGCAGCCGGTGTCTCACGAGACCAGATCCTCATCGATCCAGGTCACGACTTCGGCAAGATCACAGTGCACTCACTGGAAATCACCCGACGCCTCAACGAACTCGTTGAAACCGGTTGGCCCGTCCTCGTCGCCATGTCGAACAAGGACTTCATCGGCGAGACTCTTGACCTGCCGGTCACTGCACGGCTACCTGGAACTCTCGGCGTCACCGCACTGGCGGCCTGGCTGGGCGCGCGCGTTTTTCGCGCCCACAACGTCTATGAGGTCCGGCAAGTCCTCGACATTGTCTGCTCGGTGCGTGGGGAACGTGCACCCGCGGTCCTCCGTCGCGGTCTACCAGCGATGGAGCGCTCATGATGCTCGACCGCCGGGCCTCACTAGCATTCGGTGCCATGAGTGCAGAGGGTCTGGCCGCAGCCCAGGAGAAGATGCGAGCCGGAGGCGTTCACCCGGTCGCGGTCGACGTGTTCAGCCACTACTACCGGCAGCTCGAGACCGGCGCCACTGGTCTGCTGCTCGAGTCTGACCTGCAGCCGCTCACCGACCCACCCCGGCTCGCCGACGTTGAAGTCGACGCGACGAGCGGGCAGACCGCCCTGGCGTCGACGGTCGTGATCAAGCTCAACGGCGGGCTGGGTACGTCGATGGGTATGGAGCGGGCCAAGTCGCTGCTGGAGGTGCGTGACGGGCTGAGCTTCCTCGACCTGATCGCGTCTCACGTGCTGCGCACCCGGGAGCGCCACGGCGTACGGCTGCCGCTGGTCTTCATGAACTCGTTTCGCACCCGAGACGACACCCTTCAGGCGCTGGGGGCCTACGCCGACCTGAGTATCGGCGAGCTGCCACTGGACTTCGTGCAGAACCGAGAGCCAAAGATCCGGTCCGACGACCTCAGACCAGTGGAGTGGCCGACGGACCCAGGTCTTGAGTGGTGTCCGCCCGGTCACGGTGACCTCTACACGGCGCTGTCGGCGTCCGGCCTGCTGACCCAGCTGATCGCCGCTGGTTACCGCTATGCGTTCGTGTCGAACGCCGACAACCTGGCAGCTACCGCTGATGTACGAGTGGCTGGCTGGTTCGCGTCGACGGGCGCCCCGTTCGCCAGCGAGGTCTGCCGGCGGAC
>JAABUS010009568.1_pt1 | contig 10206 bp, 6 predicted proteins | sample 5560161 | NCBI WGS metagenome assembly JAABUS01 (sample SAMN10711885, study PRJNA513376) | rock metagenome | isolation source: Antarctica rocks | place: Antarctica: Victoria Land, Trio Nunatak nord | collected 2016-01-04
TTTTTTTCTTCTTTTCTTTTCTTTTCTTTTCTTTTCTTTTCTTTTCTTTTCTTTTCTTTTCTTTTCTTTTCTTTTCTTTTCTTCTCTTCTTTTCTGCTTGTGCTCATGGCCGGCCATCAGGGTCGTCAGCTATGACCTCAGAGTCAGCAGCAGGTGCAATGATGCATGAGCTGGACAAACCAACAGCTGTGTCAATCCATGATACGAAGCTTGTCAGAATTGTTGTAATAGTAGGCCTTACAGGGATGCACAAGACAGGCTGCTCTGGAGAGAAAAGACTTGTCCCGCACGTACCTAGCTCATCATGAGCTGGGAAGTGTTGAGATTATTATATATATTTATTTTATCATTAAGCTGGTGGTATGCAGGTGCACAAGGGCTTGTTGGTACCAACTATGTTTGGGTGCAATGCGATTTATGCGACAAATGGCGGGAACTGCCCAAAGGTCATCAGGTAAGATTGCACCAGAAGATATACACATGAGCCATGATAGGTTTGTTTTGGAGACATGAAGGTTTAGTCATGGGTTGCACATAGAGCAACTGTGAGCAAACGACATGTGCATTGTGCCAAACTGCCGAAAGTTTTGTACTGTTGCAAACGGCATTGACCTCTACGAAGCATCAACATTGCAGTGCATTTCATTGTTGCAATCTATGTCAGCGATTCTTGAGAAATGGCATATTCTCAGCTGCCAATTGAAGACAGCATGAGTCAGCATGTAGGCAGACCAGTGACTGGTTGCTGACAAATCATCAAAGATTTAGGGTTTGCATGTGTATACCCTAAAGTGAAAGCATGCAGGGAGCTAATGGGGACTGTATGTACCTGACCCTATGAGAGAATATGTAGTGTGTGAGTGGTCATCATTCATGATGATGTGCAGGTTGCTGAGGACGCTTCCTGGGTTTGCAGCATGCATCCATTTTCAAGCACGCGTTCCTGCGCCCAGCCAGAGGACACCACTGTTGTGAATGCCTTTGCAGGTACATCTTTGCCTGTTCTGCCTGTCAACCTTTGTCACTGCATTGTACTTACCTAGTGTGTCATTCAGTCTGTGAAAAATATGCCACGCTTACCTAGAGTGCCTGTCAACCTTTGTCACTGCATTTGCCTTGCTTACCTACTGTTTTTCAGCTTGTGACTGCATTTGCCTTGCTTACTCAGTGTGTCATGCAGCTTGTGGTGGCATACGCCACACGTACCAGGAGTGCCTGTCAACCTTTGTCACTGCACTTGCTTCACTTACCTAGTGTGGCTATCAGCTTTTGACTGCATTTGCCTTGCTTACCTGCTGTCTTTCAGCCTGTGACTGCATTTGCCTGTCTTAAGTAGTGTGTCATTTAGCTTGTGACTGCATGTGCCTCGCTCACCCAGTGTGTCATTCGGCTGGTGACTGCATTTTCCTGTCTTGCTGGGTGTGTTTCCAGATTGTGACTGCATTTGCCACACCCACCTGCTGTGTCATTCGGCTTTTGATTACACTTGCCTCACTTACCTAGTGTATCTTTCACCTTGTGACTGCATGTGCCTCATGAGTATCTCAGCTTGCCAGCGCACTACTGCCCAGGACGCGTATCAATCTTGTTAGAAGAAAATTTGCCCAGTGCCTTTCAGCTTGCATGGTCAAACGCTCATTGCATGCTCATGTTGCAGGTGCAGTCCTGCCCATTGTGCCTATCAACCTTCTGATTGCATCTGCCCATTGTGCCTGTGAATGTTCTGACTGCATCTGCCTATTGTGCCCATCAACATACTGGCTGCATCTGCCCATTAAATATATTTGACCTGGGGTTCGATTTTGCTCAGTGCGCCGATCAACCTTGTCACCTCAATCAGTCATTGCCTTTGTCAGCCTCATGACTACATCTGCTCACTGATCCCCTGTCAAGGCTGTGAGTGCATTTGCCCATCTTGCCTATCACAACCGTCTGACATCCTTTTTTGCTTTTCGTATATTAAGCTCATGGTCCTTGTGAATGCATCTGCCAAGTGTGCCCATCAATCTGGTGATGTATCTGCCCATGAATCCATTATGAGCGTTTACTGGACTCAAAGTCAGTATAGAAGTTGCGCTTGACAACATGAGCTCGGCAGCGACTGTGGCCTGTCACTTTGGTATGGCTTTAAAGCAAACTGTGACTGTGAGCCACATCTGACTATGAGCGAAACGTGAGTGTGAGCAAAATGTGACCGTGCAGATAGCCCTGGATATGTACAGCAGCATGAGCCGCATGGTAGCGACAAGAACATTGCGCATTTCCGGCAAATGCTACAGAACCACGGGGATATGGCCAGGGACAGAACCTCTGTTGCATGGTGGCTTGTCAGGCAGTCCAAACAGGTCAGCCTTGTTTAACATACACACTTAGTTTTGATATACACGGAGCTGATCATGAGACTTTCCCCATGTATACAGAATCATGCAATGCCAACAACAGGTCAGGCTTGTTTGACATGCTGATATGCAAGGAGCGAATCATAAGCTGTCCCCATGTGTACAGACTCAAGCAATGCCAGCTTCATCAACATTATTGTGAAATGGCTGGTCATGCAGTAGACATGACACATGTCATTGTATTGCCCTGCATTGATTGGAAAGGTTTCTGGTATTGCGGTTCAGGGATCCTGCATCATTTGAAGGCAAAGCTCTCTCAAAAATTGGCTTGTCGAGCAGACTCAACAAGTCAGTGTTTTGCCATGCACAAATGCATGCCTACGCCAGTGATTGCAAACCATACACAAAAGCATCAAGTCAAACAGTCCCTGCCTGAAAAAACTTCGCTTGGCGTGACACCTGTTGAAGCACAGCATACAGCTCATTTTCCTATCGTCTCTGTGTATCAGTGCTGCCTGTCCAGGTTGTACCCAAGTGTCTGTCAGTTTTGTGTGTGCAGCGTGTGACCCCAGCATAGGGAGCCTGTTCAAGCAACATGGGTTGATTCGTCAGTGTGGTCTACATGATCACAGTCACCTTGTGTTGCCTGTATAGGCCGTACATGATGTTGTGTTGCCTGTATAGGCCATACATGATGGTGTGTCAGTGCCGGCTGTGCACCGCAAGACCCCTGGGTGGGAAGCCTTCCTGAAGGAGGTGGGTCTGGTGTGGGGTGAACCGCCAAAGCCTGTCAAGAAGAAGAGTTCCAAAGCTGCAGGTGTGCACAGGGTGCAGTTCTGTACTTTGATAGCATGCAATGCTTTCTGCAGGTCCGGCTTCTATGTGGCAGTTATTGTCAGTATTTGTTGCTGTTTTGTCACAGCATGGCTGTGAAGGACTCTCAACCCTGCTCCCCTGATGTCTTGCTGTGCTGTGCTGTGCTGTGCTGTGCTGTGCTGTGCTGTGCTGTGCTGTGCTGTGCTGCGCCGCGCCGTGCTGTGCTGTGCTGTGCAATGCTGTGCTGCGCTGTGCTGCGCTGTGTTCTTCCATGCTGTGCTGTGCTGCATGGCGCGCTCCCAGGTGTTCAGAGTGTTTGCTTGTTTCTGCAGAGCTGACTACTGACCAGCCAGCATCGACCTCAGGCGGGAAGAGAAAAAGGAATGTTGGGAAGGGCAGGGGCTGCTGGAAACAGCCCTGGCAGATCAGCAGTCTTTACCTTGACACTGAGGCACTCTTGACTGCTCTTCAAACAGGTTTGTTTTTTTGTATGTATCCTATGCATGCCAAGCAGTTGAAAAAGTTTGCATTCCTGCATCCATGCATGCTATGCGTTGCTTCTGCTGAGCAGAATCTGCTCTAGCAACACATTGGAGGGCAGTTTTCAGATTGCAGTAGTTTTTATTTTTTTACACAATGGCATAAGTCATCAAGGACATTGCTGCTGCTTTTTGCACCCACCATGCAGCATGTCTAGGTGGCCTTTGGCTGTAACAAGCCCTCTTCTGATGGTTGCTATTGTTGTGTTACTTCATGAATCAAGTAATGCTGCTGACATTTTTGCACTCAACAGTGAATATGGCTGTTCTGGATGCAGCATGACGGCATCAAAAGCTGTGTATGTTGTTCCAGCATTACACTTGCTGGTGTTTGTCTACAGGGCCTGCCAAAGAAGAACGCAAGGTGTATCTGTCAGCTGCAACCCTACTGGTCCTGCCACCAACCCTGATTCCGCATTGGCTCCATCAGATTAGGGTTCACCTGAAGCCCAATACCCTAAGGGTGGCAGTCCTGGCGGGTGACAGAGCCTCAGCTGACGAAGCTGTTGACGGTAATTACAAGCTGTTGACGGTAATTACAAGCTGTTGACGGTAATTACAAGCTGTTGACGGTAATTACAAGCTGTTGACTGTAACTACAAGCTGTTGATGGTAAATATTATCATATAACTTTCAATTGGTGTCGTACACCGCCACGTCACTACAAGCTTTTTGACGGTAACTACAAGCTGTTGACGGTAAATCCAATAATACAACGTGTAATTGGTGTCGTACACCGCCATCACGCAGTCATGCTCATTGTACAGGAAAGTTGGCTGCTGGATGCCAGCAGAAGTGTGATGGTCAGGTTCATGCCATCTGGACAAAAAGTATGGTGACCTGGCACGATCATGTAACTTGGCCAGTGACATGTGATCTGTACTGCAGGGTCATCAGCACTGTGTTCAGGTGTGCATAAGTGCAGGGGCAAAAGACTGAGGCCGTGGCAGGGAGTGGCCTTTTACATGTCTACACTCATGTCTACACCCATGTCTACACCCATGTCTACACCCATGTCTACACCCATGTCTACACCCATGTCTACACCCATGTCTACACCCATGCCATGTTGTCATGTTATCTGTGACTGCTTGAGAAGGCTGTTCGGGTGAAGGAGCGCGTATGCAGGGGTGAGGTACTGGGGCAATGGCAGGGAATGGCCCTTGCATGAGCTGGCATGGGGCCATGACCTGGTCATTACCACCTTCACACGACTCAGCGCTGACTGGACTCATCACCCCACTACCAGCGCCCTGAAGCAGGTACTGTACCCCACCTCACACTTTGTGGTTGGTATGAAATGCTGCACGGCTTTACATGCCAGCACCGTCTAATTGTTGTTGACATCAGACTTTGCGCTGCTTTGCATTGCCAGCACCTTCTGACTGACGGCATTCTCAAGCATATGTGCATGTCATTGGAAGCCTATGCTTGCATCATCATTGAGTTGACTCGCCTGCATCATCATTGAGTCAACTCGCCTGCATCATCATTGAGTCAACTTGCCTGCACCTTGCACGCGTATTGTGCAACTTGACACTGCACCAATTCTGCGTCCTCTGTTTCTGCTTGATATCACTGCTGTTCAGTGCTGATCTTTTGCTTGCCCCCAATTTGCACTCAGAGCATCAACCCTGCAATCCTTGTAGAGGCAATTGTGGAGCAGTGTAGTAGAATTTCTTACAGAAGCTGTCTTGTTGCAATGCTGGGGCATGTGCGTACCTGTGTGTGATGCACCAGTGTTGCACAGACACGCGCTGCATAGATGTGGCAGCCCTTAGGGCCAGCAGACATCAGCTCTCATTGCCAGCAGGCAACAGCCCTGAGGGCCAGCAGTCAACAACCCTTGGGGTCAGCAGTGAACAGCCCTCATGGTCAGTCGGCAACAGCCCTCAGGGCCAGCAGACAACAGCGCTCAGGGCCAGCAGACAACAGCCCTCAGGGCCAGCAGACAGCAGCCTTTCAGGATCAGCAGACAACAGCAGCAATGCCTTTGTGGCAAGCTGTCTTGGTACTGCTTAGTCACTGATGAGTCATGGGGTGCAGGTGCACTGGCTGAGGGTGATTCTGGATGAAGGCCACATGCTGGGAGCTTCCCTGGCCATTACTAACAAGCTGCAGATGGCCTGTGCCCTCAGAGCTGACAGGTCTTCTTCTTTTTCTCTCCTATCTCTTCCTCCCATATCTTCTGCCCGCTGGGCTGCAGTCAACATCACATGTCTGTACAAGAAGCAGTGTGTAACTCAAGGATGATGCCAGCATTTGCAAGCGTCTTCCATCTTGCATGCGTCCTCACACCGGTGACTTCATTCAAGCTGGCATCGCGAATTTAGACAAAGCTGAAATTTGGTGCTGGCAATGACATTTGTCAGACATCCCGATTTTTTCACACCATACATCTTGTATAGCTGGATAGTCACAAACTTATCACTGATGGCATGTGCATTGGTAATGTATTTGCAGGCGGTGGGTGATGTCAGGGACCCCCCCCCCCCCCCCCCCCACCTCCCATGTGGCCCACCTGCAGCCCCTGCTGGCCTTCCTGCAGCAGCAACCCTACGGCACCCATAGAAAGACCTGGGAGGTGAGATCCTGCCACCTTTTACCCTAACATCTAACCCTGACATCAATTCCTCTGTGTTGGAATACACGATATAAATGGCAAAGATTTGGTGCAAAGTGCCCAGCCATGATCCCCATTGTAAGGACACAACACAACACAGGCTGCATTAAAATTTGAAAAAATCGGCAAAACAAAGGGCCATTGAGCCTTTTAAATGTCTGTTGTTCGTTAGCACAGCTGCCTGTGATCCTTGTTCCTGAAAATGGCGTGACATTTGGCGGGGTTGCTGGAGCTCTGCCATGAGCAATCAGACTTGTTGACTGGCCAAAGCTTGTAATCTTCTTCTTTTTCTTCAGGACCAGTTGCTACATTGTGGCCGGTGAGTGGTCTTTTGTTGTCAGAACAGCATCAGTCGTTGAAAGATTGACAGCTCAATTGCATTGCTGCAGGATGCTGTTCAGAAGCCCTTTGAGGCGAGGCAGAGGGCAGGGCGGGAGCGGCTAATGGCCCTGCTGAGCCGCATCATGATCAGAGCAGCCAAGTCAGACTTGGTCACCATTCCTCCGTGCCACCACAAGGTGCCTGCCTCTCACCTTTCCCATCACATTGCAAACTCAGGCTGAAGCTTTTCCATCACAGCTGTGTCATCCTTTGTTGCTTTGGGTGGGCTTGAGCTCAGACTGACTGCACAGTATACGACATGTTTATTGCAACAAGCTGGAGCAGTTTGTGACTGGCCCCACAGGATGTGCCCAAAGAACTGCATCAACTTTCTCCACTTGTGCCTCCAAGGCGTGTATGTGCTGATCTTGTTTGTTATCATCAGTTTTTGTGACCACTGATTCTGATGAAAGACTGAGGGCCTAAGAGTGCCTGATAGACAAACATGTGCTCATCCATGCAACTGATGAGGCCCTTCACATTAATGCGACTGATGGTGGGGGGGCCTTCAATTTTGGCGCAGGTCCTATCAGGACTGTTTATGTGCCAATATGTCTCGCCTTCTGCTGCAGGTCACACAGCTGAACTCCACCTCAGAGCACGCCTATTGCCATCAGGCCGCAAGGCTGATTTGCACTGCCTTCCCCTAATGGCACAACTGCACCTCCATCAACGACTTAATGGCCTTCCACCAATTTCACCAATTGCGCAACGGCCGTTTTACCCATTGCGCAATTTCCTTTTTCACCGATGCCATATCTGCCTTTACACCAGTGGAGCGGTTGCTTATGCACCCACTTGTTCTTCTGAAGTTTACAAAAAGCCAGAGGGATGACATGTGTTGCTGATGGTGCAGGTGACCAGACTAGATTTTGCCCCAGAGCATGCGCACAGCTACAATGAGCTGATTGAGGTGGTGAAGCTGAACCTGCTGCTGGCTGACTGGAACGATGAGGACCATAACGAGAGCCTGCTGAGTGTGCGCAACAGCAAGTGGGGCAAAGAGATGCTGCGCAACGTCAGGTGGAATCAATCCTGTAACTCATGCCTCTCTTTTACTTCTTGCTCGTCTCTTCTCTGACCCTTCGTCTTCCTCTTGTTCCTTGTCTTCTTCTTGATCCTCCTCCTCCTCCTCCTCCTCCTCCTCCTCCTCCTCCTCCTCCTCCTCCTCCTCCTCCTCCTCCTCCTCATTCTTCTTCTTCCATGATTCTTGTCGTTCCCAGCTTCTTCTGGCTTGGTTGGCTTTCAGATTTGTTGTTGTCTCTGTATTGCATCCGTATGACTGTGCCGTGCAGTGCAGGCTTGCTGAGCACTGCATGTACACCCTGAACAACTTCTGACCACAAAATCAAGGCTGAATCCATCAAGACCCCAGTTGCTGCAGAAACATGCAGCATGTACTCAGACCTCCCTGAATATGCATCAACACATATGAGCACCCACGTGTGGTGACAGACTGCATGATCATGTTTACTTTGTGGACAGTCTATGAGTGCAGTCTGTTGCCTTTGGCTGATGCCAAGCTAAAGCCCTCCTTGTGTAATGCATGCATGATGCTGACGCTGACACTCAGCATCTTGCCCAGACTCAGACTCAAACTCAGACTCAGGCTGAGACACACACACAGAGTCAGACTTGGATTGAGGTTGAGACATGAGTGCAGGCTGTCATGCTGTGTGGCGGGCAACTGTGACTTAGCAGTGAAAGAGACAGATGTGAAGGAAACCCTAGAGCTGCTGGGGGAGCGGCTAGGGTTTCCTCAGCCTCAGGCAGAGTGGGCCCCCTGGGTACCCTCTGAGCACCCCCTAGCCTACATAGAGACAGCCCTCAGGTAGGTCTGCAAAACCCTTGTGACCTTTCAGGGTTCACAAATTTGCTGTCTTTGAGGCTTCCTGATGGTTTCACATGTCTTGTTGCAATCAGGTGTGTCAGGATGTCCAGCAAAAGCACGCAAAAGCAGCACACGGATTGAAGTGCAACTTCGGCATGCAAAAATGACGCCGATCTGCTAAAGCCGCAGAGCTGCATGCTGGCACAACTAATTGCAGCCTGTTCTGTCATGCAGCTCACTTTTGCAACAATGGTGCTGGACCCCATTGCTGCACACCATATGTGACAAGCCCATGCAGCAGTGGAGAGAGACAACATAGTGGCAGTGGTCCATGTGTCTGTGACAGGTCACCTTTCAATGTTCCACAGTCTTCCAGTGATGTCACATCCTGTCTAGACACGCTACACATTACTGCAAACACAAAATCGACCCAAGTCCAATTCGTGGCCGGTTGAGTCATGAGGCTGACTGTTCTTATTCATGCGCAGGAATGGAGGGGCTTGTCAGCAGTGTGGGGCTATTGCAAGGCTGCTGGTGGTGGCCCCTTGTGCGCACCTCTTCTGCTTAGATTGTGTATCCATGGACCGGCAGGCTTGCCCTAGCTGCCGGAAACCCTACCAGATGCAGTCAATCTCAGACCCTACCAGGCTGGAAACCAACCCATACCCTAAGTGGGACGTTCCCATGGATGTGATTGAGTGGCAGTGCTCATACACCCAGAAGGTGAGCAGCAAATATTGAGAGTGCTTTGTGCAAAGATTGATGGTGCTGCAGTGACATAGCAGATGCTTCTGATCACAGAGTCCCTGCCAAATCTTGGGCAATACTGCTTCAATGACTGTACCAAGCACATCACTGGAAAGACGAGAGCAAGGGGACCAAGATGCAGCTAAAGTTGTTCACTTGTTGTATGACATGATGCCATACATGTGAGCACAAAACAGTAGACTATAGTGAATGGCTTCAACATCTTGTGTTAAGCTGCCTCTGGTGTCTTGTTGGTAGAGCTTTGTCACTGGGACATCATATGATGTCAATGCATTGTGTTCATCGTGAGCAGCAGGAAGGGTGAGACCTGGGTGCAGGGGGCTTTGGGGTTGAGTGGGGGTGCCTGGAGTGCCAACTGGCAAATCACCAAATCCACCAAGTGTGTCCATCTCCTGCGCCGCCTCATGGACATTGGGGCCGTGCCCAACTGCCCTGCTTCCCAGGTCAGCTCCATACTGGCCTGAGATGTTCATTGCTGATGCTGTCACGCTTATGCCTGTTGCTCTCCCAAGGAGTTGTGGACTTTTGAGGGCGGTTGATTGGCTGCAACTGCATTCAATATGCAAAAGCCGATGTTAAGGGCACCCCAGCTAGGCAGGGCCCTTGACACTGGATCTTGCATATTCAATGCATGTTGGATTGCAGCCAATCAACCGCAACTAAGCATGCAGAGTAGTGCAGCAGCATGTACATGCGTCTGTGCAAAGCCTAATCTGCACGGATGCTGGTGTCGCCATGGCCAGGCAATGATATGACATGACAAAAGCAATCATGTCAAATCGCTTCTGCAGTTCTGCAGTTCAAACTCAGACTTGTCCTGCACGTACCTAGCTCATGATAAACTGGAAAAGTACTACGTTCATTGTTATTGTTGTGATCATTATCATTATCATTATGATTATCGCTATC
>JAABUS010009570.1_pt1 | contig 10202 bp, 13 predicted proteins | sample 5560161 | NCBI WGS metagenome assembly JAABUS01 (sample SAMN10711885, study PRJNA513376) | rock metagenome | isolation source: Antarctica rocks | place: Antarctica: Victoria Land, Trio Nunatak nord | collected 2016-01-04
CCTCTAATGAGGCGCAAACAACGTCACCCGCCTATGACGGATCCAGCATTACGTCACGCCTGCGCAAACAGACCGTGGCGACAGAGTTTTTGGTGCGAAAACCCTGCCCCGGATGGCGAGGCCGCGGACCATCAGGTCGAGCTGCGACACCAAATCGCCGACGACCGTGCGCGTCGGTGGGGAAACCTGCACCGCATCCCCGTTGCGCTGCACGGCCCAAGGCCGGACAAGCCCGGTGGTCCTGCTCCCGCACACGACCGCCGCGTGGCCGAGCAGGTCCGCAGGGCGCTCCAGAGGCGGTCGGTGCCGAAGGTAGCCCGGGGCGGCCGCGAGCAGCGCCTCGCTGCCGGGCGTCAGCTTCACCGCGACGACGTCGCGCGCCAGCATGTCGCCGTGGCGCAGCCCGGCGTCGAACCCTTGCCCTGCCACGTCCACGAGCCGCCCCTCGACGTCGATCTCGACCTCGATGGCCGGGTAGGCTGCGCGGAACCGGGCCAGGACCGGGGCCACCGCGCCATCAAAGGCGGAGCGGGGCATGGTGAGCCGAAGGGGGCCGGACGGCTGCCCGGACCGCACGGCCACGTCCTCCGTGGCGAGGAGCAACTCGCGCAGCGCCGGCCTCGCGCGGCCCAAGTACTCGGCTCCGGTGTCGGTGAGGCTGATGCTGCGCGTTGATCGCCGCAGCAGCGGCGTCCCGACCCGCGCTTCCAGCTTGCGCACCGCCTGTGAGGCGGCCGAGGCGGAGATGCCGAGGCGTCTCGCGGCGCCGCTGAAGCTGAGCAGCTCCGCGACCGCCAGGAACACCGGCAGTCCCTTCAAGGGGTCCTTCTGACGCATGCGTCTCGTTTGTGAAGTTTCGCTTCATTCTCCTTAGCGCATTGGGCGCTTAACGCACAGCTCCGGGCAAGCATAGCTTGGCCGGGTGATGAGCACCATCGAGCACCTCGACCTCGCCGTGAACGGCTCCAAGATCCACGTCGCCCGATACGGACGCGGCCTGCCGCTGGTGCTGCTGCACGGCTGGCCGGAGTTCTGGCTGATCTGGGAGCCGGTGATGGCCCAGCTCGCCGACCGCTTCCAGGTGATCGCGCCCGACCTGCGCGGCTTCGGCGACAGCGACAAGCCCGCCGGGCCGTTCGGCCCGCAGGAGCAGGCGCGGGACGTGCTCGCGATGCTCGACGCCTTCGGCCTCGGCCGCGCCGGGCTGGTCGGCCACGACATCGGGGGCGCGGTGATGCAGGCTGCGGCCCGCATGGCGCCGGAGCGGCTGGCCGGCCTGTTCTTCTTCGATTTCGTGTACCCGGGCATCGGCGCGCGCATGGGGGCGCCGGACCGCTTGCAGGACACCTGGTACATGACGTTCCACTCGACCGAACTGGCGCCGGCCCTGCTCGGCTCGTCGCCCGAGGCGGTCCGCATCTACGTCACGCATTTCCTGCGGCACTGGTCCCACCGCAAGGACGCGTTCGACGACGTGCTGGACCGGTTCGTCGCCAACTTCCAGAAACCCGGCAACCTGGCCGGCGGCTTCGCGCATTACCGGGCGTCCTTCGCCGGCCGGGTCGCGGCGATGAAGGGCGAGGCGCCCGCGCTCCCGCCGATCACCCTGCGCACCTGCGTCCGCTGGGCGGAGCACGACCCGATGTTCGCCTATGAATGGACGGACCGCCTCGGCGAGACGTTCCCTGACCTCGACCTCGCCTTGTTCCCCGGCGTCGGCCATTTCCCGCATCGCGAGGACCCGGACAGGGCTGCGGCGGAGATCGCGGCCTTCTTCGGCGCGCGGTAGCGTTGGACGTTCCGCCCGGCCTCGGCCCGCATCCGCGGGACCGCGCGGCTGATAACGGGTTCCTGGGCAACCGGGCGCTCGCGCTCATGGCGGCCGCGTGCGCCGCGTCGGTTGCCAACGGCTACTACATCCAGCCGCTGCTGGTGGAGATCGGCGCATCCCTCGCCATGCCGGAACGGCTGCTTGGGTTGCTGCCGGCGATGACGCAGGTGGGCGTGGCGGCCGGCGTGCTATTCCTGCTGCCGCTGGCGGACATCCTGTCGGCCCGGCGCTTGCTGCTGGCGGTGATCCCGGCGCAGATGGCCGCCCTGCTGCTCGCAGCAGTGAGCGGCCGGGCGATCACCCTGATGGCGGCTTGCCTGCTGATCGGCTTCGCCGGCATCACGCCCTACGTCCTGCCGCCGTACGCCAGCGCGCGGGTGAGGCCGGCTGAGCTGGGCCGGATGACCGGGCTGCTCACGCGCGGGGTCATCGTCGGCATCCTGCTGGCCAGGACGGTGTCCGGCGTGATTGGCACCTACCTGTGCTGGCGCGCCGTGTGTGTCTTGGCGCTGGCGGTCATGCTGGGTGTCCTGCTCAGCCTTCGCCGCCTCGTGCAGCCGGCTGCCGCCGGGGCACGGGACGGGCCGGAAGGGTATCGCGCCCTGTTGCTGTCCATGGTCCGCCTTCTCCGCACCGTGCCGGCCTTGCGGGCCGCGGCGGCTTGCCAGGCCCTGAGCTTCGGCTCGTTCAACGTGTTCTGGCTCGGTTCGAGCTTCTATCTCCAGGGACCGGACTTCGGCTGGCGGCCCGATGCGGTGGGAGCCGTGGCGGTTATCGGGGCCATTGCCGCCTCGGGCGCCCCCTTCCTTGGCCGGGCGGCCGACATCGCCGGGGCGCACGCGGCGCGCACCCTGTCCTTCGCGGCCATGGCGCTCGGCCTTGTCATGCTCGATGTCGGAGCCACGGTCGCCGACATCGCGGGCCGCACCATCCTGTATCGCCTGGACCCGGCCATCCGCGCCCGCCTGAACGCGCTCTACACCGTTGCGATGTTCGCGGGCGGCGGCATCCTGTCGTCGCTGGTCGGGCCTGTCTGGACAACCAGCGGATGGCTGTCCCTGTGCGGCCTCGGGCTGATCCCGATCCTCCTTGCCGCCGTGATCGCAGCGGCCGATCAACGCGGCTGATGCGGACATCTATCGAGGATGCTTGATTCGGAAACGACCGTACCCAATTGCGTTTTATGAATGCTGGAACCGCATCACTCCAGGCGTCCCGTGGGCCGGGCCGCCCGAGGGAGTTCGACATGGAGGCCATGCTGGACGCCGCGATCGGTGTTTTCAGCGAGCAGGGATACCACGCGACCTCGATCAGCGATCTCACGGCCGCAACCGGCGTGACGGCCGGCAGCCTCTACAAGGCCTTCGCAGACAAGCGCGCCGTGTTCCTTGCCGCTTTCGACCGGTATCTGGCGTTGCGTAACGAGCAGCTGCAGGACCGACTGGCCAAGGCGCGCTCGGGGCGCGAGCGTGTCCAAGCCGTCCTCGCCCTCTATGCCGAATACAGCCATGACGCCCAGGGACGGCGCGGCTGCCTCGTGGTCGGCAGCGCCGTCGAGTTGTCGGTGTCCGACGCGGAGGTCGCCAGCAGGGTGGCCGGCGTCCTGGAATGCTACGAGACGCGGCTTGCCGAGTTCGTGCAACTCGGCTTAGACGACGGCTCGATCCCCGCGCATGTCAACGGCCCGGTCGCGGCCCGGCTGCTGCTGTGCGTCATGCAGGGCATGCGCGTCCTCGGCAAGACCGGCCGGACACGGGAGGACATGGAGAGTCTCGTGGGGACCGCCATGAAGGTTTTGTCATGAGTTAGCTGCCCAATTCGGGAAAGACTGTTCCCAATAAGATCCTGGCCGGGCGACAGCCCTCGCAATGGAGTTTTGTATGACAAACAGTCCGATCGAGGACGACGCCGCGGACGACGCCGGGTTTGACCACGCCGCGTTCTGGACGCAATTCCGGCATGGGGCCGCGACGGTGGGCGGCGTGCGTCTGCACTACGTCGAAGGAGGGAGCGGACCGCCAGTCCTGCTTCTGCCGGGATGGCCGCAGAGTTGGCACGCTTGGCGGCTGGTCATGCCGATGCTGGCCGCTTCCGGCCGGTGGGTGATCGCGCTGGACCCGCGCGGAATGGGTGACTCTGCCCGGCCGGCCTCGGGCTACGACATGCGATCCGTCGCTGCCGAGATCCACGGCTTTGCCGAGGCGCTTGGCCTGGCGGCTGGCAACGGACTCGACGTTGCCGGCCATGACCTCGGGACCTGGATGGGCTACGCCTTTGCCGCCGACTGGCCCGGCGACGTCCGGCGGCTGGCCGTGATGGATGCCTTGCTGCCCGGCCTGACCCCGGCGCCCCCCGCGGGCATCCCCTCTGCCGAGACCAACTTGAAGACCTGGCACTTCGCCTTCAATCGGCTGGACGACCTTCCAGAAATCCTGGTCCAGGGCCGCGAGCGCGAGTTCCTGACGTGGCTGTTCGCATCCAAGGCGACCAGGGCATGGCGGATCGGGCAGGACGGCCTCGACGAGTACGTCCGCGTGTTCGCCGCACCCGGGGCGCTGCGGGCGGCGCTGGCCTACTACCGGGCGGCATTCAGCCCGGACGCGCTGGCGCAGGGTCCAGCCAGGGCAGAGCGCAAGCTGTCGATCCCCGTCCTCGCTTTGGGCGCGGAAACCGGCGTGGGAGACATGCTCCTCAACACGATGCGGCTTGTCGCCACGGACGTCCGGGGCGGCACGGTCAACGATTGCGGCCACTACATGCCCGAAGAACGTCCCCGCACGGTCGCCGACGCGCTGATCCGTTTCCTGTCGGACGACGCAGGGTGAGCGCCATGGACAATCCCGCCGGCGCCATAGAGCCTATCCCGAGGACGTCATGAAGATCGGAATGAACCTGGTCCTATGGACGCTTGCCGTCCGGACTGAACAGTTCGGCTTGCTCCGCAAACTCGGCTACGAGGGCGTGGAAGTCCCGATCACTCGCGGCAACGGCGAGGGCTTCGACGAGGTGAGGCGTGTCCTGGACGGCGAGGGGTTGCAATGCACGACCCTCACCAGCCTGCGCCCCGACGCCAACCCGGTCTCCGCCGATGCCCGGGTGCGCCGGAACGGGATCGACTGCCTGTAGTGGGCCACCGACGTCAGCGACCGCCTTGGCAGCACGACGCTCTCCGGGCCGTTCTATGCCGCGTCCGACACCTTCACCGGCAGGGGGCCGACCCGGGAGGAGCTGGACCAGTCCGCCGCCGTGCTGAGGGAGGCCTGCGTCTATGCCGCCGGGTCCGGCACGATCCTGTGCATTGAGTTCCTGAGCCGCTTCGAGACCGACTTGCTGAACACGACGGCGCAGGCCGTTCAGCTTGCCGACGAGATCAGCGCCCCCAATCTCGGGCTCGTTTTCGGGCTGTTCGGCCTAGCGGCCCAGCTGATCAGCGGCAAACGCATTGCTGCAACGTTGCTGCTGCTTGCTGGTGCTGCATTGATGCGGTAAAGCCCAGGGCCGTCGCGCATGGCCGCGACGCCGGGCGAAATCTTTTTTGACCTAGCCGCGTTCATGTCCGGCTATGCAAGCAGGGTGCTTGTGCAACGGCGGCAAGGGAGATTTGGCGTGAACAACATCATTTACATCGTCGGGCTAGTTGTCGTGGTGATCGCGGTGCTGTCGTTCTTCGGGCTGCGCTGAGGCAAGGGAACGCGGCGCTTCCGGGCGCCGCACCCGCTGCCGGAGGCGGACGGCCCGCTACCCCGGCTCGTCCGACGCGAAACTCCCGGTAAGCCTCAGTCCCTCGATCCAAGTTTCGCCGTTTCTCTTGATGACCGTCTTCGGCTGCACGCGGCCGTGCTCCTGCAACGCTGCGGCCAGCCGTTCGGAATGGGTGACCAGCCAGACCTGGGTCCGTCGCGAGGCGGACACGATCAGCCGGGCGAGCGGCTCCAACAGGTCCGGATGCAGGCTGCTTTCAGGCTCGTTCAGCGCGATGAAGGCCGGCAGGCGCAACCCGAGCAGCGCCCCGGCCAGCGCCAAATAATGCAGGGTTCCGTCGGAGAGTTCGGATGCTACGAAGACCCGTTTCGGGTGGTCGGGGAAAGTCATGCCGAACGACGCCTCGCGTTCCGGAAGCGGGACCGAAAGGCTGGCGCCGGGAAACGCGTCCTCGACCGCGCGGTTGAGGTCGACGGTGTCGCGCCGGATATGGGCCAGGGTCGCCAGCACCGACGCGAGATTGGAGCCGTCCGAGGCCAGCGTCGCGCTTGTGACCGCAAGGCACGGGCGGCGCAGCGGAGAGCCAGGATCCGTGCGCATGTTGTGGTAGAAGCGCCAATCGAGCATGAGCCGGCGCAAGCCATGGATGTCCGGGAAGGCCTGCGGCTCGTCGAACGCGCCGAGCGCGGTTTCGGAGGCCATCAGGTCCCGGCTGATCTCCTTGCGGCGTCCCTCGTCGGCACTGGTGCCGCCAGCGGCAACGCCACGGCCGAACACGACGGGTCCGCGGCGCTCCAGCAACTTGACCGTACGTCCACGGTGATGGAACGTCAGCAACTCGTCCTTGATCTGCGGCTCCAGCGGGAACGCGCCGCGCGGCCCCGGCGGAACCGGCGTCGTAAACCCCGCGGCCACTTCGTAGGAGAACAGCGGGCCTGATCCCATTTCGGGATCGGCGAACCCGGCGGCGAGCCTGATCTGCGCAGGCTGGTTGGCACGGCGCTGCCCCGCCCACAGGACCGACGCCATCCCGCCCTCGGACGCCAGTTCGTAAGCCAGAGTACCGTTGCCGGCCGCCTGCAGAAGCTGCAGGGCTCGGTAAAGGTTGGTTTTCCCGGCGCCGTTGGCCCCGATGAACACCGTGAGCGCGCCCACCGGGAAACGGATCGACCGCAGGGACCGGTAGCCGTAGGCATGGACCTCGCAGACGGACAGCGTGTGGCCGCCGGGCACGGACGGGCTGCTCACGCTAAGCGCGGCTGACCATCTCGTCGATGGCCTGGATCACCCGGTCCCGTTCGCTTTCATCCAACACCAATAAAGAGCGCGTCAGACGCGCGCTGGGCAGCGTCGCCATGTTCAGCACGTCCGCGAACACGACCTGATCCAGCAGCACCAGATGCGGCGTCAGCGCATGGTCCTTCACGCCGTTCTGGCCGACACGGGGCAACGGAACGATGACACGGCCAACGCTCCGGTCCAGGCGGGTGGACTGGACCTGGACGACAAACGGCACGTCTTCATTGCGTCCGGGATTCGGGTAAACGGCAAATTGCGGCATCCGGCTTACAAGGTCGAAAACTCATCTGAAAGAAATCCGTGACGTTCATGGAAGGCGTTCAAGGCCGAGATAACCTCATCCAGCTTCTCGTCTTCTGCCCGCCTGCGCGCTTGTTCCTGCTGCACATAGCTGGCCAGAAGCTCCTCAACGGTGGCCGAGAGATTCCTGGTCGATTTCTTCGCCCGGGCCACGAGGTCTTCATTAAGCGACAGGTTCACCGCGCGCCGCGGCGCGTTGCGGTCGTAGTGGGTGAGGGCCGCTGCGTTCGCCATGGTTCTTCTCTCTATACGCAAGACACGCGCACAGCTTGCGCACGCCTTGCGCACAAAGCAAACCTGCCAGCCTACGCCGCCGCCTGCGCCCGGGCCGCCGCACGCGCCTTGCGCTCTTCCTTCTTGCTGCCACCCTTGGCGGCGCCGGCCAGCTTGGGCGCACGGCCTTTCTTCGCCAGCAGCACACGGTACTCGTCCATGTCGCCGTCATACGGGCGCACGGTCCCGCCATCGACCAGCCAGAGCTGATCGGCCACCAGCTCCACCAGATGTGGGTCGTGGGTGATCAGCAGCACGGCGCCGGGGAATTCTCCGAGCGCGCGAACCAGGGCGTCGCAGGCGTCGATGTCGAGGTGGTTGGTCGGCTCGTCCAGGATCAGCAGTTGCGGCGCGTCGCGGGTGGCGAGCGCCAGCAGCAGGCGGGCGCGCTCGCCGCCGGACAGGCTGGCGCTCCGCGTGTTGGCGCGGTCGGCGTCGAGGCCGAAGCGGGCCAACTGCGCCCGGACCTGGGTGGGCGCCGCCTGCGGCAAGGCGCGGGCCATGTGGTCGATGGGGCTGTCGCCCGGCGCCAGCTCCGCCTCCTGATGCTGCGCGAAGTAGCCGACGCGCAGCTTGCCGGGCCGGCGCAGGTGGCCCGCCATCGGCTCCAGCCGCCCGGCCAGTAGCTTTGCGAACGTGCTCTTGCCGTTGCCGTTGGCGCCAAGCAGCGCGATGCGGTCCTCCATGCCGAAGCTCATCGACAAGCCCTCCAGCACCGGGATGCCGGCGTAGCCGACGCTCACGCCGTCGAGCGCGAGGATCGGGGGGGCGAGCTTGGCCGGCTCGGGGAAGTTGAACCGGGTGGGCGCGGCCTCGATCACCGCGTCCATCGCCGGCATCCGCTCCAGCGCGCGCAGGCGGGACTGCGCCTGCCGAGCCTTGCTGGCCTGGGCGCGGAAGCGGTCCACGAAAGCCTGCATGTGGGCACGCTGCGCCGTGATGCGCTCGGCGGCGCGGGCCTGCTGCATGGCGTGCTCGGTGCGGATGCGGACGAACTCGTTGTAGCCGCCGGGCGTGAGGCTGAGCTTGCGCCCGTCCAGGTGGGCGATGGCCTGCACCGAGCGGTCGAGCAGGCCCTGGTCGTGGGACACCACGAGGGCGGCGCCGGGGAAGCGGGCGAGCCAGCCTTCCAGCCACAGCGTCGCCTCAAGGTCGAGGTGGTTGGTCGGCTCGTCCAGCAGCAGCAGGTCGGGGGCGGAGAACAGCACGGTGGCCAGCGCCACCCGCATGCGCCAGCCGCCGGAGAACGAATCGAGCGGGCGGAGCTGCGCCTCCGCGTCGAAGCCCAGCCCGGCCAGGATGATGGCGGCGCGGGCCGGGGCGGCGTCGGCGCCGATGGTGTGCAGGCGCTCGAACACCGCGGCGACCCGGTCGGGCGGCAGCTCGCCGCGCTCGGCGCGCTCCGCCTCGGCCAGGAGCGCCAGGCGCTCGGGGTCGCCTTCCAGCACGGTGTCGATCAGGGTGGCGGGGCCGGAGGGCGCTTCCTGCCGGACCTGGGCCATGCGGGCGCGGGAGGACAGACGGATGTCGCCGCCGTCCACGGTGATGTCGCCGGCGATGGCTTTCAGCAAGGTGGACTTGCCGGCGCCGTTGCGGCCCACGAGGCCGATGCGGCGCCCGGGGTCCACGGCCAGGTCGGCGCCGTCCAAAAGGGTGCGGCCCCCCATGCGCAACGTCACGCCGGTGCAGGTCAGGAGGCTCATGCGGGGGGGTGTGCCGCATTGCAGCAAAACAGTCCAGGGGCGCGGTGCCGGCTCTGGGTAGGCCGCCTGCCTTCGACAACAAAAAATGTCTGCCTTCCCTTTGGAAAGAAGGTTATACCAGACCTACATCAAATGAATATTCAGTGACTATAGCAAGGCTGCATTTGATTTAAGTAATTTTTAATTCAGTCCAAATATAGAGTGAATGACAGCGATGCTGGATCAGGTAGGAAGTATGTTCAACGCGAAGCGCGAAGGACATTTTAGTCGGCTGCCCAAAAGCCTGTTTTCGGGTGAGACCGATGCACTATCTGACGATGAACTGATCGAAATGCTGCTGCTTCTCACGAATACGCGCACAAATGCCAGGCGTTTGGCAAAAAACTCGTCTGCCCAACACAGGGGCCTGCACAAACTGCTGACCGAGGCGCCGACGCAATTGCGTGACTTCGGCTTCAACGACGCGACGATCCGGATCTTCGATGTGATCCATGAATCGTCCCGTCGGCTGACCGCTGCCGAGACGAGGCGGCGTCCCTTGCTGTCCGACACCGATTCGCTCACCGCCTATTTGGACATCCCAAACAGGTCCATCGGCGTGTCGCACCTGGCCGTCATTCTGTTGAACAGCAGGAACCAGGTTCTGGAAGAGATCACCTTCCCGGAAACCGAGGACCCCTCAAGCATCGTCTTGTCGCTGGGCAAACAGGTGCTGGAAGTCCACGCGAGCGCCATGATCCTCGCGACCATCAGGCCAGGGCAAACGGTCCAGCCCACGACGCGCGACATCGACATCACGAGGCGGGTCACGAAGCTGGCCGCTGCGCTTGGCGTTTCGTTCCATGAACATCTGATCTTCACGCGCGACAAAAGCTACAGCCTGAAATTCGAAGTCGATCTGACTTCTCGTTCTGACATCGCAAAAAATTTGCACGCTGAACGAGGACGCCGCCCCGGAACGTCGTTGCTGAGGGGGCGTTCGCTGGGAAACGCCGCTAGTGGGTCCCGTCATTGACAGTGACCGTCTCTTCTGAATCGATAACGGCTCCGCTGTTTGGGGGTCGGTTCGGTGGCTGGGAAGCAGAGCACGGTCA
>JAABUS010009571.1_pt1 | contig 10201 bp, 5 predicted proteins | sample 5560161 | NCBI WGS metagenome assembly JAABUS01 (sample SAMN10711885, study PRJNA513376) | rock metagenome | isolation source: Antarctica rocks | place: Antarctica: Victoria Land, Trio Nunatak nord | collected 2016-01-04
GAACCGCAATCTGTGGTTCTGGTTGTTCGTCGGGCCCTTCCTGCTGGGCTTGATGATCTTCGTCTACATCCCCATCCTGTGGAGCGTCTACCTGTCGTTCTTCGACGCCCGGAACACCGTCACCCCCACGCATTTCGTCGGTGTCGAGAACTACCGCTTCATGCTGACCGATCCGGCGTTCCTGTCCAGCCTCGGCACCTTCGCGGTGTTCGCTGTCTTCATCGTCCCGGTCACCTTCGGGTTCTCGCTGGCCCTCGCGCTGGCAGTGAACCGCACCCGGTGGTTCCAGGCGTTCTACCGATCCGCCTTCTTCCTGCCCACCGCCTGCTCGTACGTGGTGGCAGCACTGATCTGGCGGATGACGATCTTCAACGGGGTGCGCTCCGGTCTGGCCAACACGGTGCTCGGCTGGTTCGGCCTCGGCAATGTCGCCTGGCTCTCGGTGACGCAGCCACCCTGGTACTGGCTGGTGCTGGTGACGCTGCGGCTGTGGCTGCAGGTGGGGTTCTACATGATCTTGTTCCTGGCCGGGCTGCAGCGGATCCCACCGGTGCTGTACGAGGCAGCGGCGATCGACGGCGCAAAAGCCGGCTGGCAGACATTCCGCTACATCACCCTTCCGCAACTGCGGGCGACGTCGGTGGCGGTGCTGGTGTTGTTACTGATCAACGCTTTCCAGGCGTTCGACGAGTTCTACAACACGCTGTCGAGCTTCGGCAGCTACCCGCCGTACGCCAGACCGCCGCTGGTCTATCTGTACTACATCGCCCTGGGCTCCCAGCAGGATCTGGGCCGGGGTAGCGCGGGCGCGATCGTGCTGGCCGTGCTGATCGGGCTGATAACGGTGCTGCAGGCGCGATTCCTCACCGGACGGCGGTCCACCCGATGACCCGCTCAGTGACCACGCCTGCCGGTGCCGGCACCCGGCGCACCAAGGATTCCCGGGCCCCCCGGGTGCGGGTGCTGCCGGCGGCGCGGGTGCCGCGGGATCGACGGGTGCGGCGCGGGCCGGCGGAACGGGTCGGTGTCGGGCTGCGCGCGACGATCCTGTTGCTCGGTTCGCTCGTCTTCCTGCTGCCGTTCTACCTGCTCGTCCGCAATGCGCTGGCCACCAGGCTGGAGATCGCCGGCCGGAGGTTCACCGTCTGGCCGAAGACCTTGCAGTGGCGGAACTTCTCCGAGGTGTTCGGCAACGACGCCATCCCGTTCGCCCGGAGCCTGTTGAACTCGACGGTGGTCTCTGTCGTGCAGACAACGCTGACGGTGGCGCTCGCCGCGATGGCGGGCTACGGCCTGGCCCGCATCCCGTTCCGGTTCTCCGGGCTGATCACCGGCATCGTGCTCGCCACCCTGATGATCCCGGCCGCGGTGACCTTCGTACCCACCTTCGTCATGGTGTCCAGCCTGGGCTGGGTGTCCTCGCTGCGCGGTCTCATCGTCCCGGGACTGTTCTCGGCGCTGGCGGTCTTCCTGTTCCGCCAGCAGTTCTCCGACTTTCCCAGAGACCTGGAGGAGGCCGGCCGGATAGATGGACTCGGCTACTTCGGAGTCTTCTGGCGGGTGGTGCTGCCCAATTCCGGTCCCTTCGTCGCCGCCGTTTCGGCGATCACATTCCTGGGAAGCTGGAACGCCTTCCTGTGGCCACTGGTGATCGGCCAGGATCCCAGCTCCTGGACCGTGCAGGTGGCGTTGTCCGCCTACACCACCTCACAGTCGCCCAACTACTCCCAGCTTTTCGCGGCGGCCACCATCGCCATCCTGCCGGTGCTGATCCTGTTCCTGGCCCTGCAGCGCTTCATCCGCCAGGGTTACGAGTCCACCGGCAGCACCGGCTGAGTCACCTATCGGCAAGGATCAACGTCGCCTTCGAGGACTTAGTTGTTGACTCGGGTACCACGAGCCACAACCAGGCGGAAGTTGATTCTCGCCGGGCCGGGTGTGCCGGGGGCGGTGGCGGGCGTCGCTGACTTGCCGGAGCCGGCTCATCTCCTGACGGAGGATTCGACGACGTCGAGCACGGCGCTGAAGCTGTCGGCAGGCAGGCCGGCCGCCAGGTGCGTCACCAGGCCCTGCAGCACCAACTCCAGGTAGGACGCCAGCACCTCGATCTGGACGTCGTCGCGGAGCACGCCCGCCGCCAGCTGCCGCCGCAGCCTTGCTCTGGTCGCCCGGCCGACCACCGACGATCGTTCCGCCCACATCGCCCGGAACTCCGGATCTGTGCGTAGCCGCCGGGAGATCTCCAGCTGGGTACCGAGCCAGCCCTGATCCGGTACGGCGATCAGGTCCCGCATCACCTGCACCAACCCTTTCCCCGCAACGGTTTCCGCCATCTCCGCGACGTCCGCCCCTGCCAGCGCCAGGAACAGTGCGTCCTTGTCGGCGTAGTGGTGGAAGATCGCACCCCGGCTCAGCCCGGCGACGTCCTCCAGCACGCGCACCGTCGCCCCCTCGAACCCGTACCGCGCGAAAGCGGCGCGGGCCGCATCGAGGATCTGACGGCGACGCGCCTCGAGCTGGTCGGTGCTGACCCGCGGCAAAGGTCGACCTGGATCTACTTGGCCGCACCCGCGAGCAGGTTCCGCAGCACGTACTGCATGATCCCGCCCTTGCGGTAGTAGTCGGCCTCACCGGGAGTGTCGATCCGGACGGTGGCCTCGAACGATCCTGGCTCGCGGTTGGGCTTGGTCGGCCTCACCGTGACGGTCACCGTCCTGGGGGTACGGCCGTCGTTGAGTTCGGTGATGCCGTCGATGTCGATGACCTCGGTGCCGTCCAGGCCCATGTCCTCGGCGGTCTTACCGGCCGGGAACTGGAGCGGGATGACGCCCATGCCGATCAGGTTGGACCGGTGGATCCGCTCGTACGACTGGGCGATCACGGCCCGCACTCCGAGTAGGGAAGTACCCTTGGCCGCCCAGTCCCGGGAGGATCCGGACCCGTACTCCGTGCCGGCCAGGATGACCAGCGGCACACCGGCTTCGGCGTATGCCTGCGCCGCCTCGAAGATGGTGGTCTGCGGGGCGGTTTTCGGATCCTCGGATGCCAAGAAGTTACGGGTGAAGCCGCCCTCGACACCGTCCAGCAGCTGATTGCGCAGCCGAATGTTCGCGAAGGTGCCCCGGATCATCACCTCGTGGTTGCCCCGCCGGGATCCGTAGGAGTTGAAATCTTTGCGCTGCACGCCGTGCTCGGCGAGATACTTCCCGGCCGGTGAGTCGACCTTGATCGAACCGGCGGGGGAGATGTGATCGGTGGTCACCGAATCGCCGAGTTTGGCCAGCACCCGGGCGCCGGAGATGTCTTGCACCGGCGAGGGTTGCGCGTCCATACCGTCGAAGTACGGCGGCTTGCGGACGTAGGTGGAATCCGGATCCCACTCGAACGTCTTGCCCTCCGGGGTCGGCAGCGACTGCCAGCGCTCGTCACCGGCGAACACGTCGGCGTAGTCGGAGGAGAACATCTCCTGGCTGATCGCGGACGCGATCACCTCTTCGATCTCCTGTTCGGGGGGCCAGATGTCTTGCAGGTAAACGGGTTTGCCCTCTTTGTCGGTGCCCAGCGGATCGTTGTTCAGGTCGACGTCCATGGATCCGGCCAGCGCGTAGGCGACCACCAGCGGCGGGGAGGCCAGGTAGTTCATCTTGATATCGGGATTGATGCGGCCCTCGAAGTTGCGGTTGCCGGACAGCACGGACACCACGGCCAGGTCCGCTTCGTTGACGGCCGCGGAGATCTCCTCGGGCAGCGGACCGGAGTTGCCGATGCAGGTGGTGCAGCCGAAGCCGACCAGGTTGAAGCCGAGCTTCTCCAGGTACGGCAGTAGGCCGGAGCGCTCGTAGTAGTCCATCACCACCTTGGAGCCGGGAGCCAGCGTCGTCTTCACCCAGGGCTTACTGCTGAGCCCCTTGTCGACCGCCTTCTTGGCCAGCAGCGCCGCGCCGATCATCACCTGCGGGTTCGAGGTGTTGGTGCAGGAGGTGATGGCGGCGATGGCCACATGGCCATGATCGATGTCGAAGGTCTGGCCGTCCATCGTCACCGGAGTCGGCTTGGTGGGCCGCCGTCGGGTTGTTGCCGGGGCGTAGTGGTGTTCGTCGGCATCCGTGTCCGGATTGGGCGTCGTGGATGCCGGATCGGACGCGGGGAAGGATTCCAGCCCGGATTCGTCGGCGTCGTGGTGTTCGTCGTCGGTGACGTAGGCATGCAGCGCCTGCCGGAACATCGGCACCGCGTCGGCCAGAATCACCCGGTCCTGCGGGCGTTTGGGACCGGCGATGCTCGGCACCACCGTCGCCAGGTCCAGCTCCAGGTACTCGGAGTAGACGGCCTGCTGCGCCACGGCTGGATCGTGCCACAGTCCCTGCTCCTTGGCGTAGGCCTCGACCAGGGCCAGCTGCTCGGCCGGCCGGCCGGTCAGTCGCAGGTAGGTGATGGTCTCGGAGTCGATCGGGAAGATCGCGGCGGTGGAACCGAACTCCGGGCTCATGTTGCCGATGGTGGCCCGGTTGGCCAGCGGAACGGCGGATACTCCTTCGCCGTAGAACTCGACGAACTTGCCGACCACCCCGTGCTTGCGCAGCATCTCGGTGATGGTCAGCACCAGGTCGGTCGCGGTGGTGCCGGCTGGCATCGAACCGGTGAGCTTGAAGCCGACCACCCGGGGGATCAGCATTGACACCGGCTGGCCCAGCATCGCGGCCTCGGCCTCGATGCCGCCGACGCCCCAGCCCAGAACGCCCAGGCCGTTGACCATGGTGGTGTGGGAGTCGGTACCGACCAAGGTATCCGGGTAGGCCCGCCCTTGCCTCACCATCACCACCCTGGCCAGATGTTCGATGTTCACCTGATGCACGATGCCGGTGCCCGGTGGGACGACCTTGAACTCGTGGAACGCGGTCTGGCCCCACCGCAGGAACTGGTACCGCTCCCGGTTCCGTTCGTACTCCAGCTCGACATTGCGTTCGAAAGCGTCGGCGCGGCCGAAGACGTCGGCGATCACCGAGTGGTCGATCACCAGCTCGGCCGGCGCCAGCGGATTGATCCGGTCGGGGTCGCCGCCAAGATCGGCCATCGCCTCCCGCATGGTGGCCAGGTCGACCACGCACGGAACGCCGGTGAAGTCCTGCATGATCACCCTGGCCGGGGTGAACTGGATCTCGGTATCTGGTTCCGCGTCGGGGTCCCATTCGGCCAGTGCCCGGATGTGCTCCGCGGTGATGTTCGCGCCGTCCGCGGTCCGGATCAGATTCTCCAGCAACACCTTCAGCGCGAACGGCAGCCGATCGGCGTTGTCGAGTCCGTCCACCCCCTTGATCCGGAAGATCTGGTAGTCCTGACCGCCGACGGACAGGGTGTCCTGCGCGGAGAAGCTGTTCGGGCTCGGCGTCACGGTGACTCCTTCGACGATCGCACGATGCGGGCCGGCCGGTTGTCCGACGTCTTTCGCCCGGCCTCAGGCGCCTAACAGTACGCGCGTCCGGTTTTGTCAGCAACGGTCGGTGGCCCGCGATCTGCCGGCTGCCGAACAGCGAAGAACCCGTCGCGGCACAGCGGCCGCGGCGGGTTCTTCGAGATAGCTATGGGCGGGTCGGCCGATCGGACTTACTTGCCGGCCATCTGCAGCAGGAATTCGATGTCCGCCGGCTGAAGACCCTGCAGCATGGTGGTCAGCACGCCGGAGAAGGTGCGCAGCGGGCTGACGTACCACTTGCCGTCGACCTGGGTGGTGACGATGCCGACAGTCAGCAGCTGCTTGAACTCGCGCTTGATCATGTCGGCAACCTGCGGCGGCATCTGTGCAGAGCGGCTGGAACCGCTGATCTGCTGCAGCACGTTGTCGCCCGTGAACTCCTGCTTCCGGCCGTCCTGGTCGACCGTCACCTTGCCGGCGGGCGCATCCACGGTGATGGTCGTCGTCTTGCCGTCGGCCTCGATGGTCGCGTTCTGCAGCGAGACCTTCTTGCCGCCGGTCACGTCGGTGGTGGTGAACTTGAGGTTGCTGACCCTGGGCATGTTGGAGGGGGTGTCACCCATTTTCAGCTTGCCGGCCGCGAACATCCGCTTGCCGTAGTCGTACAGCACGCCCATCTCATCCGGCGGGAGCATGCCGATGACGGCCTCGTAATCGCCCTTCGTGGCCTTGTCCACCAGACCGGTCACCGCGTCCTCGGGGGAGCCGCCGCCGACTCTGGCGATCGGGGTGGCCAGATCCTTGGCCTTGAGCGCCGGGTTGTCCTTCTGAGCCTGCATCAGCCAGTTGTCGGCCAGCGTGTAGAAGATGCTCGGGTACCACTTGTCGCCACGCTTGACGGTGGCGATGCGGACCGGCTCGCCGCCGTTCTTCTTGATCTCGTCGGCGATGTTGATGGTCTGTGTCTTCGGGGTGAACTGGTTGAGCTGCGACCCGGCCGCCTTCTTGATCTTGTCGGTGAACGGCTGGGTCCCGCTGCCGCTGGTCAGCGTGATGGTCCCGCCGGTCAGCTTGACGATGGTGACGTGGTCGTTGACCGACTCCTGCTTGGCGTCGTCGAACGTCAGGTTCTGGGTCTTGATCCTGACGCCGCTGAGCTGGTCGGTGGACACGTCGGACCTGATGATCTGCAGTCGCTTCAACTCACCGACAATGTCGCCGGACATGTCCTTGGCCAGCTGCGCCTCGGCCGGATCGAGTTGCTGGGCAACGCCCACCACGTCCTTGTCGGACAGCGACAGCAGCATGTCGCTGGCCGCCGCCCTCGGATTGGCCTGGCCACCCAGGGCCGTTGTGCTGTCCTTCTTGGACACCAGCCAGATGGTGACGCCGGCTGCGATCGCCAGCACCACGACGACAGCGGTGATGATGACGCCGAGGTTCCGTTTCTTCGGCGGAGTTCCATTCTGCGGTTGCCAGCCGGCCGGGCCCTGCTGGCCCTGCCAACCCTGCCCGGGCTGCGGCTGATAACCCTGCTGCGGCGGGAACCCCTGGTTCTGCTGCGGGAACCCCTGGCTCTGCTGCGGGAATCCCTGGTTCTGTGGCTGATAGCCCTGGTCCTGCGGCTGGAAGCCCTGCGGTCGGTCGAAGGTTTGCGGTGGGGTCGGTGGCTGCCAGCCCTGCGGCGGCAATCCCTGGGGTTCTCCGGCACGGGGCTGGTTCCAGCCGCCCTGGCCTTGCTGCGGGCCGTAGTTGTCGCTCATCGGCGTCCGATCCCTCCTACAGGATGCGTGTCAGGCATCGATTTGATGGGTGGTGCCGGGCCCGTTCCGCCGGTGCCGACGGCGGTCGGACAGGCCCGTTCGGAAGTGTGACGCTCCCAGCAGGCAACTGGTTCCCCGGGTACCCGGATCAGCCTAACGGCGGCCGAATCGTTACCACTCATTCGCACGTCGCGACCACACCATGCGGACGTCGCGGCGGCCGGACAACAACAGCAACAGGCCGGCGACGATGATCAGCGCGGAGCCGCAGGCGACGGTCAGGGGGCCGGCGCCGGCCAACCGGATGCCGAAGCGGGACTTGCTGCCCACGAGGACCAACGTGGTGACGGCGGCGGCGGCCACCAGCAGACCGACACCGACGGAGAGCCCGGCCGCCGTCCGCCACATCCGCAGAGCCAGCAGCACAGTCGGTACCAGCAGGATCGGCCCGAGGAATGCCCATCCGGCGACAACTGTGTTAATCAACCGGGAGTCCACCACTCGGAACTGCTGCAGGGCGCCGGCCAGCTGATAGCTGTTGCGGGTCACCGAACCAGAGATCAGCCACGGCAGGAAGGTGCCGATGATGGTCAGCGTCAGCCCCACCAGTAGAACCAGTACGGCCGCGGTGCGGATCACCGGCACGCCGACTGGAGCCGCCGGCCAATGGGCGCGGGCGGTTGTCGGCTTCTGGGAAGGAGACGGCACGCTTTCCGAGTCTGCCTGCGGATGCCGGCGGCCCGCGCAATGGGCAGGTTTCAGGGGTTGTGCAGGGGGTCGGAGTAATGGGCGTTTATCAGGCGCTTGTGCCTTTTATCCTGGTTGGGACAAGAGTTTAAGGATTAGTTTCCCGTGACGGCTGGCGCACAGGGGGCACAAAGTGGCATGGTGCTCACGGGCGTGTCGCATTGACAATCGCTCGCGCATCGGTATTGCGAGTCGAATCGTCGGCTCGCCGTCCGCGGCCGTCGGTCGTGGGGGAGGAGATCTCGTGACGTCCGTTCCACACCGGCATCGGGGACAGCGGTATCGGCTGCCGATCGAGCGTCTGTGCGGTCCGGTGCGCAGGGTCCCCCGGACTGTCGCCACGCTGGCGCTGACGGGTGCCTTGATTCTCGGTTCGATCGGGACCTCCGAGGCGACCGCTGGCCCGGTCGCCTCCGCCGCAACCCGGCCGGCGGCCGACCCGACACCGACGCCGCCACCTTCCAACCCCTCCGATGACGACATCGCTTCCAGTGAGCAGCAGGCGGACCGGGCGGCCGCGGATGTCGGCAGACTGTCCGGCCGGGTGACGGCCACCGAATCGAAGATGTCCGCACTGCAGGACGACATGGAGTTCAAGGCTGAGCAGGTCAACAAGGCCGGTGTCGATCTGTCCATCGCCCAGGACGACGCCGCAGAGGCGGACCTCGCCGCCCAGCAGGCGTCGGTGGAGGCGGACGCCGCCGGAGGCGCCATCTCCGACGCCGAGAAGAAGGCCGCCGACTTTGCCGCGGCCTCGTTCCGCAACGGATCCAAGCTCGGTTCCATGACGGCTCTGCTGGGCGCTCAGAATCCGACCGATCTGATGCAGCGGGACGCGATGTTGCAGCAGGTCTCGGAATCCCAGCTCGACGTGATAGGGCAGTTGCAGAGGGCAAGGAACGTCAAGGCGAACAAGGATGCGGCCGCCCGGGCAGCCGTCGACCGGGCGACCAAGGCCAAGGAGCAGGCACAAGCGGCGGCCGCCTACGCCGAGAAGTCGAAGCAAGCCGCGGCGACCGCCCTGCTCGCCGGTCAGCAGCAACTCGGTGCCCTGCGGGATCAGCTGGCCTCCCAGCAGAAGGCCTACACCGACGCCCTCAACAGCACCGAATCCCTGAAGGCGCAGCGCGACGCCTACAACCAGTGGCTGGCGGAGAAACGGGCCGAGGAAGAGCGTCAGCGCCGACTGGCCGAGGAGCGGGCCAGGCAGGCCAAGATCGAGGCCGCCCAGCAAGCAGCTGCGGCGCAGGCAGAGGCGGCAGCCAAGGCCGAAGCGGAAGCGCAGGCCTTGGCCCAGGCGCAGGCGCAGGCCACAGCGACTGTGGACGCCGAGCGGGCCGCCGAAGCCCGTCGAGCGGCTCGGGAGGCGTCGGCAGCGGCAGCAGCGGCGGTCAGCAAGCAGCAGACCCTTGCCGCCCGGCAGGCCGCCGCCCAGCGAGCAGCCGACGCGAAAAAGGCAGCCGAGCTGGCCGAGGCGAGGGCGGCTGCGGCGAAATTGGCCGGTCAGCAGAGGGCGGCGGAAGCCAGCAGAGCATCCGCAGCAAGCGCCGAGGCGACGAAGCAGGCGGCAGCCGGCAAAGCGCAGGAAGCCCGGCATGCCGAACTCCGGGCGCAGGCGACCGATGCGGATCGGGTGGCCAACGCGCGGCGGGCGAAGGAGCAGTCGGAGAAGCTCGCCGCGATCCGGAGTCAGGGCACCGGCAGCAGCTCGTACTTCCAGAACTGTGACGCCGCCAGGGCCGCCGGCGCCGCCCCGATGCGCCGGGGTGATCCGGGCTATCGGGCGGAGCTGGACACCGATGGCGACGGCATCGCCTGTGACGCCCAACTCGGCAACCCGGCCGAGGGCACGAGCTCCGCAACCGCCGGGCCGACCGGCTCAAACCAACCGACGGCGCCACGGACGACCGCCGACCCGACCGCGCCCAGCGCGACAACAGTGCCGGCCCGCCCGGGCACACCGGAGGTCAGTACCACACCGGAGGTCAGGACCACACCGCCGGTCAGGACCACACCGCCGGTCGGGACCACACCGCCGGTCAGGACCACACCGCCGGTCGGGACCACACCGCCGGTCACAACCACTGCTGACAATTCCAAGGCCCTGTCCCGGCCGAGCATCCAGGGCACACCGACCCCCAGCACCAAGTTCAGCGCGCCGAGCAAGTCCAGCGCGCCGAGCAAGTCCAGCGCGCCGAGCGCGCCGAACAAGTCGAGCGCGCCCGGCAAGTCCAGGGAACCCAGCCCGCCCAGCAAGTCCAGGGCACCGAGCCCGCCC
>JAABUS010009573.1_pt1 | contig 10199 bp, 11 predicted proteins | sample 5560161 | NCBI WGS metagenome assembly JAABUS01 (sample SAMN10711885, study PRJNA513376) | rock metagenome | isolation source: Antarctica rocks | place: Antarctica: Victoria Land, Trio Nunatak nord | collected 2016-01-04
TACTCATCGACCAGCACATCGATGATGCGCCCGCCCGCCTTGCCGGTCTGGTCCAGCACCTGCCGCCCGAGGATCGGCGTCATGATGTTGGGTTCCACGGGCTGCTGCACGACCGGGGCCACGGGGGCATCCTGTGCCGCCGCAGGCGCGGCCGTCAGCAGCAGGAGCGCGGCGATGACTGGTTTCATGGCCTCATCGCCTTCTGCACGTTCGCTTCGCATAACAATTTGGTGAGCGAGGGGCTTGGTTGTCAACAAGAATGCTGGGATTTAGGTTCCAGCTAAGCCAGGAGTTGCAGCGATGAGTCATGACGCGAACGCCACATCCTTTGCCTCCGGCAAGATGCTGGCCGCGGTGCGGGACGGGGTGGGGCTGATCACCTTCAACCAGCCGGAAAAGCGCAACGCCATGTCGGTCGAGATGTGGGACGGCCTGGCCGCGATCCTCGACGCGTGGGAGCACGCGCCTGATGTCCAAGTCGTGCTGTTGGCAGGCGCCGGTGACAAGGCTTTCGTGTCCGGAGCAGACATCAGCCAGTTTGAGAAAAGCCGGAGCAATGCGGACGCGCAGAAGGAGTATGACAGACTGACAAGCGCCGGACGGGCCAAGCTCGCTGCGTTCCGCAAGCCGGTGATCGCCCGCATCCGGGGCTTCTGCCTGGGCGGCGGCTTGGGCATCGCGCTGCAAGCCGACATCCGGGTCGCGGCGGAGGGCAGCACCTTCGGCATCCCGGCGGCAAAGCTCGGCATCGCCTACGGGTTCGACATGGTGCGCCGCCTCGTGTCGCTCGTCGGCCCGGCCCATGCTGCCACGCTGCTGTTCACCGGGGAGCGGATCGGGGCGGCAGAGGCCGTGCGTATCGGCCTGGTAAACCAGGTTGTGCCGGCAGCGGCGCTGGAGGAAGCGGTCACGGCCATGGCGCGTGGCATCGCCGCCAACGCGCCCTTGTCGATCACCGGGATGAAGCTGATCCTCCGGCAGGCCACCCGCGATCCCGCCGAGCGCGACATGGGTGCGGTGGCCCGGGCGGTCGCGGCTTGCTTTGACAGCGCCGACTACACCGAGGGCCGGACCGCCTTTATGGACAAGCGCAAGCCGGTGTTCCGCGGCTTGTAGTTTTGGGGCGCGTAGCAGGCTATTTCTCGACGAACGCTTTCTCGATCACGTACTCGCCCGGCGTGCTGCTGCTGCCCTCTCGGAACCCGGCACCGTCCAGCAGAGCCACCATGTCGGTCAGGAAGGCCGGGCTGCCGCACAGCATCATGCGGTCGCCCGCAGGGTCGATGGGATCGAGGCCGAGATCGGCGGTGAGCGTGTTCGTTTCCAGCAGGGTCGTAATGCGCCCATGGTTGCGGAACGGCTCCCGCGTCACGGTGGGGTAATACAACAGCTTGTCGCGCACCAGCTCGCCCATCAGCTCGTCCTGCGGCAGCCGGGCGACGATCTCCTCGCCATAAGCGAGTTCCGCAATCTCGCGGCAGCCATGCACCAGCACGATGCGCTCGAAGCGGTCATAAACGTCGGGGTCGCGGATGATGCTGGCGAAGGGGGCGAGGCCGGTGCCGGTGCCCAGCAGATACAGCGTGCGGCCCGGCGTCAGGCTGTCCTGCACCAGCGTGCCGACCGCCTTGCGCCCGACCAGAAGCGGGTCGCCGGGCTTCATGTGCTGCAGGCGCGAGGTCAGCGGGCCGTTCGGCGCCTTGATGCTGAAGAACTCAAGCTGCTCGTCGTAATGGGCGCTTGCCATGCTGTAGGCGCGCAGCAGCGGCTTGCCGTCCACCTCCAGCCCGATCATGGTGAACTGGCCGGACAGGAAGCGGAAGGCCGGGTCGCGCGTCGCGGTGAAGCTGAACAGCGTATCGGTCCAGTGGCGGACGCCGGTGACGGTTTCGGCAAGCAGGTTGGACATGAAGGTTCCCTGAGCGCGGTCCGGATAAAAGGGCGGCTTGTGCTGCACCGCATATAAGGCGAAGTCCAGCCGCTTTCAGCCTCCGCCTGCCATGCGGATCGGCCGCGCCTTAGCCAATCCGCGGCGCGGGGTGGCAGCATCCGCCGATTCGGGCCATGAAGCCGCCGCATGAACGCCAAGCCCGCCACCGCTCCGCGCGATCCCACGCGGGAAATCGCCTTCGACCTGCTGACTGCCGTGCTCGACCGCCGCCGCCCGTTGGAGGAGGCGCTGGACGCCGCCGTGTCCGCCGAGTCGCGGGACCGGGCGGCGGCGCACCGGCTCGCGGCTTCGGTGCTGCGGCGGCTGGGGTCGCTTGATGCGGTGCTGGAGCCGTTCCTGACCCGGGCGCCGCCGGACGGGGTGCGGCACGTGCTGCGGCTGGGGGCGGCCGGGCTGCTGTTGCTGGACACGCCGCCGCACGCCGCGGTCGCGACGGCAGTGGCGCTGGCCCGCGCCCGGCGGTTTGCGCCTTTTGCCGGGCTGGTCAACGCCGTACTGCGCCGAGTGTCCGAGGCCGGCGCGGCGGCGCTCGACGGGTTGGACGGCCCGCGGCTCGACACGCCGCCCTGGCTTTGGGCAAGCTGGGGCGCCAACGCGCGGGCCATCGCGGAGGCGCATGGGCATGAGGCGCCGCTCGACCTCACGCTTCGCCCCGGCGCGGAGCCGCCGTCGGGCGGGACGCTGCTGCCGACCGGGTCGGTGCGGCTGCCCGCGGGGACTCGGGTGCAGGACCTGCCGGGCTTCGACGCCGGCGCGTTCTGGGTGCAGGACGCCGCGGCGTCCCTGCCAGCCGCCCTGCTGCACGCGGAGCGCGGGGAGCGCATAGCCGATTTGTGCGCCGCGCCTGGCGGCAAGACCGCGCAATTGGCCGCAACCGGCGCGCAGGTCACGGCGGTGGAGCGCGACGCCGCCCGCCTGCGCCGCCTGCACGAGAACCTGGCCCGCTTGCAGCTTGACGTTGAGGTTATACAGGCCGACGCAATCAACTGGATACCGCCCGCCCTGTTCGACGCCGTGCTGCTGGACGCGCCGTGCAGCGCCACCGGCACCATCCGCCGCCATCCCGACGTGGCCCGGTTGAAACGCCCGCGCGATGTGACGGAGGCGGCGGCCGGCCAGGACCGGCTGCTGGCGGCGGCAGCGGCCCTGCTGCGCCCGGGTGGCCGCCTGATCTACGCCGTGTGCTCCTTGCAGCCGGAGGAAGGGCCGGCCCGCATGGCCGCCTTGCCGGGCCTGCGCCCCGACCCGTTCACCGCGGCGGAGCTGGCGGGCGTGCCCGCGGCGCTGACCCCGGAAGGCACGCTCCGTACCCACCCGGCCCTGTGGGCGGAGCGCGGCGGAATGGACGGGTTCTTCGCGGCGCGCTTCGTCCGGGTATGACCGTTTGCATAATGGCTTGCGTCCGGCGTCCGCGGCTTTAGAACTTCCCCATGCCGCACCGTGACCCTGCCTGGGACCCTGCCTGGCCGCCTTCCCGGGTCGTCATGGCGCCCAGCCTGCTCGCCGCCGACTTTTCCCGCCTTGGGGAAGAGGCTGCGGCTGTGGAGGCGGCGGGTGCGGACTGGCTGCACCTGGACGTGATGGACGGCCATTTCGTGCCGAACATCTCGTTCGGGCCTTTGGTGCTGAAAGCGCTGCGCCGGCAGGTCGGCATCCCGTTCGACGTGCACTTGATGATCAGCCCGGCCGACCCTTATGTCGCCGCGTTCGCCGAGGCCGGGGCGGACCACATCATCGTGCATGCGGAGGCCGGCCCGCATCTGCACCGCACGCTGCAGCTTGTGCGCTCGCTCGGCAAGCGCGCGGGCGTCGCGCTGAACCCGGGCACCCCGGCGTCGGCCATCGCGCACGTGCTGGACGTGGCGGACCTGGTGCTGGTGATGACGGTCAACCCGGGCTTCGGCGGTCAGGCCTTCATCGAGGGGCAGCTCGCCAAGGTTGCGGAGGTCCGCGCCATGGTCGCTGGGCGCCCCATCGCGATCGAGGTGGATGGCGGCATCTCCCCCGAGACCGCGCCGCGGGCGGTCGCGGCCGGGGCGGGGGTGCTGGTGGCGGGAACCGCGGTGTTCGCGGCGAAGGACTATCGGATGGCGATGGACGGGATGCGGGGCGCGGCATGATGGACCCACGGCGCTGGGCGCGCGATGCGCGCCGGGTCATGGCCGCGATGCCGGTGCTGCGGATGGGCCGGGTGCCGGACGCGCCGGCCCTGCCGGTTCGCGACCCTTGGCCGGGCGACCCCGCCCGCGGCGCCCGGCTGCTGCAAGATGAGATGGTGCTATGCGGCGCGGTGCACCGGCTGCCGCCCGGCGGATGGGCCAGCACGCAAGGCCACGAGTCGCTGCGCGCCGCGGCGCACGGTTTCACCTGGCTGCGCGACCTGCGCGCGCTCGGCACCGACGCCGCCCGCACCCGCGCCCGCACTTTGGTTGCCGACTGGATGGCCACGCCTTCCCTGGAGCGGCTGGCGCGTCGCCCGGACGTGGCCGGCGCGCGGATCACCGCCTGGCTGGGCCATTACGACTTCTTCGCCGCCAGCGCCGATGATGCGTTCCGCACGCGGCTGATGGGCCGCCTGGTGGCGGATGCGCGCATGCTGGCAGCCTCTATGCCGGCGGAGGAGCTGGACGCCCGCGCGCTCACGGCGCTGAAGGGCCTGATCGCCGCGGCCGTGGCGCTGCCGGACCATGCGGCGTTCCTCACCCGCGCGCTGCGCTTCCTGCCGCAGGAGATCGCGCGCCAGGTGCTGCCGGACGGCTGCCACGTCGAGCGCAGCCCGGCCGTGCAGCTCGCGGCCTTGCAGGACTTGACCGAGATCCGCGCCCTGCTGCAGGCCGCGCAGGCGCATCCGCCTACCGCGCTGGCCTCGGCCATCGAGCGCATGGCGCCGGCGCTCCGCGCGTTCCGGCACGGGGACGGCGGGCTGGCGCTGTTCAACGGGGCGAAGGAGGAGCAGGCCGCCCTGATCGACCTCGTGCTCAACCAGACCGGGCGCGGCGGGCGGGCGCCGGCTGGGCTGACGGAGGGCGGGTTCCACCGCTTGCAGGCCGGACGCTGCGTGCTGGTCGTCGATTGCGGCGCGCCGCCGCCGCCCGGCATCGACCGGCTGGCCCATGCCGGCACGCTGTCCATCGAGGTGTCGGTCGGGCGCGACCGGATGATCGTGAACTGCGGCGCGGCGCCCGCGGCCGGCCCGGCCTGGCAGGACGCGAGCCGCGCCACGGCGGCGCACTCCACGCTGGTGATCGCGGATACCAACTCGTCGGAACTGCGCCCCTGCGGCATTGGCCGCCATCCGAACCAGGTGGAGGTGCAGCGCCAGGAGGCCAACGGCGCGCACTGGCTGGAAGCGAGCCACGACGGCTACCTGGCCTCCTTCGGCGCGCTGCACCGCCGCCGCCTGTACATGGCCGAAAGCGGCGAAGACATCCGGGGGGAGGACGCGGTGGAGGGCGACGCGGCGCAGTCCTACGCCGTCCGCTTCCACCTGCACCCGGCCGTGGGCGCCACCTTGCAGCCGGACCAGGAGACGGTGCTGCTCCGCCTGCCCGGCGGCACCAGTTGGCGCCTGCGGGCGGAGGGCGTGCAGATGTCGCTGGAGGAAAGCGTGTACCTCGGCGGCCCCGACCCGCGCCCGGCGCAGCAGGTCGTTCTGGCCGCCAAGGCGGACGGCGCGCAGCAGGTCAAGTGGGCGATCACCAAGGTGGCCTGAGCCGGGGCGCGGCTGTCCTGTCCCCGATTCCTCGGATGCGCCACTTGGCATTGGTGCAGCCGCGCGTCGGCATCGGCGACATGATCTGGCACCTGCCGCATATCCGGGCGCTGGCGCGGCACGTTGCCGGGCGCGTAACGCTGGTTACGCGGCCCCGGTCGATGGCGGACCAGTTCGTCGGGCCGGAGGACGGGGTGCACGACATCCTGTACGTCGAGCGCGGCCAATGGAGCCCGGGCGGGCGGCACGAGGGGAACGCCGGGATGCTGCGGCTGGTCCGCGACCTGCGCGCCCTCGATTGCGACGGCGCGGTGCTGATGACCCGCAGCCGCAACCTGACGCTGGCCGTGCTGGCGATGGGCGTGCGGCACCGGCACGGCTACGGCATCGGGATGCAGCGCCGGGTGCTGCGCGGGCCGTTCCTGCCGCGGTCCGCGTGGAGGGACCATCCCTATAACCAGGCGAGCGCGTGGATGGCGGCGGCCGGGATCGCGCTCGACCGGCCGGACCCCGTCCTGCACATCCGCGAGGCGGACCGGCTCGCGGCGCTGCAGCGGCTCCGGTCGGACGGCCCCGCAGCGCCAGGCGGATTTGTGGCGCTCGGCATTGCTGCCTCGGACGATTGGAAGAACTGGGGTGCTGAGCGCTTCGCGGCGCTGGCGACGGCGCTGCTGGAGGCCGGCTGGCCGGAGGTGGTGCTGGTGGGCGGCCCGGCGGAGCAGGGCATGGCCGCCGCAATCATTGCGGCGCTCGGCGCGCAGGCGGGGCGGGTGCGGCCGGTGCTGGGCTGGCACTTGAAAGAGGTCGCGGCGCTGCTGGCGGAGGCCGCATTCTACGTCGGCAACGACACCGCGGCGCTCAACATCGCGGCTGCGGCCGGTACGCGCAGCTACGGGCTGTTCGGCGCGACGGTGCCATTGTGGCATAGCCCGCTGATCGTGCCCGTGCTGCCGCCGGGCGGGACTGACCGGACGCATGGCATGGCCGGCATCACGTCCGAGGCCGTCATGCAGGCGGTCGGCGACGCCCTCCATGCAGCGGCATGCGGCTGAATGGCAACTCTGTGACCATCGTACAACAAACCAGCTTGGTTTGTTTACGGGCCGAAATTAGCGCCTTGTTCATCACGTTTCTGTTATAATCCGCCGAGTGGAGTCTGATGGGAAGGATGGACATGCCGAACTCAAGCTTCAGCGCCGGCTACCTCGCCGAGGTCGAAGCGTCGCACCTCACGGCGGAGGCGCTGGCCGGCGCGGTCGTGGTGCAGCTTTCTCGGGAAATCGCGAGTGAGACCGCTGCGGGCCGCAAGCCGCGGCGCATGTTCATTGAGCTGACGTTGGGCGAAGCGTTGCAGCATTGGCGCAACGTCGGCGACATGCTTCGCATGGCGGGCGCGATGGAGCGCCAGCCCGGCCACGCGGACGCGGCGGGCAACCTTTAGCACGGCGTCCAGCCTGACGCCCCCGATCCGCGGCTGCGGGTCAAGCCTACGCCGCTGCAGACGGCGGCGTGGCCCTGGCTTGCGGCGGCATTTCGATGTCGATTTCGAGCATCGAGACGTCTTCGGCGCGGTCCAGCTTGACGACAACCTTGTCGCGGTCGATCTGCATGTGCCGGGCGATCACCGCCAGGATCTCCTCCTGCAGTACCGCCACGAGCTGCGAATGATGGCCGGAGCCGTCAGCGCCGCGCTCATGCGCGAGCAGGATTTGCAGCCGTTCCCGCGCCACCGGGGCGGAGGTGGAGGTGCGTACTTTAAAGAGATTGAACAGGCTCAAGCAACCCTCCGTCCGAACAGCTTGTTGAACAGCCCTTTTTTGTCCCCCGGCACCGCCATGGCCAGCTTCTCCCCCATCAGCCGCCGGACCGCGTCCGTGTAGGCGCGGGCGGGCGCGCAGGCCGGGTCGGCGAGCGTAACCGGTGATCCCAGGTTGCTGGCGCGCAGCACGTCCTGACTTTCCGGGATAATGCCCAAGAGCGGAATCGACAGGATTTCCAGGATGTCCTCGGTTTTCAGCATCTCCCCGCGCTTGGCGCGGGCCGGGTCGTAGCGGGTCAGCAGCAGATGCTTGTCCACACGGCCCCCTTTCTCCGCGAGCTCGGTCTTACTGTCCAGCAGGCCGATGATGCGGTCGCTGTCGCGGACGGAGGAGATTTCGGGGTTGGTCACGACGACGGCCGTATCGGCGTGGTACATCGCAAGCTGCGCGCCGCGCTCGATGCCGGCCGGGCTGTCGCAGATGACCCAATCGAACTTCTCCTTCAGCTCCCCCATGACGCGGGCGACGCCCTCGGAGCTCAGCGCGTCTTTGTCGCGGGTCTGGCTGGCCGGCAGCAAGGTCAGGGTCTCGAGCCGCTTGTCGCGGATCAGCGCCTGCGACAGCTTCGCGTCGCCCTGCACGACGTTGATCAGGTCATAAACGACCCGGCGCTCCGCCCCCATGATCAGGTCAAGGTTGCGCAGCCCGACGTCGAAATCCACCACGACGACCTTCTGGCCGGTTTGCGCCAACCCGGCGCCCAGTGCTGCCGTCGAGGTCGTCTTGCCCACGCCTCCCTTGCCCGATGTCACGACCAACACCTTGGCCATCGCCGTCACCTCATGTCTGAAATTTAATCGAGCGCGGCAATCGCGATCTGGTCGCCGTCCAGCCAGACTTGCACCGCACGGCCCTGCAAGGCCGGGTCCATCTCGTCCGCTGTCTTGTAGACCCCGTCGATGGCAAGCAGCTCCGCCTCCAGCCGGCGGCAGAAGATTCGGGCCGGCACGCCGCCGGGGCCGGACCCGAGCAGCCCGGCGATGGCCCGGCCGCGCAGCGTGCCGTACACATGGATCGAGCCGCCGGCGATCACCTCGGACCCCGACGCGACGGAGCCGATCACCGTCACGTCGCCGCCGGTGAAGGCGACGCTCTGGCCCGACCGCACCGGGCGGTCGACCACCAGGGCGGGCGGCTCGCGCTCCGGCGGCGACTCCGGATCCGACGGTGGCGGATCGCCCGGCACCAGAACCGGCAAGCCCACTGTACGCCCGCCGGACAGCACGGGCGGCAAGCGGGGCAGCAGCGGGCCGAGCGCGACCTCGTCCGCGTTCTCGATTCCGATGATGCGGATGGCACGGGCGGCCAGGTCCTCGATCAGGGTGAGGAATCCGGCCTCCGCGCCGGCCAGGCCCTCCAAATCCAGCACCACCGGGCGCCCGTCGAAGAACCGAGGCGAGCGGCCGATCTGCGCATCGAGCTGGGCCATCCATTCCGCCAGCGGCTGGTCCGGCATGAGCACCACGGCCATGAACGAACGGCCGCGGAGGCGCAGGAACGGACGAGGGCGCGCAGTGTTACTCACGGTTAACGGGCGTACTGGCACAAGCTAAGCCCGTCAACACGATTAGTTGCACTTGACGACCTTTTTGCGTCCGGCGTGTTCCGCGCGGGCCGCGGCTGGACGCGAGGCCCCGTCATGCGCCAGCTTCGCCTGACGTGCCGGCCTCCGCTACAGATCCGGCAGCACCGGAGCGACTCCATGGCCCAACCCATTCCCGCCCCAATCCCCGTCATCGACCACGTCGTGATCAACGCCCGCGACCGGCTGGAAGAGGCGGCCGCGACTTTTCACCGGCTTGGCTTCTCGCTGACGCCGCGCGGGCATCACACGCTCGGCTCCATCAACAACCTGGCGATGCTCGGCACCGACTACGTCGAGTTGCTGGGCGTGCCGCCCGGCACGGGCAGGCGGGCGGACGTGCTGGACTGGCCGGCAGGCCTGAACGGCCTGGTGTTCAAGACGTTCGACAGCGATGGCGCCTTCGCGGCCTTGGGGGCTGCCGGAGTGCCGGTGCTGCCGCCCCAGGCGTTCTCCCGCCCCGTCGAGATGCCCGGCGGCGCGCACGACGCCGCGTTCCGCACCGTGCGGCTCGAACGTGAGGCGGTGCCTGCCGGCCGGGTGTTCTTCTGCCACCATTTGACGCCCGAGCTGGTGTGGCACGATCCCTGGCGCCGGCACCCGAACGGCGCGTTGGGGATCCTGCGCGCCGTCATCTGCGCCGCCGAACCGGCGATGCTCGGCGGCCTGTTCGCCCGCATGTTCGGCGACGAGCACGTGCGGCAGAGCGCCGATGGATGCCGGTTGTCCGCCGGGCTGGCCAGCATCGACGTGGTCACCTTGGCCGCGCTCGATGCCGAGTTTGGCACCGACGCGCCCGACGCCGCGGGCCGCGATCAGTTCATGGCGGCGCTCACTTTGCGCACGCTGTCGCTGGACCGGGTTTCCCGCGCCCTGCGGGACGGCTGCGTCGCGGCCGCCCAGGACAGCAGCGGCATCACGGTCGCGGCGGCGGCGGCCTGCGGCATGACGATAACATTCCAGGAGTAAGGGCAGGGCGCGCGGCCGAGTGCAGGCCGCGCCCGCCCAGGGCGGCATGCGGGAAGCCGCTGGCTGTCGAGGCCAGGCATAGTTACCCCTCTTGTATGAATTCTAATGTGCATGACGCGATGGGGATCAGGTGGCACATACGAGCGCATAGCTTCGGACATGCCA
>JAABUS010009574.1_pt1 | contig 10198 bp, 8 predicted proteins | sample 5560161 | NCBI WGS metagenome assembly JAABUS01 (sample SAMN10711885, study PRJNA513376) | rock metagenome | isolation source: Antarctica rocks | place: Antarctica: Victoria Land, Trio Nunatak nord | collected 2016-01-04
AATGTGTGCATATGCAGATGTCTATGCAAGTGCATGCAACCTCCTGCGCAGTGCATATGCAAGTGCAGTGCATATGCAAATGCAATGCATATGTGTATGCATGTGATATGCAGGTGCAATGCAGATGTATATGCAAGTGCAATGCATATGCGTGTGATTGCAATGCATATGCAATGCACGACAGCTCCGAACTCGGGAACCCACGAAGTTGTTACCCGAAGTTCGGAAAACCGTGATTGAGACTGACGCCGTTGATTGATCTCAATTTCCGTCAGTATCCAACGCTCACAATGAGGTATGGGTCTACTCAAACCCTGCATCAAACCCTGAGTCGACAACACCTTCGTGTTTTGCGACGGAGCTGTTTTGTTCAAAGAAAGCTGCTGGGAGACGGCGGATTGTTGACGGCCAGTAGTGGAGACGGTAAGCGTGCAGTTCTTTCCGGATGGCCTCCGCACGGCGTCGCTATGTCGAAGCATGAAGGTGCTTTGCTGTGCAACACACGTCATGTCCAGACTGTAGCTCATGATGCTGCTCCCCGTGAGCCTTCTCTGCAACTTGATTACCTGCTGTACTGCACCTTTGCTGGCTGCACTCACAGTTTTGCATGTAAGCAGAATAACTAGCAACATCCTGCTCGTGTGCGTGGTGAGGAGACAGAACATTTCCAATGCCTGCAAGGACGCATGCAGAAGCTGCATGATTTCTAGATGTGCATCTTGAGTTTAGGTAGCTAGGCAAAAGCACCCATGCTGTTGCTGGGGTGGCTTGACTGTCAGTGATATGTATCGCACCCTTCACATCAGCAATTGCCATCTGAGTCAACATGCTGCTGCGGCTTGTACCGTCAGCTTGTGCCGCAATGCTTGCACTGGTATCATACCTGCTGCTCTTTTGCTGCAAAAATCATTGGTCAGCAACACATGGTGACTGCTGACTATTTGCAGGTTGTGACCGGACCAATATCTGCTTCAGTGGCATTTCTGCTGGAGGTCGCCATGGCACTGATGACCTGCGCAGAGCTGCTTAGAATTGGGGGCCACCTGTCAGCCAACCTCACCATGGACACATGTAGTTGGTGCAGCGTGGACATCGCAGGTCAGTGTCAAGTGCTATCTTGATATGATACACAGGGTCCCGTGCTTCAGTACACTACCTCTCATATCTCATTTCGTGGTTTATGCATTTTGTGTAGGTGACAGGGTATCTGTGACTCGGATTGCTGGTTGCTGATCGACCAGAATCTTCCAGTCACCTCTAGATCACATTCTCGCCAGTTGAGATGTCTGTGGTGATGCACTATTCTGACTGACACCCATGTTTACACTATTTGACAACAAATAAAGCAGGAGGAACTAGCTTGTTTCTACTAGCATTCTTCTGCATGCTATGTAGTCAGATCCAGAGACATGGGCAGAAATGGAAAGTCCTGCTGCAATGTCATGCACTGTGCAGCTCCACAGGCATGGAGCTCATGACATTTATGTACACTGTAGAAACAGATCAAAGTAGCCTGTCAATTGCATGCAATTAATATGCGTCCTCTGTTTGCTCATTGTACATACGGCAGCAAGATTGCAGCGCATATGTGTCTTCTGCTGCTTGAAATGTTGTGTGACTGTAGATGGACGAAGCCTGCCTGCATGGGGTATGGGGTCTCCACCTTGATTGGTAAGCTTTCTTGCTATTCTGTCTGTGTATGACTGCAGAGGGACTGCAGCATTCTAATCATCGGCATGTCTGTGAAGTTTGGGTGACGTTTTGTCATGGATCTGCTGTCTTTTGGGAGAGCTTCAATGTGTTTTGCTACAGTTTCGGCAATACACAATATAGCCTCTGGTATTGTAAGCTTATGCATTGACACTGTATCAAGAGATGGTGCATACCTGTAATGCCAGCTGCTCAATTTAGAAATTATGATGCATGGCATGAACTGTTGTCTTTGGCTGCAGGCTCATTGCTTCCATCAAGCTATGGCAGAAGCAGCCGCTTGACAGATACTTTTTGCGACAGCCATCACTACTACAGCATGTGCAGCAATCACAGCCTGTGCAGCAGCTGTAGCATGATCAGCACAATAGCATGAGCATCAGCCACATTTTGTGCAGACACTCACCAGCTACTATCTCAGAGTTACGATTTGATATCTGCATGTCAGTGATAGCATTTTCATCTATAACTGTGCATACCAAGTCATGCCATTTTGCTTTGGCTTCTGCTGCAACAGCAGGGTGCATGGCAGGTTGTGAGCCATATAAACCTGAGTATTATGCGCAGCAGTGCATGCTGTTGCATACCTGTTAAATCATTTGTCAAGAGCCCACCATCGCCTGCCACTATGAAACATTTGTGACTTATGTGCTTATGTCACTTGGATTCTCGTTCATGATTTGTCTGTACAGACGTGTTGGATCCTCAGGACAAGACATTTGAGTGACTGATATCTCTGTAAAACCTTCAGAAAGACGTGTAACACAACAGTTGCCTCACTTGTCAGATGTTCTAAGACTTCCTAGCTTCCTTTGTCTGAAATGCTGCAAGTGATTGCCCACAAGGAAAGGACTGAACGTATACATTCTACACCTAAGTACGATGAGCAGCTTTCAACACAGCGTCACTCGCATGACCACAGACTATCTACTACTGTGAACAGGTCACAAACATGACTCACAACTTCACAGATCACATACATTCGCTTTGACCCCTCATTCACCCAGATCTGGACAGCTGTACCCACTTCTGCATGCATGCTTTGGCCAAGCATGCAACTCTAGCATGGGAATGCTGCAGCGCATAGACAAACAGTCAGGAACACAAGCATTTCCACTATCATGAACAACAGTTCTTGCATATCTTTGCCTATCTTGCATACATTTTTTTTCCCGCATGGCAAATCAGATCTAGCTGTTGCTGATGCCATCACAAGCACAAGGATCCGCTGAACAATGTTGCCCACATGCGTACCATTGTCACAAGCCTTGCTGTCATGCCTGGGCAGTCAGCATAGTCCCAACATGTTCTTACAGCAGCTTTGTGCTGTGCAGACAAGTGCTGCTTGCTATACCTGCTTGAAAGGCCTCACTGCATACACAACCTGAGTCTCTACCAGGAGAGCTTGGGTCATTGGACAGCTGAAAAGGTACTTCAGCATCAGAACAATGCTGGACACTTCATGAGCCGTTTGCAGCGTCAGCAGATGACCCATCATACTGTTGAGCACTGTCAAATGGAATGCGTCCTGGTCAGCAGCTCTGCAGTCAGCAGTGAATCACATCATTGTACTCCACCAAGTGCTGATGCCTGCTGTGGTGGTGCTCACTTTAAACGGTCAATGTTGTGACAAAATATACTGCATTTTTTAGCCAGTATATTTTCAGCTGCTGCAATGCGCATGTCAGCTACTATATGCATGGGTACAGATGTATCACCATGGGCACACCTGGGCAGGCCAGCAATGACTGAGGTGTCTAAAGCGCCAGCTATCTGCGTACTGTTGGTGATGGGGCCATGCCTCCTGTCCTTCATGCCTGCAGAGCAGCAGTACCACTTTACAAAGATAACATCTGCAGTACACTTGTGCAAAAGAACCATGCTGACAGGACGAATCAAACAGGATGCACAACAACAGACAGCTCTGCTGCAGTCTTTACACAAGCACTGTATTTGTCTTGCATATGGCAAGGTCTCAAGGTGGTCTTGCTTCATCTTTTGCCGGCAGGCCAATCACATGAGCAACTCAAGAAGCGTCCAACAGATGTTACCTGTTACAGAGTCCCAGGCAGCGGATGCACCCATCCCAGTGCAATGATGCATTTGTCTGGGTGCTGGTCGTGATTGCAAGGCTGTGACACAGGCCACACCATCATCAAAATGCACTGGAAGCTGTGTGTGCTGAGACAGCACTGACTTGCTTTGCACAGTTGCATTGCACACGGGCTGCTGAGCTGCTGACTGGTTTGTGTCAAGTGAGCTTTGGTAAAGAGGTTTTGGGGAGCTCGTGATGAAGCCTGACAGATTGCAAGGAGTGAGCTGATGTCCATGCGTTTGGCTGTTGTAAGCATCACGCTGCAAACCAAGGGGAGGTAGTGTGGGGATGGGTGACCCTGCTTTCATGTTGTACTCCTGTTCTTGGAAGCTTGCATCCAACATATGCGACAGGCGCCTGCATATACAAGCCTTGCAAAGTAAAGATCATCCGCCATAGCAACGAGTTGTGCAATGCAGCTGGTGCTTGGCACTGAGAACGTGGCAACGGGTCAAAGTACACGTGATGAGGGGGTCAAGCGGCATTTGCCGCAATCTTCACGATCTAACAAATTTGCTGTGTGTAGATGCCTGCAGCTCTTCACCTGATAGCCATAGGAGTATTCAGCATAGCTGGCAGATCCAGAGCATGGCCTTGGTGCCACATTCCCGGTGGGCTGCCTGGGCTGATTGGTATCGGTGATGATCCATGTGCTTGCTTTGTGAACTGTGGACTTTCCAGCTGGTCTTCACCTGACGATGTGTCACCTTTGTCATGTCCTGTAATACATGAATGTTGCAACATAAGATAGATGGATGTTTGCAGCAGTGGCGCGCAATTGTGTAGCTTTACAACTAGGCGGGTGACTGCTCAACAGTAGCAAGTGTTTTGGCTTGACAACTGTTGTTAACAGTCAACCTGCTGCTGATGCTCATGCATAAGCTATTGTGATGTGCTGACTCACAGCCTACAAAAACATTCATTCCAGTGGCAGGTTTGACCAGCTAAGCACAGCCAATGACAGTGTCTCACTCTGACATTAAAGCCCAATAGTTCAATGTTCAGATCGTCTTAAAGCACTTTAATCTGAAAAGTGTTTGATTGTTCTGGTCAACCTGAAGCACTCACACAGTCCAGAAATTTCATGTGCAAACACAAACCTAAAACTTTCCAGCGTGTCTGTAGTTTACAAAATTAAGCTCAAGATCAACGCTATGCTATGCATACAAGTGATCTTGGCAACAGATCCTGAGCACATGGTTGCAAAGGCACCATGAAACAGCCATTTGTTGGTGATGCAAGACAGCGTGAGCATGCCACCATTTTAGGTAATATACCTTGCAGCAATTGTGAATCAGTGAGGCCTTGATTTTGCCAACGCCCAGCAGCCTGTGCACGAGGCTGAATGAGCTCAATGGGTGGTGCAGGAAAGTTGGATGCTCTGCCACCTGTTTCTTGAGGCACGCGGGTGCCAGCCCTTTGTGTATTGGGAGTGGGCCGAGCTTTACGTGCTAGGCTGCATCTCATCCTGTGTGTTTTGCGCTTGGAGGTTCTACCAAGGGGTTTGACTGGCTTTGCTTGGCATTTCACTGCTTTGCTGTCTTGTGCATGTGGCCCCAGAACACATTCAGGGGTAGCTATTCTCACAATAGGCGGCACCCATGTCAGGGGAACGTACTGAATGCTTCCTGCACAACATTTATGCGTTGCTGTCCAGATATGGATCAGATGACACAACCAGCCTAAATTGTCTGCTGGTCTGCAGAGCTTGACAGGGTCCCTGTTGCAATTTCCATGCTCACCTTTTCGTGGCTGATGCAATGTGAAAATGTGCATGGACTACATGTTGTCTGATCTGGGAGCTCAGCACTGCTGCAGATGTTGGACAAGTGCGCACTGATGTAGCTCATAGATGATGTATTGAGGGCGGGACAATCAAAGACAACAATACATCGATAGACATGCCTGCTGTCCCTGCATGTGACAGCTCAAAATGTTCGTCCTGAACTGCATCATGGCAATGCTTGTGATGTGATGAGATCATGCATGGGCAGTCAAGAATTGGGCAGTCAGCTCAGCTGACATACATTTTCATCAGGCAAGTTCGATGCAACAACTGATAAGACAGCTACCTTCAGTGCTGAGCTGCTGAAGCATAGCGCCATGAGGGTGTTTATTCACGGGAACTTGAGTCTTCTTGCTGCTGCCCGTCACGGGCACGGCTGTAGACGGCCCAGGGTCCATAATTGTGAACAGTCACGGCGAATTCGGTCCTGGTGCTGACAGTGAGGTGTTTTCTGCCAGAACACTGCGACACGCTATGCTCAGAAAAGGCTGCAGCGACGCTTGCAATTCAGTCAGTCATTGCGCGGAGTTCATCTACCACAAGCTGTGTTGCAGTAGCAGCTGACATTGCGTCTATGAGGCGCTAGCTTGTCATGATCAGACCTTGGATCAGCGAACTCCGCGGTGGCGCTATGATCATACGTGCGACCGATGTCCACAGCGGTAGCCGTATTTGCTCACTTTCAACGGGCGCATGGTGAAGTGAACATTCGCCTACCACCTGGCGGGCCGTGCACTGGCGGGTATAGCAGATGTCAGCTGACTCTGTTACCACGCTGTGCGTTTACACGGAACCAATGCAAACAACTACACTTGACACAAACCTTGACGACAGTGTGCAACGCAAACCATATACGCTGACTATCCAGGGCCAACTTGACATCACACGCACCACTGCTTGCAGCCTTTGTTGCCTCTCTTTTGACATCCAAAAACAAAAGATCTAGTGTCCATGGGCCTTGTGATACAACAAACGCTGCGTTGAGTCAACTTGGGTGTGCTCCTGATGAACGGTTACACAGGTTATCAGGCACTGCAGGCCACCGCACGTCCCATGCAAGCCACAGCTCAACAATAGATCATGCTTCTAGCCCACTTTCAACACTGTCACAATGCTGCACTGATGCAGCAGAAGCAATAAATGAGGCCACGATCAAAGTATTAGTGTTCACCCCATGGACCATATGCCTGCATCGCTAAGCATTCGTGATTGTGCTCAGATTCCCACACATTCACGCCTAAGGACAAGTGCGTCAGCATTTGCCCTGTCTCAGAGACTCAACGACAGCACTTTGCTCTGATCCTAAAGTACAGAAGTACATGACTCTGTTTTGTGCTGAACAAAGTGTGAGCTCTTCAGAGTCAAAATATATAGCTTGTACACTGAGATGATGTGGACCTATCAGTAAATTGGCATCTTTTGAGCTCTCTGCTCGTCTCCTATCGCTGACTCCTCAAGGCAGGTGTGCACTGTCTCACCACCAGTAAAGTCACTCAGCCCACAGTTAGTCAGCCTGACCCAGCAATGAATGATGCTCTACTAAGGCTGCCTGTGCTACCTGTGCTGGGTGCATTCATCTAGCCTTCACTTTGGTGGCATTGCGGGGTTTCTTCAGAGGCTGCTGGGGAGACTGCCTCGTCTGCAAGTAATGTCTTTTGAGGCTCAATGCAAAGTTGACCAGGGTGTCCTTTTCGTCAACAACCTGCAGATCAGAAATTAATCTTAAGAACATGCTGTTAGGATGACCCTTGGTGAAATCAAGTTGAATTGCGATGTAGCACACAAAAACAACACACCTGCTGAGAGAAGTGTTTTGCTACTGCTGGTATCATCTCCTCCTTAGATGCACCGGGTGGCAGGTCATCCATGTCGTGTAGTTTTCTGTACTTCTTTAAGCTTGCAGCCTACAGTGGCAATGATACACTTTGTCACCTGCCAAAGAAGATGTGAGTCTTGCAGACATGTAGAAGCACTCACATCCAGTTTAGAAAAGTCCACTTTGGGCTGCCTCCTGGTGGATGCGCGCTGAGGGACGGGTTGGCTGGGCACCTGCAAGGCAACGTACGACTGCTCACTGCCCTACCTACCAGCAGGCCGTTGATGCTCAATTTACGAGTCTTACCTCATAGTCCTCGTCGTCGCTGGAGCCTGCACCGTTGCCAGCATTTGCGCTGGCGGTGAGATCACTAGGCGGACGAGAGCTGGCCCGTAGAGGGCGCTTGCGGCCATGCTCCATAGACGCCGCTGACTCTCGAGGGCTGCTTGACTGAGGCCTACTTTGGACTGATCCTGCTTCGGACCACGATGTTCAGCACTACCAGTGCAACAGAGACACTGTTCCTGTCTAGCGTCAGCAGGCTTCAGGTAGTCGACGGGATGGCCAAAGGATCCTAGTGGAGACGGCGAAGCTGTTGCAAAGTTCGACTGGTCTAGCTGGGCGTAGCAGACCTAGGCGACTTAGAATGAGATGTTCTGGGCGAGAGTGCAGCAACAGATTTCAGGCGCAGCGTGAATAATCGCAAGGCGTTCTTCAAAGGCCACGATTTCTCGACCAAGCGTCAACTTCTAAACACCTTGCGCTATCGACACAAGCGTCTCAAACCTGACTGGACCTCTGTCGTGAAATGCAAAGTATCCGGAGCCACCAAGTGCTGCAGCAGGCGCATGTTGCCGTTGCACTTGCAGGCCTCGCACTGACGCCTACTCAACAGCCTGTGTCGGTGAGCTTTGAGGCTTTGAGTATGCGCGTTGACCGAGCTGCCACCTGCTCTACACCTCACATCGCGTCGCCAAGGTAGTAGACACGCCTCCGAAGTCAAGCTTATTCAACAAAAAAGCTTTTTCAAGTCGACATCAAATCAGCAAGACCTCGCCTGCCCAGGTAGTCTTGCGAACAATCCCCTAGCGGGCATGCACATGCGGTCAACGCATCTTCGACCTGTTCTGTATTTACAACCTTGCATCGCTTTGTTTGTCACGTCAAAAACACTTTCTCTGTGCTCGCTGATGTCAGTGTAACGTGTGCATGACAACCTGTGGTTGTTTCAGGGCAATCTTGGCAAGTCAAACTCTTGGACCGGCAGACATGGATGTAAGCTTGCCCCCGGCAACGAGTTTTCCGCTTATAGCCAGTTCAGGCGCTAGTCAGGTTGTGGTATGTTCGAGTGGCATTGCAGATGCTCAAAAGCGCGGCTGGCAGTTACATGGGCAAGTCAGGATCAGGAGCCTCTTCGGGAGGAGGCACCGACTGGAGCCAACTGGCCAATCTAGGGAACACCATGGCATCCCACGAAGAAAAGACAGGCGGCAGCTCTGACTTCGGTGCCTTTACATCAATGTGAGGACCCACAGGGCGTTACTCCTGGACCGCTTGTGGACAAATTGCATCACTTGCGTGGGCATAAGTTTCTGTGTAAATGCTGCCATGCAGTCAACACACTCAATGTGCCTGTTGCAGGCTGACAGGAGGCGGTGGTGCAGATGCAGCCAAAGCCAAGGGGGCTGATCCTAATGTGGTAAGTACCAGCTGCATGCACAGCTGTGTCTTGCGTCACACAATATCTGCTGATTGCCTAGTCATCAAGCATAGCAAGTTAAAGCCTGTGTTTCACAGATCAACAGCCTGTTGGGTGCTTTTGAGCAGCAAACGGGCCAGAAGTTTGGCGGCAGTGATGCTGAGTACACCGTTCTGCAGAAACTGGTAAGATGTCTAAAGTTGCCTCCCCATATTTCTTGCAGTTGTAAAGGAATCATAATTGACTCGAACCTGACACATTGTTGCCATGTAGGCAACAGACAAGACAGGTCTACCTTTTCAGAAGACCATCCTCAAGAAGCTGGTGGAATGGAAGATGCAAAGCATGTTCTGATGATGTTTAGAACATGCAGAGCATCTGTTTGCTGTGTAGCCAGACCTTTCACATTGTTTCATTGACAGGCATGCCAAGTCCTTCGCTTGAGTTTTGCTGCCAGCAGCAACTAATGATAGCAGAAATTGTACTTAGGAATGACAGCCTTCTGTTTGCTATTTTGAGATCTCTGCTTGTTATCAGATCTCTGCGTGTCATCAGATCTCTGCTTGTTAAACACAGACTTCAAGATGCAGTGAGAGGTGTCTCACCCAATAGGCTTTGTTTGTCTTTATCAGTGATAATGCTTGTGTGCACATGGTCTGAAGGTCACGAGGGAGATAACATTCTGCTTTGGAACATACTGGATGTAATGATGAGATCAAGAATAAAGAGTGATATGTAGTATTGTGCAGAGGCACGGTTGTTGCTTCTCTGATTGTACAAGATGCTGCATATCACTGATCATTAGGCACTGGACAACAGGAGTCAGTTCATGTCTGACAGTCAGGTGTGACTAACAAAAAGCCCTCAATCATCAAAGATTCTACTGACTATCAGAGCAAATGTCACTGACACATGTAACATCAGTTACAGCACAAATAAGTCTTAACAAACCTTGGGGTTTACCACATTCAGGTCTGATGGTATCATTATGTGGGTGCTCCTCAGCTTTACTTGGCCACAGTACCCACAGGCCTGTCTGTGAAGTCCCTGTTTCGCAGAATGCGGGGTGCCAACAGTGTCCAAATGTATAAC
>JAABUS010009575.1_pt1 | contig 10198 bp, 8 predicted proteins | sample 5560161 | NCBI WGS metagenome assembly JAABUS01 (sample SAMN10711885, study PRJNA513376) | rock metagenome | isolation source: Antarctica rocks | place: Antarctica: Victoria Land, Trio Nunatak nord | collected 2016-01-04
CGAACAGGCTGCCGAAGAAGCCGCGCGATGGCGCGGCGCCGCCGGCCTGCGACTGGCCCTGCTGCGACTGGCCCTGCTGCGGCTGGACGCGCGCCTGCTGCAGTTCCCACTCCAGCCGCCGGATGCGGTTCTGCGCCTCGGCCAGGGCGGCCTCCTGCACAAACGCCATCTGCGTGATGCGGTAGCGCGCCTCGGGGTGCTGGCTGAACTGGTCGCTGATGAAGCCGTCGGCGTCGCGGTCCACGGCGGGCAGGGCGACCGCCTGGCTGCCCGCGGGAGGAGTGCCGAACCCCTGTTGCGGCGAGCCGCCGACCCGGGCCACGAACCGGCTGATGATGTCGCGTTCCTCGTTGGTCATGCCTGATGATCCACCCGGTTCGGCCCGTGGCGGGCCATTGCGCAAACCCAATGCTCCGGCGGGTTTCGAGTTCCCCGGACGGATAGCAGGCAAGGCCGGGCTCTGCCCGGACCCGCCAGGGGCGAGCCGCCCCTGGACCGGCTTTACTAAAGGAAGGCAATCCAAAGGCCCAGCCTTTGGCGGATGAGGCAGAGCCTCAACCTTCCTCGCTTCCTTGCGCGGCCAGGTCCGGCCGCAGCCTGGGCCACTCGATCGCCGGGCAGCGATCCATCACCGCCGCCAGCCCCGCCCCGCGCGCCCGCTGCAGCGCAGCCTCGTCGATCACCCCGAGCTGCAGCCACACCGAGCGCGCGCCGAGCCGGATCGCCTCGTCCACCACCGCGCCCGCCTGGTCCGAGGCGCGGAAGATGTCCACCATGTCGAGCGGCCCCGCCGGGTCGCGCGCCGCCTCCTCCAGGTCGGCGGCGACGCGCTGCCCGAGCAGGGTCTGCCCGGCCAGGCCCGGATTGACCGGCACCACGGCGTAGCCGCGCGTGAGCAGGAAGCGCATTACCCCGTGGGACGGCCGCGCCGGGTTGGCCGACGCGCCGACCAGCGCGATGCGCCGGGTGCGGGCCAGGAGGTCGCGCAGGGCGGCGTCGTCCATGCTCAGCCCCCGTTCACCTGACGCACCCAGTCGCCGAGGTTGTAGTGGTTGGTGATGCGCGCCACGCGCCCGTCGCGCAGGGTGAAGAACGCCCCGGCCGGCAGCACGTAGCGCTGGTCGCGCGCCGGCGCGGTGCCGTCAGGCACGCCGGGGTCGGTGGCGATGTAGCGGCCGTGGACGACGAACTCGGCGGCGGCGCGGGTGCCGTCGCTCCCGGTCATCACCATCAGGTCCTCGATGCGCTCCAGGTAGCAGCGGTCCATGTGCGCGATGAAGGCGCGGAAGGCGTCCACGCCGCGCTCGGCAGGGCCCTGGCTGACGCCGTGCTCGACGTCTGGGGTGAGCAGGGCGAGGAAGCCCTCGACGTCGTGGCGGTTGAACGCATCGTAGTAGGCGCGGACCAGACGCTCCGCGTCCTGTATCGGAATCGGCACTTCTGGTATGGTCGGGTGCTCCGTGCCACGCATGTCGGGGTGCCTCCTTGCCGTCTTATGCCCTGCACAATTAGTCTCTGCGGCGATCACGCCCGAGCCATGGAGAGCCTGTCAATGCTGCCTGCCCGGCTCACGACCCGTCCCGCCCTGGCGCACGCGACCCGCCGGGTCGTGCGGCTCGCCCCGGTGCGCGCCGGCCGGCGTGGCGAGGCCGCGGCGTGAGCGCGCCCGTGCAGGCCCAGTCCGTGCTGATCCCGGGCAAGGCCGGGCGGGGCCGCGGCGCGCCGAGCTTCCAGGAGCTGATCCTGCGCCTGCACGCGTTCTGGGCGGCGCAGGGCTGCGTGATCCTGCAGCCCTACGACCTGGAGATGGGCGCGGGCACCTTCCACCCCGCGACCACGCTGCGCTCGCTGGGTCCTGCGCCCTGGCGCGCCGCCTACGTGCAGCCGTGCCGGCGCCCCTCGGACGGGCGCTACGGCGAGAACCCCAACCGGCTGCAGCACTACTACCAGTACCAGGTCATCATGAAGCCCAGCCCGGACGAGGCGCAGGACCTGCTGCTCGCGTCCTACGCCGCGATCGGGCTGGACCCCCTCCTGCACGACATCCGCTTCGTCGAGGACGACTGGGAGAGCCCGACGCTGGGTGCCTGGGGGCTGGGCTGGGAGGTGTGGTGCGACGGCATGGAGGTCGGGCAGTTCACCTACTTCCAGCAGGTCGGCGGCCTCGCGGTGGTGCACCCCAGCTTCGAGATGACCTACGGGCTGGAGCGCCTGGCGATGTACGTGCAGGGCGTGGAGCGCGTGTACGACCTCGACTTCAACGGCGCCGGCGTGACCTACGGCGACGTGTTCCTGCGCGCCGAGCGCGAGTACAGCGCCTATAACTTCGGGCACGCCGACACCGCGATGCTGGCGCGCCATTTCGACGACGCCGAGCGGGAATGCGCGGCACTGGTCGCGTGCGGCCTGGCGCTGCCCGCGTACGACCAGTGCGTCAAGGCGTCGCACCTGTTCAACCTGCTCGACGCGCGCGGCGTGATCAGCGTGACCGAGCGCGCCAGCTTCATCGCCAGGGTGCGCGGGCTCGCGAAGCGGTGCTGTGAGGCGTGGCTGGCGGGCCAGGAGGACCGTGGCTCCAGGGCAGATGATCGGGGCTCCCGGTTGTGACGGGCCCTATCGACGGTGCCGGACAGTGAGCAGAAAGCGAGCAAGGCTGGGCTCTGCCCAGACCCGCCAGGGGCGAGCCGCCCCTGGACCGGCCTTACTTAGGTATTGGACTCCAAAGGCGAGCCTCTGGCGGGGTCCCCGTCTTCAAGCATGGGGGGCAGAGCCCCTGGCCTTGCTTTTCCTTCAGGTCACCGAGCAATGCCCGAGCTGCTGATCGAGCTGTTCGGCGAGGAGATCCCGGCGCGGATGCAGGCGCGGGGGGCGGCCGACCTCGCGCGGCTGGCGTGCGAGGCGCTGGCTGCGCTGGCACCCTCCGACGTGGCGACCTTCCACACGCCGCGCCGCATCGCGCTGCGCGCCACCGTGCGCGGCGGCGTCGAGGCGGCGCGCAGCGTCGAGCGCGGGCCGCGCTCCTCCGCCCCGGAGCAGGCGCTGGCCGGCTTCCTGCGCAAGCACGACGCCGGACGCGAGGCGCTGCGCGAGGAGGGCGGGCACTGGGTGCTGGAGCGCGTGGTGCCCGGCGCGTCCGCAGAGGTCCTGGTCGCGGCGGCGATGCCCGCGCTGCTGCGCCGCTTTCCCTGGCCCAAGTCGATGCGCTGGGGCGCGGGCAGCCAGTTCGCCTGGGTGCGCCCGCTGCGCCGCATCCTGTGCCTGCTCGACGGCGCGGTGGTGGAGTTCGCGCTGGCCACCGCCGGGGACGACGGCCACGGGCTGCGCAGCGGTGCGCTGACCGAGGGCCACCGCTTCATGGCGCCCGGCACGGTCGCGGTGGACGGGGCCGAGTCCTGGCTGGCGGCCCTGCGCGCCCGCTGCGTCGAGCCGGACGCGGTGCTGCGCCGCGCCCTGGTGGAGCGCGGGGTGGCGCAGGCCGCCGCAGCGCGGGGCCTCGCCGTGGTGGAGGATGCGGGCCTGCTGGACGAGGTGTGCGGCCTGGTGGAGTGGCCGGTGGCGCTGCTCGGCCGCATCGGCGCGGAGTTCATGGACCTGCCGCCGGAGGTGATGCAGGTCTCGATGCGGGTGAACCAGCGCTACTTCGCCCTGCGCGACGCGGACGGACGGCTGGCGCCGTTCTTCGCGTTCGCCGCCAACATCGCGGCCCCCGACGGCGGGAGCGCGATCGTGGCCGGCAACGAGCGCGTGCTGCGCGCGCGCTTCTCCGACGCCCGGCATTTCTGGGACGCGGACCGCAGGGTGCGGCTGGAGGACCGGGTGGCGGCGCTCGACGGCGTCACCTTCCACGCGAGGCTGGGCAGCCAGGGCGCACGGGTGCGGCGCATCGTGGCGCTGGCGGGCGCGGTCCCCGACGCGCTGACGGCGGGGCAGGCGGCGAGTGTCGTGCTGGTCGCGCGCCGGCGGGCGGAACGCGCGGCGCTGCTGTGCAAGGCGGACCTGACGACCGGCATGGTCGGCGAGTTCCCGGAGCTGCAGGGCGTGATGGGCGGCTACTACGCCCGCCACGATGGCGAGGACCCGCGCGTGGCCGACGGGGTGCGCGACCACTACCTGCCGAAGGGGCCGGGCGACGCGGTGCCGCGCGAGCCGGTCGCGGTGGCGGTGGCGCTGGCCGACAAGCTGGACCAGCTCGTGGCGTTCTTCGCGATCGGTGAGAAACCGACTGGGTCGGGCGATCCGTTCGCGTTGCGTCGCGCAGGTCTGGGCGTGATCCGCATCATCCGCGAGAACCGGCTGCGGCTGCGGCTTGGGCCGATTCTGCAAGGAGCAGAAAGCCTCGCGGTCGGCGATATGTCAGGCGACCAACCCGGGGATACCCATGATGACATGGGCAGTCCGGCCGAAGCTAAAGGTTTCGGGTTGGAGGAAGAGGATGTCAGGGATGCCCCAGCCACCCCCTTCGTAATCTACGAGGTGGTCGATTTCCTGCTCGACCGGCTTCGCGTGCAGCTTCGTGCCGAAGGCGAGCGTCACGATGTCCTGACGGCCGTGCTTGGTGCAGGCCGTGACGACGACATCATTCGCGTCCTTGCCCGCACCGATGCTGTGGCCGGCCTGCTCGGCACACCCGACGGCACCGATCTGCTCGCCGCCTACAAGCGCGCGGCGAATATCCTGCGCATCGAGGACAGGCGGGACGGTCCGCATGTGGGACGGCCTGACGCCGCGCTGCTGCGTCAGCCCGAGGAGGTGGCGCTGCTTGAGGCGCTGGAAGCTACGCAGCCCGCGATCCTGGCGGCGCTGATGGCGGAGCGATTTGCCGATGCCATGTCCGAGATGGCCACGTTGCGCCCACCGCTCGATGCGTTCTTCGGGGCTGTAACTGTGAACGATGCGGACACCTTGCTACGCCGCAACCGCCTGCGCTTGCTGGCTTGGCTGCGCGACACGATGAACCGTGTCGCGGATTTCTCCGCGATCGAAGGCTGATCCCGCCGCCTCGCCCGCGGCACACGCTATACTGCTCCCGCCTCGCCCTGCGCGGCGCACAGCCCGATGAGGACCAGACCAGCATGACCCAGTGGGTGTACAGCTTCGGCGCCGGCCACAACGAGGGGCGTGCCGACATGCGCAACCTGCTCGGCGGCAAGGGCGCGAACCTCGCCGAGATGGCCAGCATCGGCCTGCCCGTGCCGCCGGGCTTCACCATCACCACCGCGCTGTGCACCGAGTTCTACGACAACGACCGGCGCTACCCCGACGATCTCGACGCGCAGTTGCAGACCGCGCTCGCCCGCATCGAGGAGGCGGTCGGCCTGCGCTTCGGCGACCGCGAGCAGCCGCTGCTGGTCTCGGTGCGTTCCGGCGCGCGGGTGTCGATGCCGGGCATGATGGACACCGTGCTCAACCTCGGGCTGAACGACGACACCGTGGCGGGCCTGGTCGCCTCCTCGGGCGACGCGCGCTTCGCCTGGGACAGCTACCGCCGCTTCATCCAGATGTACGGCTCCGTGGTGCTCGGCGTGGACCACCACCGCTTCGAGGAGATCATCGAGACCGCCAAGATCGACGCCGACGTGGTCGAGGACACGGCGCTCTCGCCCGCGCACTGGCAGTCCGTGGTCGACGAGTACAAGGCGATGGTGGCGTACGAGACCGGCCACCCGTTCCCGATGGACCCGCGCGACCAGCTCTGGGGCGCGATCGGCGCGGTGTTCGGCTCCTGGATGAACCCGCGCGCCAACACCTACCGCAGGCTGCACGACATCCCCGCCGATTGGGGCACCGCGGTCAACGTGCAGGCCATGGTGTTCGGCAACATGGGGGCGGACTGCGCCACCGGCGTCTGCTTCACCCGCGACCCGTCGACCGGCGAGAACATCTTCTACGGGGAGTTCCTGGTCAACGCGCAGGGCGAGGACGTGGTCGCCGGCATCCGCACGCCGCAGCCGCTGTCCGACGCCCGCTCCAAGCCGGGCGAGGTCAGCATGGAGGCGACCCTGCCGCAAGCCTACGCCGAGCTGGTCCGGGTGCGCGAGACGCTGGAGCGGCACTACAGCGACATGCAGGACATCGAGTTCACGGTGCAGCAGAACACGCTGTACATGCTGCAGACCCGCAGCGGCAAGCGCACCGTCGCCGCCAGCCTGCGCATCGCGGTCGAGATGGCCAACGAGGGTCTGATCACCCGCGAGGAGGCGGTGCGGCGCGTCAACCCGCAGGCGCTCGACCAGCTCCTGCACCCCACTCTGGACCCGAAGGCCAAGCGCACCCTGTTCTCCAAGGGCCTGCCGGCGAGCCCGGGTGCCGCGTCCGGCACCGTCGTGTTCAGCGCCGACGAGGCGGAGATGCGCGCCGGCAAGGGCGAGAGCGTCGTCCTCGTGCGCGTCGAGACCAGCCCCGAGGACATCCACGGCATGCACGCGGCGCGCGGCATCCTCACCACGCGCGGCGGCATGACCAGCCACGCGGCGGTGGTGGCGCGCGGCATGGGCCGGCCCTGCGTCGCCGGCGCCGGCGGCGTGCGCGTGGACTACAACGCCCAGACCCTGTCCTCGGGCGGGGCGACCATCCGCGCCGGCGAGACCATCACGCTCGACGGCGCCACCGGCGAGGTGTTCGCGGGCTCCGTCGCGATGATCGAGCCCGACCTGAGCGAGGATTTTTCCACGTTGATGCAGTGGGCGGACGGCGTGCGGCGCCTCAAGGTCCGCACCAACGCGGAGACGCCGCTCGACGCCGAGACTGCGCGCAAGTTCGGCGCGGAGGGCATCGGCCTGTGCCGCACGGAGCACATGTTCTTCGCGCCCGAGCGCATCAACATCGTGCGCCAGATGATCATGGCCGACGACGAGGCGGGGCGGCGCGCGGCGCTCGACAAGCTGCTGCCGTTCCAGCGTCAGGATTTCGTCGAGCTGTTCCGCATCATGGCCGGGTTGCCGGTGACCATCCGCCTGCTCGACCCGCCGCTGCACGAGTTCCTGCCGCACAGCGACGCCGAGCTGGCCGACGCGGCGGAGGGGCTGGGCCAGGACGTGGAGACGGTGCGCCGCCGCGCGGCCGAGCTGAGCGAGGCCAACCCGATGCTCGGCCACCGCGGCTGCCGCCTCGGCATCACCTATCCCGAGATCTACGAGATGCAGGCGCGCGCCATCTTCGAGGCGGCGCTGGAGATCGGCCGAGAGACCGGCTCGCCGGTGGTGCCGGAGATCATGATCCCGCTGATCGGCACCAAGCGCGAGCTGGACATCACCCGCGCCCAGGTGGACCGCGCGGCCAAGGCGGCGTTCGCGGAAGCCGGCGCCTCCATCGAGTACCTGGTCGGCACAATGATCGAGCTGCCGCGCGCGGCGCTGACCGCGGACCGGATCGCGGAGGCGGCCGACTTTTTCTCGTTCGGCACCAACGACCTGACGCAGACGGTGTTCGGCCTGTCGCGCGACGACGCCGGCAAGTTCCTGCCGCATTACGTCGAGGCTGGCATCCTGCCGAAGGACCCGTTCGTCTCCATCGACATCGACGGCGTCGGCGCGCTGGTGCGCCTTGCCGCGGAGAAGGGGCGCCAGACCAGGCCGGGGCTCAAGATGGGCATCTGCGGCGAGCACGGCGGCGACCCTGCCTCCATCACGTTCTGCGAGTCGGTCGGGTTGGACTACGTCTCGTGCAGCCCCTACCGCGTGCCGGTGGCGCGGCTGGCGGCGGCACAGGCGGCGCTGGGGGCCGGCGGCGACAAGACGGCCTGAGCCCGTAGGCGTCGCGCCAGGGCGGAGCGTCCGGCCACCCCGGTGCGGACGGGCGCCTTGGCGTGCGGCGCCCGAGGACCGAACGGCGTGGCCAACGCGAGGCGGAGGAGGATAGGCGATGCTGAGCCGCCTGAAGCTGAGACGCGGGGCCGGTTCAGCAGAGCCGCGGCCCGATCCGGAGCCGATCGCGTCGCCCGGACGGGCCTGGGACATCCTGGGCGGGTCCGAAATCCGTCATCCCGAGCAGTTCACCCAGGTTGCGACCTTGCCCGTCATCGCCGCGCTCCCCGCCGCGCAGGCTCCCGGCGGGGCGACGGGCGCGGAGGCCGGCCCACTCCCGCTGATCCTGGCCATGTTCCAGGTCACGTTGGCCCGCGATCCTATCCCTGAAGAGGTCAGCTATTACACCCGGCTGTTCGAGGAGCACGGCAACCTGGGCGGGACCCGCGCCACCCTCCAGGTCCTGACCGACAGCCCCGAGTTCAGGGTCCGCATGCGCGTCCCGGTGGAAGCCGCCGCGTTCGGCAGCGCCGCCGATGCCGAGGCGCCGCCGATGCGTCACGCGGTGGGCCTGGGCACGCACTGCTACGCGGCCTGGCTGCTGCAGGACATGCGTCTGCGGCGCTACTCGTCGCCTTTCGACTGGCTGTTCTCCAGCCCGCGCCTGGTCGAGCACTGCCTGCAGGACGATTGCGCGACCCTGCTCGACCGCGTGCACCACGAGTTCCACGGGCCGCATCAGCAGGCGCGGCACAGCTTCTACCACCAGGGCTTCGGCACGGAGGCTGCCCCGCACGGCAGCGTGCCGCTGTTCTTCCACCACAACCCGACCACCGACGGCGGCCATGGCCGCCTCGTGCGCGTCGTCGAGCGCTTCCGCCGCCTGCTCGACAGCACGGACGACAAGCTGTTCCTCATGGTGGTCGGCAGGAACCGCTCGCAGTCCGAACTCGCCCAGGCGATGGCCGCGGTGGCCACGGCCCTGGACCTCAGGACCAGGAATGCCACCCTTCTCGCAGTGGCGCACACGGACATCATCAGCCCCGCCGCCTCCGGCACCGTGCCAGTCTGGCAGCACGGCCGGCACAGCCTGCACGCCCTGCACTCGTCGTCGGACATGCTCGAGGGCCTGTCTTTCGGGCATTACTTCGACAACCTCCTGATCAAGCGGCTGATCTACCAGCATCGCTTCGACCTGAAGGCGCAACCCTGATCGCACGGCAGGCGGAACGGCGGGGACCAGGAAGCAAAGCTGGGCTCTGCTCAGACCCGCCAGGGGCGAGCCGCCCCTGGACCGGCTTGACTTAGGTGTTTGGTCCCGGGAAGTCGTGACGCCACCCTGACGCGAGAGGCGGAGGAAGCGCTGTGGCAGGCAGTCTTCACGGCAGCGCCCGAACGACGCCGCGAGTTCGAGCCGTGCTCCAAGCATCGAAAGAGACGACCAGCACCCTGGCCCAGCGCTACGGCCTGAGCCGCACCACCGTGACCAAGTGGCGCAGCCGAACCACGACAGCCGATGCACCCATGGGACCGACGGCGCCGCACAGCACCGTGCTGAGCCCGGGGGAAGAGGCCATGGTGGTCGACCGTCGCCGCACCCTTGCTGTTGCTTGACGACGTGCTCGGCTGCCTGCACGACACCATCCCGAAGCTGACACGCTCCAGCCTGCACCGATGCCTCGAACGCCACTCCGTCTCCCGCCTGCCCGACGATCCGGACAAGCCCTCCAGGCGGGGCAAGTTCGCCGACACCGCAATCGGCACCGTCCACATCGACATCAGCGAGCTGCGCCTGGCCGAGGGCAAGCTGAACATGGTCCTCGCCATCGATCGCGTGTCGAAGTTCACCTATGTCGAATTCCGCGACGACGCCGGGAAGATGAACGGAGCCGACTTCCTGCGCGGCGTGGTGGCGGCGTTCCCCTACGCCATCCACACCGTGCTGACCGACAACGGCATGGCCTTCGCCGACCTGCCCAGGAACCGGAACGGGCCGACCAGGCGATACCTGGGCGCCCACATCTTCGACCGCGTCTGCGCCGAGAACGCGATCACCCACAAGCTGACCAGGCCATACCATCCCTGGACCAACGGTCAGGCCGAGCGGACGGGACGAACCGTCAAGGACGCCACCATCAAGACGTTCCACTATCCCAGCCTGGAGAGCCTCAAGGCACACGTCACCGCCTTCGTGTCAGCCTGCAACTTCGCCAGGCACCTGAAGGCACTCAGGTGGAAGACGCCCTTCGAAGCCGTGTGCCACGCCTGGACCACCACCCCAGACATCTTCAAGCTCAATCCCCGTCACCTCACTCCGGGACCAAACACCTAAGGCTCTTGTCGGGTTCCGGGGTGGTGGATCGGAGTAGCGGATCGGTGGGGCCTCTGGTGTGATGAAGGCGTGAGCGTTCTACCGCCTTGCCGCGAGGAGCTTCTGCCATCATGGCTGCATCTGA
>JAABUS010009576.1_pt1 | contig 10197 bp, 12 predicted proteins | sample 5560161 | NCBI WGS metagenome assembly JAABUS01 (sample SAMN10711885, study PRJNA513376) | rock metagenome | isolation source: Antarctica rocks | place: Antarctica: Victoria Land, Trio Nunatak nord | collected 2016-01-04
CGTCTCGTCGACCATGTCCACGAACCGAAGGTTGCTGTCAGCCTGGAGACGATCGAGGAAGAAGTGCGCGGTATGGCACGGCATCGCCGCCAGCGTCGCGCCAGCCTCACGAAGTCGCTCGGCGCCGTACAACAGGGCCGGGTATGCCGTGTCGGTACCGTCGCGGGCCGAGGACACCCGGTCGGGGACGGTGGGGTCTGCCCAGATGACGACGCGCAGATGGTCCTGGTCCCGGATTGCCGGAGTGCGCCGGACGAGCTTGGTGTAGAAGTCCGCGGTGGCCGCCGGACCCATGCCACCGAGGATGCCCACCAGCGCCTGACGGTTCGGCTGTCTGCCTCCCGGCTCGGGCATCAAGGGCTACTGGCGGGCGGCGAACGCCGGGCGGTACCCGAAAAGCCCCACGGACCCTCCGGTGTGAAGGAAGACGACGTTCTCGTCCGGGGCAAAACGGCCCTCCCGGATGTTGCCGAGCAGCCCCGCGAAGCCCTTGCCGGAGTAGACGGGATCCAACAGGACGCCCTCGACGCGTGCGAGCAGCAGCAGTGCGTCCACCATCGAGTCGGTCGGCACGCCGTACCCCCCGCCGACCCACCTGTCGTCAACAAGCACCATGTCCCGGGACACCGCGCCCTCGCAGCCGATCTTGGCGGCCGCGCGCTCGGCGAGGTCCTGGACCGCGTCGACCTGCTTGACCTCGGGCTGGCGCACACTGATGCCCAGCACCTTCGCCGGACTGTTCATTGCGGCGAGTCCGGCGACCAGCCCCGCCTGCGTCCCGGTGCTGCCCGTGCCGTGGACGACCCAGTGGACCGGTATGTCTGCCCCCTCGAGCTCCTGGGCGCAGCCGACGTAACCGAGTGCTCCCGTCGGGTTCGACCCTCCCCCCGGGATGACGTAGGGACGGTGACCGGTCGCCCGGAGCTGCTCGGCAAGCGCCTCCATGGCCGCCTGCATGTCCGTGCCGCCAGGGGGACGCTGCACGATGTCGGCCCCGAGAAGGTGGTCGAGAAACACGTTGCCGGACTCCTCGTACTCCTCATCCCCCTCGATGCGCCTCTCCAGCAGCAGCTGGCAGCCCATGCCGGCACGGACCGCAGCGGCGGCCGTCTGACGGGCATGGTTGGACTGGGTGGCGCCCTGGGTGACGAGGACGTCCGCGTCCTCCTGGATCGCCTCGCCGACGAGGTACTCGAGCTTGCGGGTCTTGTTGCCTCCGGTGGCCAGACCGGTGCAGTCGTCGCGCTTTATCCACAGGTTGGGGGTCGATGGGACCGTCTCCCGAAGCTGGGCGGTGAGCCGTGCCATCGGCTCGAGGGGGGTCGGGAAGTGACCGAGCGAGTACCGCGGGAACCGCGCGAGCTGAACCATCCGAACCCCGTCTGATCGTCTGTGTGTCGCTGCCGCCAGTAGACAGGAAGGCGCAGACGCTGTCCAACACCCCATGGCGTGCCGGTGACGCGAGGCCAGTGACCTCGCGGACCAGCACGGACGAGAGGCGTGGGGCGCGACCATCGGGCTGCCACCGCAGGGCATCGCGGTCCTGCTCGCCATCGACTTCGTCGTCGACGTGGCCCGCACCTTGGTCAACGTCACCGGCAACTCACTGGCGAGCATGGTCATCGCCCAGTCGGAGGGCCAGTGCACACCCCAGCAACCGCGGGAGGAGCTCCGCGGCTGCATCATCGCGCTGACCTATGTGGTCTGCCTGGGCCAGGGCCGCAGGGCGACGGCGGTAGCGACCGCCGCTGTCGCCGCTTCGTGGCCCTTGTCCTCCGTTGAGCCGGGCAGTCCGGCTCGGTCCAGCCCCTGCTGCTCGTCGTCGCAGGTCAGCACACCGAACCCGATGGGGATGCCGGTCCCGACCGAGACCTGGGTGAGGCCGATGGTGGCGGCCTGGCAGACGTAGTCGAAGTGCGGGGTGCCGCCGCGGATGACCACCCCGAGGGCAATGAGAGCATCGAGGGTGGGGTCGGCGGCGAGCCGGGCCGCCGCGACCGGCAGTTCGAAGGTGCCTGGCACCCGCATCGCGAGCACGTCGAGGACTGCGGCCTCGTCCAGGGCGCGTCTAGCCCCGGCCAGCAGGCCGTCCATAATGACTTCGTGCCAGGTAGCGGCGACCACGGCGACCCGTAGGCCGGTGCCGTCGACGGTGAGCCGGGGCGCGCCAGCGCCGCTCACTCAGTGCCTCCGGACGAGGCGACGAGCCGATGGCCGAGGCGGTCGCGCTTCGTACTCAGGTAGCGGCGGTTGTGCCGACCGGGGGCCACCACCAGGGGAACCTGGGCGCGCACCGTGATGCCGTGGACGTCCAGTCCGTCCACCTTGGCCGGGTTGTTGGTGAGCAGGCGGACCGAGCTGATCCCGAGGTCGGCCAGAATGGCGGCTGCTGCCCCGTACTCACGGGCGTCGACCGGCAGGTACTGGTACAGGTTGGCCTCGACCGTGTCCAGGCCCTGGTCCTGCAGTGCGTAGGCGCGCAGCTTCGCCAACAGGCCGATGCCGCGCCCCTCGTGGCCGCGCAGGTAGACAACCGCACCGCCCTCCCGGCAGATCATCCGGAGCGCGGCGTCCAGCTGGGGGCCGCAGTCGCAGCGCAAGGACCCGAAGCTGTCACCAGTGAGGCATTCGGAGTGGACCCGGACCAGAGGCGTGGTGGCGTCCGGCCAGGGACTGGTCAGGGCAACGTGCGCGTCTCCGGTGCTGGCGTCCCGGTAACCAGTGACCCGCAGCTGCCCGTGCCGGGTTGGCAGCAGGGCGCTGGCCCCCGCGACCACCCGTGCCTCGGCGAGCCCCGTCGTTACCGGTGACGCAGTCGGGGCCGCGTTGTCGAGCTCGTCGAGGTGGGCGGCGAGGTCGGCGATCGTCAGCACGGGCAGGTTCTCTCGGGCCCCCAGTGCCAACACGGCCTCGCCGCGCATCATCTCGCCGTCGTCATGCACCAGCTCGGCGATGAGCCCGACCGGCGACAACCCTGCCAGAGTGCACAGGTCGACGGCCGCCTCGGTGTGCCCCGCGCGCTCGCGGACCCCACCCGGCCTCGCGCGCAGGGGCAGGACGTGACCAGGGCGCACCAGGTCGTCAGGGCCGGTGGTTGGCTCCGCGAGCACCCGGGCGGTGCGAGCCCGGTCGGCGGCGCTGATACCGGTGCCCACATCCCATCGGGAGTCGACCGAGACCGTCTATGCCGTTCCGCGCACGTCCTGGTTGTGCGCCACCATCGGCGGCAGCCGGAGGCGGTCGGCGACAGTGTCCGGCATCGGCGCGCACAGGAACCCGGAGGTGTGCCGCACCGTCCAGGCCACCCACTCCTGCGACGCGGTCGAGGCTGCCAGCACGACGTCCCCTTCGTCCTCGCGGGACTGCTCGTCCAGCACCAGCACCGGCCGCCCCTGGCGCAGTGCCTGGAGTGCGTCCGGGACGCTGGACCAGACGGTCCCGCTCACAGCTGCGCCTTGGTGGCCTTGGCGTCAAGGAGACGTTCGACGTACTTGGCCAGCACGTCGACCTCAAGGTTGACGGCAGTGCCCGCACCCGCCGTGCCCAAGGTCGTCAGCTCCAAGGTGGTCGGGATCAGGGAGACGCTGAAGGTGCCCTCCCGGTCATCCACGTCGGTGACCGTCAACGAGACGCCATCGACGGCGATGGACCCCTTGACCACCACGTAGCGGGCCAGCTCACCGGGCAGGTCGATCGTGACCACGTCCCAGCGAGGGCCGCCCTCGCGTGACCGGACGGTGCCCACGCCGTCGACGTGGCCCTGCACGACGTGCCCGCCCAGGCGGCCGCTCACCGGCGCGGCCCGCTCCAGGTTCACCGCGGACCCGGCGCTCAGGTGGCCGAGGCTGCTGCGGCGCAACGTCTCGGGCATGACATCGACGGTGAAACCGTCGGTGTCGTGCTCCACCACCGTCAGGCACACGCCGTTGACGGCGATGGACGCTCCGCGTTGCACCCCGTCCAGGACCGTGACGGCGTGCACGGACAGTCGCGCCGAGCCCGGCTCCGGGGTCAGTGCGGCGACCCGCCCGCGTTCTTCGACGATGCCGGTGAACATCAGTGCTCCTCTGATTCGGTGAGGTGGTCGGTCAAGCGCGTCGCGCAGGTGACCGGTGCCCGGGCGTTGACCGGGGGATCCTCTGGTCCGACGACGTGGTAGGTGAGGCGAACGTCCTGGTCCAGCACCGCCACGTCGTGCAGGACGAGGGGCAACGCCTCGCGGATCGAGACCACTCCCAGATCGGCGACCGTGGGTGGGCCGGCACCGAGCAGCTTCGGGGCGAGGTAGACCACGACGTCGTCCACCAGACCGGCCATGACGAAAGCGGCCGCGAGCGTCGCGCCGCCCTCGAGCAGCACCCGCCGCGCCCCCGCCTGCCACAGCCGGTCCAATGCCTCCTGCGGGTTGCGGGTGCGCAGCTGCGCAGCAGGCACCGGCCCAGCCAGCAGGCGGGCCGAGGGCGGGAGGTCACGCAGTCCCATCACCGCACGGTCGGTGGGCCGGTCGTGGGCTGCGCTCCCCCGAACTGTCAGCGCAGGGTCGTCCGCCAACGCCGTGCCCGTGCCGACCAGCACGGTGTCATGAGCCGCCCGCAGCAGGTGCACGTCCAGCCGGGCGGACCGCCCGGTGACCCACCGGCTGCTGCCGTCAGCCGCCGCCGTGCGCCCGTCCAGGCTCGCAGCCCACTTCCACGTGACCAACGGACGGTGAAACCGGTGGGCCCGTGACCACGGACGCAGCAGCGAAGCAGCCGCAGCCCGCAGGCCGAGGTCGGGAACGACCTGCACGTGGACGCCCGCGGCCCGGAGCACCGCTTCTCCGCCGCTGGCCACCGGATCCGGGTCCGGGCACCCGTAGAGCACCCGCGTCACCCCCGCCGCCGACAGCGCCTGCGTGCATGGGCCGGTCCGCCCGGTATGGGCGCATGGCTCCAGGCTGACCAACGCGGTGGCACCCCTCGCGCGCCCACCAGCCTCGGCAAGAGCCGCCACCTCCGCGTGGGCGGTGCCCGCCCCACGGTGCCAACCCTCCCCCACCACCGCTCCGCCACGCCCGAGCAGAACGCAGCCGACGCGCGGGTTCTCCCCCTCCGGACCGAGGGCCGCGAGGTCCAGGGCACGCTGGAAGGCCCCCTGCTCCTGCGACGTGATCATCCTTACCGGGCTCCTGCCGACCGTGCGGTCAGGCGGGCTCCGGGGGCTCCCGCGCGGTCCCCCCAGCGCATCCAGTGCTGGCAACAGTCCGCGCGTGCACGACGTCCGGTACGGGACGCCGCCGCGAGCTCCTCCCATCCGGACTCTCACCGTCGGTCCTGGAATTTCACCAAGTCAACCGGCCGCGGGCTGCGGTCGGGTCGCGGACTGTCACCGCCGGCTCGGACTTTCACCGACCCCGGAGCACGCGTTCCTAACTATCGTTCACCAGAGTACCGCAGCCTCCGGGGTGCGACGTCAGGGTGGCGCCGCCCCCGTTCGAGGCAAGGTCAAAGGGCAGGGGCCCTCTTACCGAGCCACTGAGGGACCGGTGGGCGGCCGTCAGGGGACGAGGACGAGCTTTCCGCGGACGTGACCGTCAAGGCTGATGCGGTACGCCTCCGCGGCCCGCTCGAACGGGAAGGTCTGGACCTTGATCACCAGCCTGTTCTGGGCCAGCAGGCCGGCGACGAGGGCGAGGGCCTCCATGGGGCGACTGTCCCCGCCCCCGCCGGTGACCCGTGCTCCGGCCCGTCCGGCGTCGAAGTTGGAGATCGAGACGACCTGGGAGGGCTCGGGGGCGAGGCCGACCAGCTCCTCGATCGGGGTCTGGCCGGCGACGTCGAAGACCGCGTGGACCGGGCCGTCGGCAGCATCCTGCACCCGGGTGACCATGCCCTCGCCGTAGAGCACGGGGGCCGCCCCGGTCTCGCGGAGGTAGCCATGGTTGGCCTCGCTCGAGGAGGCGACCACCTTCGCGCCCAGCGCCCGCGCCAGCTGAACGGCGGCGGCACCCACGCCGCCCGCACCGCCGTCGATGAACACGGTGTCGCCGGCCTTGACGCCGAGCAGGCGAAGGCCGCGTTCGGCGGTCTCGCCGGCGATGCCGGCCGCGGCCGCCACCGCCCAGTCGACGGACGAAGGTTTGGGAGCCCAGGAGTTCAGTACCGCGTACTCCGCCTGGGTGTTGCTGCCCAGGCCCAGCACTTCGTCACCGACGGACACCCCCGTGACCCCTTCGCCGACCTCGTCGACCACCCCGGCTGCGTCGAAGCCGAGGTACCCAGTGCCGGCCAAGGGTGCCCCCCCGGACATCATCCCGGCCAGCACCTTCCAGTCGATGGGGTTCACGCTGGCGGCCCGCACCACGATCCGAACCTGCCGGGTACCCGCGTGCGGGCCCGGCGCCGGCGCCCAGGTGAGCACCTCGGGCCCTCCGTACCTCGTGAACTGCAATGCTCGCATCCGACACTCCTTCGGGTAGGGGCATCCCGCTTCGTCAGCCGGGCCAGCCGTCACGCGTCAGGAGCAAGCAGGACCGACCTGGTCGTATTCCTAGCCGTCGAGCAATCTCCGTCAGTGCTGACACGGACCTTGCAACGGGAACAGATCCCGCTGAGCTGCCCAGCGCCCCTTCAGCCAGGCGCAAGCGGCATCCGAGCCCTGACCTGTAGCCGCTGGGTAGGGTTGCACTATGGGGACGCTCATTGCGGGACGCTTCGTGCTGGAGGAGCGGATCGGCGGCGGCGGAATGGGTTCGGTCTGGTTGGCGTGGGACGGCAAGCAGCGGTGCTGGGTCGCGGCCAAGCTGCTCAGTCACACGAACGCGACGATGGTCCTGCGTTTCGTCCGTGAGCAGTCCCTGCGGATCGTCCACCCACACGTCGTGGCCCCGACAGGCTGGGCCGCGGACGACGACAGGGTGGTGCTGTCCATGGAGCTGGTTCGGGGGGCTCGCTCCAGACCCTCTTCGGAGACCATGGTGCGCTGCCGGAGTCGTACGTCGCCGTCCTCCTGGACCAGCTGCTCGACGCCCTCGAGGCCATCCACGCTGCGAACGTCGTGCACCGCGACATCAAACCGGCCAACCTCCTGCTCGAGCCGACGGGGACCGGCCGACCCGTCCTACGGGTCTCCGACTTCGGAGTGGCCGCAGTGGTCCCCGGGAGTCCAGCGTCCGCCATACCCCGTCAGAGGTCTGCACCCGGTTCATCACCACCACGTGCGTGTGCAGCTGCGGGTCCCCCGAGCGGGAGTCCCAGTGGTCGAACGCCGCCGCGACCACCCCGCGGATGTCTTCCTGAGCCACCCCGGCCTTACCCGACCGGGAGGAGAACACATGCTCCTCCGCGTAGGCGATCACATGCTCCAGCGCGGCTTGGTGCGCCGCGTAGATCAGCCCCTGCGTCGCCTCATCCGCCACCGCCCACGCCACGCTCACGGACTTGGGTGCGCTGAACGTCAGTCGAAACCGGCCACCGGCAGCGGCGCCCTCCGCGTCGCCCCGCGGGCGTCGAGGTATGCCGGCCGGCCCCGACGCGGCGGCCGGCCGAGCTGCTCCCCGGTCACCGGGTCCTGCAGCATCCCCAGCATCCGGAACAGGTGCTCTGACCTCATCCACGTGCTCTCGGCGTCGGTCGCGGAGTCGACCGGGCCGCCCTGCATACGGACCGGACGGGGCACCATCCCACTGAGAAAACCTGGGGTGTCAGACGTGTGGCTCGGGAAGGTGGGCTGGAACTGAGCAGTCGAAGGAGGGGGGCCTGCCTGGCCGGGGTGGTGGCGAGGAGCCCGGGCGGGGCCAGAGGAGGCCGGAGGGGGCTTCGAAGGCGACTGCTGTGTAGATGCGATGGCGGGGCAAGTGCCGTCGCGTTTGAGGGCTCGTGAAGGCGCCGTGGGGCACCCACTATTGACGCTCGAGAGACCGCGCGCCACAATTGTGGCCATGAGCACCGAGTCGCTTCGCGCCGTGCGTGACCACTTCAGTGAGTTCGTCGACCGGGTCGAGCACCAGCACGAGCGGGTGATCGTCACCCGCAACGGCCACGCCGCGGCGGTGCTCATCAGCCCCGAAGACCTGGCCCAGCTCGAGGAGACGCTCGACGTGCTCAGCGACCCCGAGGTCCTGGCCGACATACGCGAGGCCGACGCCGCCTACGCGCGTGGCGATGTCGTGCGGGGTGTGGACGCGGCGCGTCGCCTGCGGTCGTGACCGCGGGGTCGCCGTACGAACTCGTCCTGACCCCTCCGGCCCAGCGCGCCATCGCCTCCGGACTGCCCGAAGCAGTCGCTGCCGCCGTGGTCGAACTCCTGACCACCTCCCTGGTTGAGAACCCGCACCGGGTTGGCAAGCAGCTGCACCACGACCTCCAAGGCATTTGGTCCGCGCGTCGCGGCACCTACCGCGTGCTCTACCGGATCAACGACGACTCTCGGGAAGTGGTCGTCCTGCGGGTGGAGCACCGCCGCGACGCGTATCGCCCCTACTGACCGGCCGTGGTCACATGGTGCCCCCCGGGCGGCGCTGTCCCTCTGTAAGGCCGTGCAGCCCCTGGAGGACCCATGACAGTTCAGACCACACCGCGGATCGTGTTGACCGTTGAGGAGGCCGCCGAGCGGCTCGGCATCGGTCGGACCTTGATGTACGCCCTGGTCAAGAGCGGGGCCGTCGAGTCGATCGCCATCGGGCGGCTGCGACGCATCCCGCCCGACACGCTCGACGACTTCGTCGAGCGCCTCCGTACTGTGCTGCCGGCCGATGACAGCTGACCACGCCGCAGCACCGGCCTCCAGGACGCGTCAGCCCAACGGCCGAGCCACCCTCTACTTTGGCGCGGACGGCCGGTGGCACGGCCGGGTCTCGGTGGGTGTGCGCAACGACGGCAGCCCGGACCGCCGCCACGTGAGTGCCAAGACCAAGGCTGACGTGGCCGCCAAGGTCAAGCAGCTCGAGAAGCGGTACGCCGACTCCTTGCTCACACCCGCTGGTGAACGATGGACCGTCGAGAGCTGGCTCGTTCATTGGCTGGAAGACATCGCCGCGAGTCACGTCAAGCCCACGACGTTGTCGGCATACCGCGTCGCGGTCCACCATCACCTGGTTCCGGGCATCGGCAAGTTCAAGCTCGACACCTTGGGGTCAGAGCACCTCGAGACCCTCTACCGCCGGATGCTTGCCCAGCCGACGAAGCTGGGTGAGCGGACCAAACCGGCCACCGTGCACCAGGTGCACCGAACCATCCGGACGGCACTCAACGAAGCCGTCCGCCGAGGACATCTCGCCCGAAACCCGGCGACCATCGCCCGGGCGCCACGAGTCGACCCGCACGACGTCGAGCCCTTCAACGTCGAGGAAGTCAAGCGGATCTTCGTCGGCGCCTCCCGCCACCACAACGGCGTCCGGTGGGTCCTCGCCCTCGCCCTCGGTCTCCGGCAAGGAGAGGCACTCGGACTCCAGTGGCCCGACGTCGACGCACGACAGGGGGTCCTGACGATTCGGCGAAGCCGGACTCGGCCCAGCTACACCCACGGTTGCGGTGGGACCTGCGGCAAGCGGTTTGCTGGGTACTGTCCGCAGAGGGGCCGAGCCAATCTCGACACGGACTCCACCAAGTCGAGAGCAGGGCGGCGCCAGATCGGACTACCCCCACAGCTCGTCACCCTCCTGACGCAGCATCAACGCGAACAGAATGTCGAGCGGGTCCACGCTGGCAGTGCCTGGACCGAGGGCGGCTGGGTCTTCACCACCGAGACCGGAGAGCCGATCAACCCACGGACGGACTGGACCCACTGGAAGGAACTCCTCAAGGAGGCCGGGATCCGCGACAGCCGGTTGCACGATGCTCGGCATACCGCCGCGACCGTCCTGCTCCTCTTGGGCGTGAGCCAGCCGACGATTATGAACGTCATGGGCTGGTCCAACCCAGCGATGACTCAGCGGTACGCGCACGTGGTCGGACCGATCCGCCAAGACGTCGCGCGCCAGGTCGGCACCCTGCTCTGGGAGGAGCAGCTGGGACTCGAATGAGACCAGGAATGAGACCAGGAGCGAGAACGCCGGTGCGAGCTCTGAGGCTCCGACCGGCGTTTCCGCAGGCCAAGGGCGGTGGCGGTGGGATTTGAACCCACGGTGGAGTCTCCCCCACACACGCTTTCGAGGCGTGCTCCTTTGGCCGCTCGGACACGCCACCGCCCCGCAGGTTACCGGAGCCGGCGCGCCGCGAA
>JAABUS010009577.1_pt1 | contig 10197 bp, 6 predicted proteins | sample 5560161 | NCBI WGS metagenome assembly JAABUS01 (sample SAMN10711885, study PRJNA513376) | rock metagenome | isolation source: Antarctica rocks | place: Antarctica: Victoria Land, Trio Nunatak nord | collected 2016-01-04
CTTCAACTCGCCACTCGCCACTCGCCACTCGCCACTCGCCACTCGCCACTCGCCACTCGCCACTCGCCACTCGCCACTCACTGATGCGCCCCCGGTGGGACTCGAACCCACGATCTCCTCGCTGACAACGAGGCGAGCACTCCGGGCTGCTCCGCGAGGGCATCTGCGGATGTCGGGTGGGCGCGACCCGCCGAAGCGGACCCGACGCCGTCGAGGACGGACGCCCACTCCTGGGTTTGACCTGCGGATCACTCACGCGTCTCGGCCTTCAAGGCGGCCAGCTCCTCGGTAGTCTCCCTGGGGAGGGGCATCCCGGCCCGCTCGCACTGGCGGGCCAGCTCGGGCAGGAAGGCGAGCCGGGCCTGTCGGTACCGGGCCTTGGCCCCCCGGAGGCGGTCCTGGGCCTCGAGGAGCGAGTCTCCTTTGAGCGTGGCCTCGTTCGTGTTGTAGTCCCGCTTGGCTCGCTCGGCCTGCTCGCGGGCATGGAGCATCGCGGCGTAGTTGACGAAACCCGAGGTCGACGCGTCGCGAGCCGACTCGCCTCCCCCGCTCACGGCCCGACTCGCCTGCGAGACGACCGAGGATACGCCCCCCTGGAGGATCGGGTCGCGGGCCAGGAGCGTGCCGATCGCCACGAGCGCGGCCGCGCCCCACCGATTCCTCCGCAGTCCCCTCAGAAAACGAAAGAGTCCTGCCATGATCTGTCCTCCTCCTGATCCCCTGGTGCCCCTCCCGAGCCCTTCGCGAACGAACGCGAGGGCCTGGAGCTCCCTGTTCTCCCCGTCCAGCCGATCCCTCTCGGCCTGGACCTCTGCCGTCTTGCTCCCGACCTGTCGATGGCGGTTTTGTAGCGCGGCATGGTCCACCTTGAGCAGTCCATACCACCCCTGGACCTCCTGGATTTCCTCGCGAAGCCGGGCATTCTCGCCCTCGAGACGCTCGCACCTCGCCTCCGCATCGGCCTCCGTTCCGGTCAGCCCGAACTCGAATCCCGCCGACCAGTCCGTGGTGTCCCTCCGGCGAGCTGCCGCCCCTCGGCCCATGAAACCTCCGTGGGTCATACCCTGCCTTCAACTCGCGAACTCACGCCAGGACATGGCTTGGGCGGGATTCGAACCCGCAGCATCTCTCGTCCTGAGCGAGAGTGGTCTGCCCGTTGCCTACCAAGCCCTGGAGGTCGTCGTACCCGGTACGGCCGACCGCGGCCTACCAGGAGTTCGGGAAGGAGGACTCGAACCTCCACGATCCTGCTTCAAAGGCAGGTGGCCTACCGTTAGCCCATTCCCGAGAGCGTCACGCGAGGGTCGAACTCGCCTGTCCGGTTTGGAAGACCGGTGCCTCTGCCGCTCGGCCAGTGACGCAGATTGGAGTGAATGCAGTCGGGGCGGCCGGATTCGAACCGGCGATCTCCTGATCCCAAGTCAGGCGGATTCACAGGCTTTCCCACGCCCCGATCGCGTGCCCAACCGGGGCTGAGTCCGTCCAATCCGCCTTCGCGGATGGAATGGAGAGGGCCCCGGCTCGGGCACGTCGACTGCCATCAAGACACCGGATTGTCAAAGAAGTGGGACCAGAGGGGCTCGAACCCTCACCTGCCTGGTTAAGAGCCAGGTGTGCTGCCGCTAACACCTTGGTCCCGTCGGTCGTCGTCCGTGGTCGGCCCGACAGGAGCCGGACGCCTGTCGGGCGGCCATCGGTCGCTCGTCTTCCTCCGGCATGGCCGGCCATCTCGGATGTGCCACTGGGGTCGGAGGGACTCGAACCCCCACCTCCCGGCTTAAAAGGCCGACATGCCGCCGTTACACCACGACCCCTTATGCAAATATTTCCGTTAATATATCTATTTTTGAGCGGGATCGAGCCTCCCTCCCCGCCTGCATCGGGCGGTATCCGATGTCGATCGAAGGTTCATCCGAGGCCCACCGTTGCACGACCGCGGCCGGTGGGTCCGCATCGCCGAGATCCGACCGCGTTCACGCCCGCGGGGCCGACGAAAAGGCCCGGTCGTCTGGTGACACCGGGCCTGCGAGAACCATCCGGAGGAGGTCGTCGCCGAGGGTCACAAGTGCATGGGGCGGACGGCGGGCGGATCCGAACGTCGGCAATTCGCGTGCAGATGTGTCAATTGAGAGAGCACGACCCACCTCGAATGCGATGATGTCCCGCGGGCGAGCGTCTGGGGGGGCCATTTCCGGCCCTCCGCACCTCGTCTTCGTGCCTAACAGACGCGGGACCGTCCGGAGATGTTCGCGCCATCCGGGGGAATTCCCGAAGGGGGTGGCGAGCCCTGGAACGACACTCCTCCGGGGTCGACGCGAGTCGACGCGGCCGGTCCTCATGAGACGCATCGCACCGCGAGTGTCCGGAGGAATCTCCGCAGCCTCGGCCCACAACGTTGGCGACGCTCCGCCGAGCCGCTTATGATGCGATCGACGGATTTGACCGAGTGGTGAGTCCCGGCCAGTCCCACCACCGGCGATTGGACCCCTCCCGAAAGGACCGACCCGTGTTGCAGACCTCGCTCCGCCGGCACGAGGACGACTTCCGCGTCGCAGTCCTTGCCGGACTGCTCGGCGTCGCCCTCGCCGCGACGGCCTCCGCCCAGGCTCCCGACGCTCGCGAAACGAAGCCCGGTCCGGCAGACGCCGGCGCGAAACTCGCTCGCTATGTCCCGCGCGAGGACCTGATCGTCTACCTCGAATTCGCGGGAATCGATGCGCACGCCGAGGCATGGAAGAAGACGGCCGCCCACGAACTCCTGAACCGGACGACCCTGGGCGCGATGTTGACGGACATGGCCCGCCAGGTCGCCGACCAGGTGGGCGGAGGTGGTCCCGATCGGGCCATTCGCGGCTCCGACATCCTCGCGCTGGTCGAGCACGGGGTCCGCCACGGCTTCGCATTCGGCATGTGCGGGAGGCTCAACCCGCCCGACCCCAGGGCCGCCGTGCTCGTCCTCGGGGGGGCTTCGGAGAGCGAGCCCTTCCGCCGGATCGTCGGCAAGGTGCCCGCGCTGAACGAGCCCGAGGCCCGGTCGGTCGACAAGCGGGGGGGGCGGAAGGTGCGGGTCAATCCGGGGAAGGGATTCGAGTGGTGGTTCGAAGGGGACGACGCGGTGTTCGCGCTGGCGAAGCCCGACGTCGGCGACCCCATCCTCGATGCGCTCGAAGGGAAGGTGCCGACCGCGCTGGATCACCCGACGCGCATCGAGCTGGCCCGGGTCGAGGAGGGCTTCCAACCGGTCGGACTGTTCTTCGTGGACCTGGGGGCGATGCCCCCCCTGCCCCCTCGTGCCGTCGAGCTCGGCCTGGCGGGCGTCAAGGAGATCCATTATCGCTGGGGGTTCGAGGGGGAGGCGTTGAAGAGCGTCATCGGCGTCGTGGCCCCCAGGCCACGCCCGGGCTTGCTGGCCCTGTTCGATCAGCCGGAGATCGGCCCGAAGCAGATCCCGCCCTTCCCGAGCGGCACGAACAGCTACACCCTCCTCTCGCTGGACCCGGCTGCGTTCTACGACAAGGTCCTCGACCTGGTCAAGGCGTCCAACCCCGGCAGGGAGGCCGACATCCGCGCCTTCGCCGACGCGGTCCGCAAGCGGACCGGCCTCCGACTCCGCGAGGACCTGCTCGGCCGGATCGGGCCCCGGATGTCGATCTCGGCCGCTCCGGCGGAGGGCCACGTCGGGGGAGGGATGTTCGCCCCCTGGTTCTACGTCCCCCGCGTCAGCCTGGTCGCCGAGGTGGAGGATCCCGGGGCATTTCGAGAGTCACTCGACCAGTTGATGGGTTATGCCAATCGAGAGCTCAGGGCGATGGGTGGATTCTACCAGGGCCCTCCGGACGAGCGGACGACGAGCAAGCCCGGCACCGAGGCGGCCGAGTTCCGCCGCTTGAAAGGCCCGAATCCGGGCTACGTCCTCGCCGTCCCCCCCGCCATCCTCCCGACCCCGGCGGGCCTGCGGCCGACGATCATGCTGGGGCGATCGCACGTCGCCTTCGCGCTCTCTCCCGAGTTGGCCCGCCTGGCCCTCGAGGCCGAGGGCCAGGCTCCGGCACGAGAGCTCGTCGCCGCGAGGACGCTCCCGACGGGCCTGGTCTTCTTCAACCAGAGGGATCCGCGCCAGGGATTTCCGGAGCTCTTGGCCAACCTCCCCTCGCTCGTCCAGATATTCGCCAACCTGCCGACCTCGAGCCCGAACCCTCCGCAGGGGCCGAAAGGCCGTGGCGCCCCGAGGATTCAACTCCGGATCGACCCGGACACGATCCCGGACGTCGTCGCGATGCGGAAACACCTGTTCCCCACCACGGTGGCCCTGGCCGTCGACGATCGACAGATCCGGATCATCACGCGCGAGGCGTTCCCCAGCGTCAACATCAACCTCCCGGTGGGGACGAGCACGCCGGTCCTGATCGCCCTGCTCTTGCCCGCCGTGCAGTCCGCGCGCGAAGCCGCCCGCCGCGCGCAGTGCGTCAACAACCTGAAGCAGATCGGCCTGGCGATGCATAATTATCACGAGGCCAACGGCAAGCTCCCCCAGGCCGCCATCGCCGACAAACAGGGCAAGCCGCTGCTGAGCTGGCGCGTGGCCATCCTCCCCTTCATCGACCAGAAGGCGCTCTACGAGAAGTTCAAGCTCGACGAGCCCTGGGACGGACCTCACAACAAGGCACTCCTGGAGGAGATGCCCGCGTTGTATGCCTGCCCGAGCACGCCGACTCCCCGCAAGTCTGCCACAAATTACCGCGTCTGGGACGGCAAGGGGGCGATGTTCGAGAAGAGACGCGCCTTGAGGTTCGCCGATGTCAAGGACGGCTTGAGCCAGACACTGATGGTCGTCGAGACGAAGGAGTCGGTCCCCTGGACAGCGCCCGAAGAGCTCCCCTTCGACCCCGAGCGGTCCACTCCTCTCTTCGGCGCCGGGTCATCTCATCCTGGGGGGTTGAATGCCCTCTTCGGCGATGGCTCGGTCCTTTTCCTACGGGCCACGATGAATCCGGAAACCCTCCGCGGCATGATCACGATCGCCGGGGGGGAAATCATCCCTGCCGACGCCAGGTGACCGGAAGCCCCTGCCGGAATGCCGGTGGTGTTTCTCGTTGATCCGCGCCTCCGGCGTTCCCCGCCGTGGCGATACTCCGCGCTCGCCCACGCCGCCTCACCCGAGCGAGAGCATTCCGCCGATCTCAGGTAGAGTGCAGGGCTCGCGAGAGGAAGAGTCGGCGGGCCCGAGCCCTCGGGCCCAGTACGGTCTCGTCCACACTTGCTGAACGCCCTGATGCCGAGGTCGCCAGCGCCGTCGCCCCGAAATCGGCGCCAGTTGTCGTGGAATCGGCTCGGGTCGATCGAGCATCTGTGGACCGGTCCAGGTCAAAAGGCGATATCGACGCCAGAAGGGGCGAGCCTCATCCAAGAGATTCGACGGCCCTACATCATCCCTATGTTATCTGTAGCTCACGAGATACCTGCATTTCGTGCTGGTTTGATTGAATTAGTTAGACCAAGTCGCCATCGACGAGCGATTGAGGAATGGCATATGCTGGCAGAAATATGCCGAAGTCCGTCGGGAATGAGCGGGGTGTCTGGGGCGGGTGAAGTGCAGGATCGTCATGCATAAGTTTCTTGAGGCATGCGGGTTGAATAGTTGTTTGCGACTGGACCTGGACGGTCCGAGCGGGCCGGAGCATCGGGACCTCCCCCAACCGTTCGCCGTGATCGGCCGCAATGCGGGCGCGGATGTGACCCTGGGCGACAGGCGGGTCAGCCGACGGCACGCCTACTTGCAGGCGATCGCAGGAGGGGTCTTCTGCGTCGATCTCGGGAGCCGCGCCGGCGTCTTCTGGGACCGCCGCCGCGGGCGATCGGGTTGGGTCGATCGCGAGCGGGGGGTCGTCATCAACCCCTTCCATATCCGGCAGGATAAGGCCGATTGCGCAGCCTGGGAATCCGAGGGGTTCGATCGGCCGAAAGATCCACTCGCGAAGCAATCCGAAGACCTCTCCCCCGCGAGCAGCCTGGTCCTGGAATTCTCGCACGAGGCGTCCGAGCCCTCCTTCTGGAAGATGAACCGCCTTCTGACCCTGGTGGGGAGGTCCCCCCATTGTCAGGTCCGGCTGACGGCCCCCGGGATCTCGAGGTTTCATTGCAGCCTCGTGCGCACGCCGACGGGCGTCTGGGCCGTCGACCTGCTCGGTCGCGGCGGGATCATCGTCAACGGGGTGAGCGTCCGCTCCCGGCGGATCGACCTCGGCGACGAACTGCAGGTCGGTTCGGTCCTTATCCGCTTCCGATGCGACCTGCCCCGCGTCGGCATCGCGTCCACCGCGTGTCTCGTCCCCGAAATCCACGATGGGAGCCCGGCCACGGGACGCCGGGACATCCTGCCGATGCCCTCCTTCGACCCTTCACGACCCCCGAGAGGCCTGACCGGGCCCTCGGCGACGACAGGGCGGGCGTCCGGTCCGGAAGTGACCCGGAGGGTCGGCGCGTCCTCCGCGGCGATCGTGCAGATCGAGGAGTCCGACCTCGTGCATTTCGCGAATGACTCCGGCCCGGGGCCACATCATTTGCGGCAGCAAGAGCAGATGTTCGACCATTTCCAGCAGGTCATGACCATGATCGTCGAGAGGTTCGGCGACAAGCACCGCGACCAGATGCAAGTCGTCCGCGAGGAGATCACCCATATCCGTCAGCTCAGTGGCGAATTGCATTCCCTGCATTACCGGCTCTCGACCCCGCCGCTCTCTCTCTCCATCCCGGACTCCCAGTCCCCCCCCGGTACGTCGGCTCCCGTCGAAAGCATTGACGCCGCATTCGGCGACTCGCCCTCCGCCGTCATGGCCCACCTCGCGGATTCGGCAACGCTCCTCCCGTCGACGGAGAGTGGCATGTCGGATCCGGGGCCTGGACCCTCGGGACGGGCCGAAGGCCCCACGCACTCCCGGTCGGGAGGATCGATCGAGGTTGGGGCCGCGGACCTCGCGTCCCAAGATATGCACGGGCTCATTCGCCGCCGGATGGAGGCCCTGGAACGGGAACAGAAGAGTCACTGGCAGAGGATCCTCGACCTGATGAGGGGACCGCAGACGGGGCCCTCGGGGGGGTAGGCGAGGGCTCGACCGGGCCATCACCGCGCGATCCTGGGATCGGGTTGATGCCGGGAGTGGTGTCGGGGACCTGGATGTAGAGATGATCATGGCTCGGGGAACGACCGCACGGTGAGCACGGCCTACGAGGGACCGGTGGCGGTTTCGACGTTCCGGTTCGCGGACCGGGAGATTCGGGTGGTGCGGCCCGGCGACCCCGACAGGCTGCTCGACGACCCGACCGTCCTGGCCTGGAATCGCCGCGACGATTACATGCCCTACTGGGCGTATCTCTGGCCGGGCGCGGTGATGCTGGCCGAGGCGGTCGCACGCGAGCCCCTGCGCGTGGGGACCCGGGCGCTGGAACTCGGTTGCGGGCTGGGACTGGCCGGCCTGGTCGGGCTGGCCCGCGGACTCCGTGTCCATTTCACCGACTACGACGAGGCCGCCCTGGAATTCGTGTCCCGGAGCGTCTGCGCGAATGGGTTCGATCCGGCCGCGTCTTCGACCTCGCGCCTCGACTGGCGCGACCCGCCCGATGGGCGCTTCCCGCTGATCCTCGCGGCCGACGTGCTCTACGAGCGCCGGCTTGTCCCGCTGGTCGCGGATGTCCTGATTCGGATGCTCGAGCCCGGCGGTTTCGCCCTAATCGCCGACCCCGACCGTGCGTCCGCCGAAGGCCTCCCCGGGGCCCTGCGAGGGCGCGGGCTGACGTTGGAAAGTACGCCGGTGATCGCGGAGGTCCCCGGCCAGGGTACCGTGAGCGGGACGATCCATCGGGTCGGATGGCCGCGGCCGGGGTCGCCCACGCCGCCGGATCTCCCTGGTTGAATTAGGTCCATTCCCGATTCGACCTGAGCGTACCGACGACCTCGGAGAGTCGGACGACGCCGGTTTCGTCGAGATATCGGGTGAGGTCGTCGAGGAGGCGCTCGGAGGCGGAGGGGTCGTAAAAGGTGGCGGTGCCGACCTGGACCGCCGAGGCGCCCGCGACGAGGAATTCGAGGGCGTCGTCGGCCGTCGCGATCCCGCCGATGGCGATGATGGGCAGGTCGGGCAGGGCTCGGGCGACGTCCCAGACCATCCGGAGGGCGAGCGGCTTGATCGCCGGCCCGCTCAGGCCGCCCACGTCGTTGGCGAGGATCGGGCGTCGACGCCGCCAGTCGACGGCCATGCCGCGGAACGTGTTGACAAGGCTGACGGCGTCGGCCCCCCCCTCGGCCGCGGCGCGGGCGATCGCCACGATGTCGGTGACGTTGGGGGTGAGCTTGGCGATCACCGGCACGGGGCAGACGGAACGGACGCGACGGACGAGCCGGCCGACGGCATCGGGGTCGATGCCCAGGTCGAGGCCGTGGCTGACGTTCGGGCACGAGACGTTCAGCTCGATCGCGTCCAGGCCGGCGTCGCCGCCGATGAGTTCCGCCATCGCGACGAACTGGTCCTCGTCCTCGCCCGCGATGTTGGCGATCACGGCGGTCCCGACCGTGCGCAGATAGGGGAGGTGGTGGGAACGGAAGTGGTCGATGCCGTCGTTGTCGAGCCCGATCGCGTTGAGCAGTCCCGAGGCCGTCTCGACGGTCCGTGGGGTCGCGTTGCCCGCCCTCGGCCGCGCCGTCACCGTCTTGGGGATCACGCCGCCGAGCCGCTCCAGGCGCACGAACCCCGCCATCTCGCGGACGTATCCGAACGTGCCCGAGGCGACCAGCACCGGGTTCTTCAGCGAGAGCCGTCCCAGCCTCACACTCAAATCCACCACGGCGAGCCATCCCTCGCGGTCTTGCGTGACACTCTGCTCCCACGGGCGTGGTGAGAGGCATGGTAGTCCGTGACGCTTTCGGCTTACAATAGGTCCGCAACCAAGGTGAAGGACCGCCACGAAGGCACATGAGCTTGCGACGATGCGAACGACCCCCCCCCCCGCCCGCTTATCCGATCGCCTGACCCGAGAGACACGCGCCGAGGTCCGCTTCGACCGCGGGACGCGCTGGCTGTACGCGACCGACGCGAGCCTGTACCAGGTCGAGCCCCTGGGCGTGGTCGTGCCGAGGACGACCGAGGACGTCGTCGCGATCGTCCGGATCGCCGCCGAGGAGGGGGTGCCGGTCCTGCCGCGAGGGGCGGCCACGAGCCTCTCCGGGCAGACGGTCGGGCCGGCCGTCGTGATCGACTTCTCCAAGTATATGAACCGGATCGGCGTCGTCGATCGCGACGCCATGTCCGTGCGGGTCGAGCCGGGGGTCGTGCTCAATGCGCTCAATGCGCACCTGAAGCCGCTCGGGCTGATGTTCGGGCCCGACGTGTCGACGAGCGACCGGGCGACGCTCGGCGGGATGATCGGCAACAACTCGGCGGGCGCGCGGTCGCTCCGGTATGGCAAGACGGTCGATCACGTCCACAAGGTCGATGTCGTGCTGGCCGACGGCACCGCCGCGACCCTCGGCCCCCTGACCGATCCGGAGCTCGCTGCGGCCTGCGCCCGAGAGGATCGCGTAGGGACGATCCATCGCACGGTCCGTGACGTCGTGGCGCGGGACCAAACAGCCATCCGGGCGCGGTTCCCCAGGATCCTCCGGCGGGTCAGCGGCTACAACCTCGACGAGTTCATCCCCGGCCTGCCGGTCCGTCCCGACGGCTGGCGCGACGAGCCCTGGCGGTTCAACCTGGCGAAGCTGATCGTCGGCTCGGAGGGGACCCTGGCCGTCATCCGCGGGGCCGAAGTGGGGGTGGTCCCGCTCCCGGCGGCGCAAGGGCTGGTGATCCTCTCGTTCGCGACCATCGAGGCGGCGCTCGACCGCCTGGGCGAGATCGTCGCGACCGGGCCGACGGCCGTCGAGATGCTCGACCGGATGATCCTCGAGCTGGCCGCGCGCAACCCGGAGCTCGAGCGCCACCTGACCTTCGCCGAGGGGCGCCCGGCCGCCGTCCTGGCCGCGCAGTACTACGCCGACTCCGCCGAGGAGCTGGCGCATCGCGCCGACGACCTGGCGAGGCGGTTCGAGGGGCGTCCGCACGTGCTCGGGGTCCGCAAGAGCCTGTCGAAGGCCGACAAGGACGACTTCTGGAAGGTCCGCAAGGCCGGCTTCTCGATCCTGATGGGGATGGTCGGCGACGCCAA
>JAABUS010009578.1_pt1 | contig 10197 bp, 11 predicted proteins | sample 5560161 | NCBI WGS metagenome assembly JAABUS01 (sample SAMN10711885, study PRJNA513376) | rock metagenome | isolation source: Antarctica rocks | place: Antarctica: Victoria Land, Trio Nunatak nord | collected 2016-01-04
GGGATGTCTGTCAAGGAGAAGCTTCTGACCCAAAGCGCAAAGCAAAGCATAGCAGGGCACAACACTCCAGCTGCGCAGTCGCCTTACAGCTGTTCAAGCACAGTGAGCCAGTCAGTGCAATAGGTGCTTCAGATGTGATGCAGGGTGATGTGATATGTTGAAATTCATCATCATCTCTATACAGACAGCAAGATATTTTGTGCATTGATGCTGGTGTCATCACAGTTGCATGAGCAGATATATATTATGGAAGCACACCTCAAGTGAAGTATTGAGCTCCACAATGAGTTGGTCATGCTGCTCAACCTTGTCAGCCAGCTGGTAAGCGCTCACAGATTAATGATCCGCGGCATTGCAGATTATCAATCTGTGAGCGCTGACCAGCTGACTCAGTCTGGCTGGCGCTGCAGACCCTCAATCACTGCCTTGTTGGCCTGCATCACCACCTGAAATGGCTCAAACTGCATTTTGCCAGGTCAAAGCAGTTGTTGTTTGCGCAATTTTCATGCAGATACTATGGTGTCACACATGTCACACTTGTGGGAAAACCCTCTCTACCTACAAGCACACTTTCTGAGGCCATACATTGGTGGTCTAAAGAGGATGCATGTATCTGACCGTAGGGGATGGCGTGCATTGAAAATCAATGGCAGAATGAAAGACATGGCCAAATAGGCATTGATACAGCAGCCGGCAGCTGTGGGGAAGGCACATGCAGCCCACCAATTGAAGCAATTTACGCAGTACATCCCGTGAGCTGATGCAGAAGTGCTATCACAGCGTTCTTTGATGTGCTCACACCTACTTGACTGCAACACATGCCTGAAAATTTGCACCACAGCTGGTCTTTTGATCATGTGAGTGGCGCAGTTTTGACATTGCACCATCAACAGGCTGCATGGCAAAGTCATGCCAGATCAGAGTATGTGGTCCATCGCATTTACATACACCTGTCTGATCCTGCCACCACATGCAAACTGTGTGACACTCTAACATTCAGTGTTACCCATTCTGAGCTACTCTTGTAAAGTTTGCAAATGTGCAAGGTTTCCTGCTGCAGCATCAATGGATAGGCAAACTTGAAGCTGTTGATAACAGCATGTGTAGCAGTCATAGCAGTTGATAAAATCAACTGCATCAAACTTGCCTTCCCAGGCCCGCTAATGCTGCAGCAGGACGTGATGCACAGACTTGCCGCTGGTCAAGCTCAAAGCTGTTGGTTGTATACTCTGTTGTTTGAGTAACAAGAGTTGGCTTGACAGTTGCTTTGTGAGTTGGACTGATGGATACTGCTTGTAGTACAAGTATGTGCAGATGTGCAGACAGCATCTCAACGCAGCAGCAATGCACGGCAAGCTTGCAATATGCGACAGTCTGGCTTGTGACATGACACAGATTGTAATACCAGGGACTGCCAGATGAAGAAAAGATACTCACGATCAGTTTGCTGCAAGGGGGCAGGCTTCGATGCTGAATATAGAGGATTGTTCTGCACACAGATGGCGGCACCCTCTGCAGCACGCCATCTGATGGAGGCATGATAGTCTTGCAGCAGGCCTCATGGTGTTAGCAGGCCCCCGATGGTGTGCAGATCTGCAGCGGCACACGTGATTGAGGCCTGTATCGCCGCAGGGAGCTGCTGTGTTGGCAGCGCCTCGACACTTACGCAGTACAGAATTGCGGAAACAGCGTACGCTTGAGCTTGAACGACTGTCACAACCGTGACCTAACAGCGACTATGTTCTAAGGCTGCTGCTGCAGATCACTTGCATGCAATCCCTTCTTGCACAGCAGGATCACGCGCCGGCTCTCAAAGTTTGTTTGTCGACTGGAATGTCACGAGATCTTGACACACAGCCTTTCTCAGCTTTGATGTACAAGGTTTTTTGGGCTGATGTACTCATTTTGCAATCTCTGCTTCTTTGCCATGTATGAGCAAGCATTCTTGTTTACAGCTCAAAAGGTCAGACGATACATTGCATATCGCCAAAAGCGTTTTTAATTTTATACTGAGCATGTCATGGGACACCTAACACCAAGTATCAACATAAGATATCGATTGGTATCATATAGTGACTGGTATCAGCTGTCAACTAGTACCAGATATCAACGTTGACAAACAAATAGCCTGCAAGATGTGTACATTGTGTAACATGGAATGATGGATCTATGGTTAGCTCTCCCGTGGTGCCACTACCGCCAATGCTAAACAGCATCAATGCACATTTTACTAATGCAGCTCAAAAAAAGACAGTCTTGATCAGTGTTTGCTGACTGTGTGGCCGCAGTGTTTGCTGCAAGTAAAGTCCTTGACGCTACTGTCACAGTGGGAGACTGCTCAAGGTTCATATGTTGCCTTACATCCCAGCCGGCTACAGTCCAGCCGTTTATCCCTGGCGACGCCCCACCTGCTGGCCCCTGTAAGCATGCATGCATGTATGTGTCGTATGACCTTGTGAGTAATGCCAGAGTGTGGCTTTCCTACAGACGTACTTGCGCCAATTAGTCAGACAAAGCAGCAACGAAGCATTGATGATGGGAACAATAGACTGGCAGCCAGCCTGCAGGTGTATGATGCAACAACGTGTCAAAAGACAATTGTGCAAAGCTGCAGTGTAGCAGGCACTTCCTTGTGCTACACGCGTTTGACCCATTGATGACTGTGCAGAGTCCTAGACCCTCCCCCTTGCCCTATCACAGGGACATGCTGCTTTCATGACATCATCAGACATGACAGTTTCTTACCTTGTTGGCTGTCCTCTATGACCATTTCGGCGCTGCTGCTGTGTGCGCCGCGCTGCTGCGGAGGAGGTGGGTGTTGCTGGGAACCCAGGGGGCCGCGTCCCATTGTCATGCGGCTCTAAGGCAGCAGCATTGCTTGATGGCCTGGGGCTCCACCCATTGCTCTGGGGGGCTACTGGGAACCCTGGGGGAGCCGCCTCACTGTCATTGTCCTCCTGCTGCTGCTGTGACGCAATTGGGGTGCTTGATAGCCTATGTTCACGGGAAACCCACCCACTGCTCTGGGGGCCAGGTGTGAACCCTGGGGGGCCCATCTCACTGTCATCCCCAACGGTCCCGGGCCCATGTTGCTGCTGGACCCTGGGGTGAGCTGGGGTCAAGTCTCCCCGGTGCCTAGCTGGGTAATCATACTCATGATCATACTCAAATCTCTGACCATGCTGCTGCTGCCCATGTGAGTAGCGCTGCTTCTGCTTGCCTTGCCAGCTGCTGAGGGCAGGGCCTGTGAACAGAGGCATGTCCCTGTCCAGCCTGCTGCTGAGCTGGCGGCTGCTGCTACCTCTGCCTCTGATCGCTTCTGAGTCTTCAGCCCCATCTGAGTAGCTCTGCTCCATGGTAGCTGCAGGTGAGGGTGAGTACCCGTCCCACATCCAGGGAGCCTTGTACCTGCCTGTTTCTCTGTACAGGTCCACTTTGGGAGGGCCCTGCCTCTGCTCACTGCTTGCCAGCTCTGAGCTGAGTGAGTCTTTCGGCAACGAGCTGGCACCAGCAGGTCCTGCTTGGTTGTCTGAATTGCGCAGCTGAGGGTGACGCTCCTCTACATCAATCTCCTCATCCACCTGCAGCAGTGACTGCCTGTTGTAAGGATTGCAATTGCATGCAAACTGCTTGGGCAATACCTCAGGCAACATCAACAGCCACATCACCAGTTTGCATTGAGCAGACGCGAATGTAGTTGTCTCTCATGCACAACAATCATGTTGCCATCACAATTACGATCTGGTGTCACTACCGCATGCTGAAGTTGTTGCCATGGTGAGCAAAAATATAAGGAGGTACATGTCAAGACCATACATGTCCAATGTTGCTGGACATCACACAACGATAGCATCGCTTCTGGACCATCTCAAACAGGGCAGAATTGAAATCAGTGAGCAAGATCAGCTTCTGCTTGCTGTCAGTGTGCAGTTAGATAGGTGTCACTTGACAGGTGTTGCAACACACCATGGGCGAACTCTCCAGGATGCCCTCCTGGTGGTGCAGGCCAGTTGCCTCGGAGGCAGTATGAGACAGGCGCTGAAGGAGGTCACTGCGCTCCTGCTGGACACCAGCACTGACTCCTGCTGTGACAGCCTGCTGCTCAGTGCAGCAATCTTGAATTCAAACTCCTGCACCAGCATCACACACACAATGAATGCGCTGCGGCTACACTGCGCACCACAACTCAAATAAGTGAGCTTGGTGGTGCCTCAGGCAACAGAACTGAACCCAAAAAGCAATACATTTGCTTGAAATCTTCCTAGCTGTAATTGCAAAATTGCTGCAAGCACACGTTGGGCAGTGACAGGACTTATGGTCATATGAATGCATGATAGCAGGCATTGAGGCAGCTGATGAAGCACTCGCCTCAGCAGCAGCAGTCTTGCCCTCCTGCTCCTCGTCTAGCCTCACACCCAAGGCAGCGATCCTGCCCTGCAGCAGCGTTGCACACACAATCAATGAGCTGCAATTGCACTGCCCACAAGTCATCGGTTAAGTGGGTTTGGTGAGCAGTGATGTGCATCTCTACAGCACAATCAACAGTGCCTTGTTGCCAGGGTACCAAAGGTAGGGGTAAGAGGTCAAGGTGTAGACAACATCAGGATTCAGGTTCATAGGCAAGAGACTTTTGAACGGAACATGTGATGTTGACTTTGAGCAGCGTGCAGGGCAAGAGTCTGCAGACATACGGCAGCTCAGATCGACTGACCAGGTTCCTCTCCCCCATATCCTCTTCACTGATATCTGCACATGCCAAGAGTCAAGCGCTCTGCTATGAGTCTAGCACCCTGTTATTGCCCTACTAGAGTCAAGCACCCTGTTGTATGTTGAGCACAGTGATTGCATGATGAGAAGGCATTGTCAAGCAGATGAGCCAAGAGACGAGCTGCTGTATTGACTTGTGCAACTGCATTTCAACACCGAGACAGCTGACTGAGATATTGCCTACCTGAGAAGCAGCGTTGCGTGCCTGAATAGCGCTGTCCTTCTCCTCTTCCAAAGCCTTCACCTCCTGCTGGCTGGCTAGTGTTGACCTGTCAAGCTCGGCTTTGTGACCCTGCAACAGCACGACCCAGGCGTCAGCAAAGCTGTGCATAAGGCATGTCATCAAGTGATGCTGCAAGACAACAGCTCAACAGCAGGTAAGACAGCAACTCGACGTCACCAATTTGCTATTCATGCGTGAGGAAAAGGTCAGAATTTGCAAAACAACCTGTAAGCATACTCAACAGCAGTGCATCTGCTTTACAGCTGTCCACGCATGAGGAGCAAGTCAGCACAGCAAGCAGCTCAGACATGTTGGAGCAACTTACAATATTTCAAGCATCATCACACTACTGGCACACAAACAGCAACAGAGCGTGTTATCACAATTGCATGAGTGCATACACGATGTAAAAGCACACCTGCAGAACATTGCTGTGGACAGCAGCAAGCTTGTCATGCTGCTCTGTCTTAGCAGCCAAGGACTGCTGCAGGCCCTCGACCTGTGCGTTGTGGGCAGTTGACTCAGCACCAAACTGGGTTCGCTGCTTGGCAAGCTGGCCTTGCAGGTCCTGGACTACTGCTTCATTGGCCTGCATCACCACCTAGGATGGCTCAGACTGGTGTTTGCAAGGTCACAGCAGCCTCACACTGTGCAGTTTGCACATGTTGATTGCAGAGCCAGAGGCATGTGCAGCATTGAAGATCACTTCCTCAGCTGGCTGGAAAGCATCAACCATTGCCACTGCTTTGCTTGCGACAAAATGTAAGCAAAACCCACTTGAACCAGTGGCTGAATCGGTAAGATTGCACTCCAGGCATCAGTACAGAGGCAGATGATGATAGGTCAATGTGAAAGCTTCATAACGGTAATCATATTCCTGACACAGGCATACTTTGGCATACTTATCACAATTGCATGAGCGCATACACAATGTAAAAGCACACCTGCAGAACATTGCTGTGGTCAGTTGACATTGAATGAATGTTGAAGCTCCGTAACTGGAGCCACGAATCTGACACAGGCATACTTTTGGGTGGTGACAAAGCCAATGGTCATGCGAAGGCATGACAGCAGGCATCGAGGCAGCTTATGAAGCACTCACCTCAGCAGCAGCAGCCTTGGCCTGCTGCTCCTCCAGCCTCATGCCCAAGGCAGCGATCCTGCCCTCATACTCCTTCAGCAGCATTGCACACACAATCAATGAGCTGCAATTGCACTGCCCACAAGTCATCGGACAAGTGGGTTTGGTGAGCAGTGATGTGCATCATCACAGCACAACCAACAGTGCCTTGTTGCCAGGGTACCAAGGGTAGGGGTAAGAGGTCAAGGTGCAGACAACATCAGGATTCAGGTTTGGTGAGCGGTGATGTGCATCGTCACAGCACAATCAACAGTGCCCTGTTGCCAGGGTAGGGGCAAGGGGTCGTGGTGTAGATATCATTAGGGTTCAGTTTCATAGGCAAGAGACTTTTGAACGGAACACGTGATTTTAACTTCGAGCAGCGTGCAGGACAAGAGTCTGCAGACATACGGCAGCTCAGATTGACTGACCAGTTTGCATCCTCTTCACTGATACTTACACAGGCCAAGAGTCAACCACTCGGCTGTGAGTCAAGCACCCTGTTATTGCCCTACTAGAGTCAAGCACCCTGTTGTATGTTGAGCACAGTGATTGCATGATGAGAAGACGTTTTCAAGCGAGTGAGTCAAGAGATGTTCTGCTGCACTAACTTGTGCAACTGCGTGTCAAAACGAGACACCATGAGCATCTACCATTGCCTCTCCTCTGCTGGCACCAAACTATAAGCAAAGCCGACTCTACCTTGGCGGCTCAATTAATGTACAAGCAATCCAAGCATTGACACAGAGGCAGATGACATTGAATCAATGTTGAAGCTTCATAATTATAGTCACCAGCCTGACACAGGCACACATTTGAATGGTGACAATCCCTGTGGTCACATGAAGGCATGACAACATGCAGTAAGGCAGCTTCTGAAGCACTTGCTGATGGCTACTGTGTTAAGCACTCACCTTGACAGCAGCCTCCTTGCCCTGCTGCTCATCCTTCACCTTGCTGTGCAGGCCATCCACCTGCTGCTCCAGGTTTTCCACCTGTTGCTCTTGCCCCTTCACCGCCTCACCTTGCTCACGCATGCTATGCTCCTGAGCCTTGAGCTTCTGAGCTTGCTCATGCATGCTATGCTCCTGGTCTGCCACTGTGCAGCGCAGGGCCTCGTTCTCCTCCTGGAGGCGCTGTATTGTATCAGCATCCTGCACAAGCACCGCCTATGTCATTGTAATGCATCGACTCATACAACATAGACCATAGAACAAGCTTTTTTGCAGTGTTGATGCATGACGCTAAGAGATGATTGGTGGTAACACACATGCAAACAGACAGACAGACAGACAGACAAGCAGATCTTTCTGGCAGGTTATAGCACCATGCAAGATCAATAACAGACTGTGATGGCAACTTTGCCATATCCCAAAGCAGGCCTGTAGGTAAGCAGATGCCCTTGCAGTAAGACATCAGCTGCTTACACTAGTGTGGGCAAGCCACATGTGATGTAGGTGCAGGCCGGGTCTGACGCTTACCTGATGCTGTTGCTGAACAGTAGTGTTCAGTCTCTGCTGCAGGCCGGCAGCTTCTTTGTCCAGTGTAATATTCTGCTGTTGCAGTTGGTGGAATGACTCAATCAGACGTGCCTCGGACACTTCCAATTCTTCCACCCTTGCAGTCAAGGCTGCCTCCTGCTCTTGCAGGGTGTGCACCAGCCCAGTCTGAGCATCACACTGCCTTTGCACTGTCTCCAAGCCCCCCTGCAAGTCTTGCACCTGCATAAGAGGAAAACATGTACAAAAAGCTGTCTGAGCCAAGACATGTTTTTGTAAAGCTGCAGCTCATCCATCACACTGGGATGAACTGTGCGGGCACACTCAGGCAAGGTGTTGAAGAATACTGTTTGGCATCAGAGGAAATGGCTTGCCTTGATCAGAGCCAAACAGAAATTACAGGCAGAGCAAGGCTGGACGAGGTGATGAGATGACAGCTAACCTGCGATACCAATCCTGCAGCTGTCTGCTCAGCCGTGTCCTTCTCTACCCTCAAAGCAGCAAATCTGGGCTGCAGATCGTCCAGAATGCGCTGCAGCAGTGCCCCCTGCATTGCAGCACATCAATCAAAGCAAGGAATAGGGTGGGCACTTTGATGTTGGCATTTGAAACATAATCTGTGTGTACCTGATGCCAGGGCAAGACACGTATATGAGGAACATGTAAAGAACCTGTAAAGCCTAAGCAAGCATGCGTTTGCGACACGATTTGTGTCACACAATTCAAACAAACAATGCAGCAGGTACCTGGGCATAGTTGCATCTGCTGCTAAGTAAGTGCGCAAGGCAGGGTGGCAACAGTTTGAAGTAGTGTGTATGGCTTACCTTCCTGACAGCTACTCCACAACAAATCACAACAGACTGGACGTCAGTCTGCACCTGCTCATGGTTGGCACGCTCAGCCAGGATCATCCGGCATAGCTGCAGAACAAGCATGAACAGTCAGCAAGATGGTTTGGGGCATCATATTTCAGGAAAACGTGTATTGAGTTCTGTAGACATGTCCTTTAAGTATCCATGTACCGAAGGAACTTCAATTGCTGCTAGGCATGTGCGTCCACCGCGCTTGCTAGTCTGAGCAACAGTCAAACCACTACAACAGCTGGCCTGGAAGTTCAATACATTCAAGGCAAACTGTTGCTTTTCAAAGGTGTTAAACGCACCGCAGCATGGCGTGCTGGGTGGTAGCGTGATGTGTCGAGGGCGCTGCGCGGGGCAGTCGCCTGCAAAAGTATGAGACATCAGTCAGCAGGTCAGCAGCACGTCGCACTGCACCATGTGTTGATGAACCAAGGCCGTATCTGCGGTGGATCATGACTGCAGCTTCTGAGGCAGTGGCAGACTCTGAGGGCACTTACCCAGACCAAGGAAGAGCACTGTTGCAGCGCCGTCTCTGTCTGCGCTGGCTGTGTTCCAGGCAATGTGATGGAAGGCTGTACACCCTGCGCAAGCATCAATCGCTTGAGCGCAACTGTGACTCTTTGCCCTTGAGCTTATAAACAACAATCACAGCAAATGATAAGCTGGCTGTTGTATTGTAAAAACCGGAGCAGCATCGCCAAAGTGCGGCAATACTTATGTCAAAATACGATTTAATCATCACGCAGCCACGTCGAATCGTGCTGCAAGCCAAGGAGCATCTTGTGTTCAGAAGCAGTTGTCTCGATGTTACCTCAGTGAGCTCATTGGAGGGCCCCTCAGCATCACTGCAGTTGACCAACTTTGGACAGCCAAAGGGATATTTAGGTGGCTGAGGAGAAACTTGGAATGCCTGCAAAAGTGAAAGCCAATGCTCCGGACGATCTTTGCGACATACAAAGACCCTGGGTGCTTGCCAGGGTGATGCTGTCCCGTACCAGCAGTTGGCTTGCTGGCCTCAAGAGGAAGGCGTGCAACTTCAGGCACAACTCCTCAAGACTCATTGACTGTTCTGGTTCTGACATATTCCCCATGGTGCCTGTCTGAAGACGCTGTGCTGCTCCTTCTGTCTCAGCCAAACCCTGGCTTCAGAGGAGCATCGTGCAGGTGGACAGCAGCTCAGTTTGCCTGCCAACACATATTGAGATACACTCGCGGATCCGGATGAACGTTGACAACAGCTGTTCTATGGAGTTCCGGGATCGCTGCTCTGTGCTGGGGAAAAGTTTACGCTACTTCACAAGCTTTGACTTTCCCAAATAATAGATGTTGAGATTCCATGTTCAGATTCCACGCACGCCGCTTGGGCTTACACCACATTGACGAGACACGTCGAGAAAACTGTGTCTGCCATGAGATCTCAATACAGTCTTCTCCTATACATGTTCAGACTTGTTGGCTGGCTGTAGCATTGTGATCTGTCTCTCTAATTAGCACACTCTTATAAGCACACATGTGCATGCAGCAATGGCCAGCATGACTACTGATCAGTGCATTCAAATTCGACCATGCTAAGCTAAATCAGTGCATTCAAACTCGACCATGCTAAGCTGGATTAAATTCAGATACATGCTCCCTAGGGTTGAGTCTCATGATTACGAGGGTGGCCCAAGCAGAAGAGGCATTGCCGGCGGACTGCTATTGCTATGAGACTGTGCCTGTGGTACCATA
>JAABUS010009579.1_pt1 | contig 10195 bp, 11 predicted proteins | sample 5560161 | NCBI WGS metagenome assembly JAABUS01 (sample SAMN10711885, study PRJNA513376) | rock metagenome | isolation source: Antarctica rocks | place: Antarctica: Victoria Land, Trio Nunatak nord | collected 2016-01-04
CACGACCACGATGCACACGACCACGATGCACACGACCACGATGCACACGACCACGGCGCCTCGGTCCGGAAGAGGATTGTGCATGAGGTGTCGGAGTTCCTCGGCGGCCACTCTCACGATGCCGCTGACCAGATCGATGACGCGTTGGAAGCCGACGCCACCGGCAGACGCGCCCTGTGGATCAGCCTCGCCGTCCTGGCCGTGACCGCCGCCCTGCAGCTCGTTGTCGTTCTGTTCTCAGGCTCTGTGGCACTGCTCGGCGACACGGCGCACAACTTCGCCGACGCTGCCACGGCATTCCCGCTCCTGGCAAGCTTCGCACTGTCCCGGCGAGCGGCGACCTCCCGCTACTCCTACGGCTACGGCCGCAGCGAGGACCTCGCCGGACTGTTCGTTGTCGCGGCGATCTTTGCCTCCAGTGCCTTCGCCGGCTACGAGGCGATCGATCGGCTTCTGCACCCGCGCGACGTCACGCACCTGTGGGCCGTGGCGGCTGCGGCGGTCGTCGGATTCGCCGGCAATGAGCTCGTCGCCCAATACCGGATTCGGGTGGGGCGCCGGATCGGTTCCGCCGCGCTCGTCGCTGATGGGCTGCACGCGCGTACTGATGGCTTCACCAGTCTTGCCGTACTCGTTGGTGCCCTCTGCGTCGCGCTCGGCTGGAAACAAGCCGACCCGATCATCGGGCTGCTGATCACGGTCGCCATCCTCGGCGTCCTCCGCTCCGCGGTTCGCCACGTCGGGACCCGCCTGATGGACGGGGTCGATCCCGGGCTGGTGGACACAGCACGGGACGCGGTGTCCGACGTCGACGACGTCGTGAATGTCGCAGACCTCAAGATTCGTTGGATCGGACATACCCTCCGTGCCGAGGTGGACCTCGATGTCACCCCGGACCTGACACTGCTCCAAGCGCACGAGCTCGCCCACCACGCTGAAGCGCATTTGCTCGCACGGTTGCCGCGACTCACCGCGGTGACGATCCACACCAGCCCTGCCGGCGCCCACCCACGTGGAGTAGCCACCGCGCCGCCGGATCCGCTGTAAGGCGCACCATCCTCCGCGGTGTGCCCGGACGCGCCTGGGTTCCCGGCCCGGTCGCCCTAGAGCCATCAGATCGTCGGTGTGCAGATCCAGATGAACGCCCGGCACTTCGAAGCGAATCGCCTGCGCAGGAAGGTGTCACTGTCGGGACCGCGGTGTGTCGAGGAAGGCGGTCATCCACCGGACGGTCATCTCGACATCGTGTCTTAGCCGCCGTCCACTGAATGAGCTGGCTTGGCAGTCATACCCAATGGGGGTATCTTGATGAGAAGCCGCTGCCCAGCCGCCGGAGGAGCATGTGTACCACTGCATCACCACGCCATTGAAGCCGGCGGCCAGGAACCTGAAGACAACGTGAGGCGAGTGAACACGATGGCCGGCACCTCCCGATACGTCAAGCGGCGTTCGGCAGGGCTGTTGAGCTGGGGCCGGTCGGTCCTTGCGGGCGCGATCCTGTTGGGGCTGTTCGCCATGCACGGCCTGACTATGGCCGACACGACGCACGACGCGATCCGCGGCAGCCGCCACGTCACCGCGATGACAGCTTCCGTGGTGATCACGCCCGCCGCGCACGCCGTCCACGGAATGATCGCGGAGGCCCGTACGGGTCACCCGATCCCGATGCCGATCCCCGGTGGCGGACACGGCTCACACGATCTCCTGCACACGTGTTTGGCAGTGCTCACAGCACTGGCAGGGCTCGCGCTGCTGGCCGCGGCACTCGCCATCACAGGCAGGCCGGTGGGCGGGGTTGCGGCACTGGGAGGCGACGCAGCCCGACGAAGGCACCGGACAAGACCTCGGCCCGCGTCGATCGTGGAGCTGTGCATCAGCCGGACGTGAGTGGCCGCGGTCACGCCTCGTACCGATTGATAGCCGCAATCTCCAGCTCCGAAAGGCACTTCACCATGCGTATCGCTACCCGCGTCGCCGCGGGCTTCCTCGCCTCAGCGACCACTCTGACCCTGGCCGCTTGCGGCTCGTCCAAGACCTCCGGCGTGGATTCGATGTCGACATCCGGCGGCTCCGCACCCGCAGCATCGGCTTCATCGTCGATGTCGATGTCGATGTCGATGTCGATGTCGGACAGCCACAACCAGGCTGACCTCGCCTTCGCCACCGACATGATCCCGCACCACGGCCAGGCCATCGACATGGCCGACATGGCGGTGAAAAAAGCCACCAACAACCAGGTCAAGCAACTGGGCATCCAGATCAAGGCCGCCCAAGGCCCCGAAATCAGCACGATGAGCGGCTGGCTGAAGGAGTGGGACGCTCCCGTGCCGTCGGCGTCGATGCCGGGCATGGACATGGGCGGCACGAGCATGAACGGCATGATGAGCGCCGACGAGATGAAGCAGCTCGACGCCGCCACCGGCACCGCATTCGACAAGCTGTGGGTCCAGATGATGATCAAGCATCATCAGGGTGCGATCGCGATGGCCAAGACGGAACTGGCAAGCGGGCAGTACCCGCAGGCCAAGGCCTTGGCTCAGTCGATCAGCAACTCCCAGGCGAAGGAAGTCACAACCATGCAGAGCCTGCTGAGTGCGCTGGGCTGATCCAGCCGCACCTCCTCGCTGGGCCCCGTTCCACCGGTCGGTTTCATACCCGGCCGGTGGAATCGGTGCCGGCACCCACTTGCTCGCCCTTTGCCGCTTGGAGTTCCGCCATGCCCTCTTCTCGATCACCGCTGGCAAGTAGACGTCAGTTCCTGACCGCCACCGCGCTCGCGGCCGGACTCGCCCCCCTTGCCGCAGCATGCAGCTCCCCCCGTCCTGTGCGGCCGGACGGGCTCACGGCCGCGATCCAAGCCGTCGAACGCGGGCGCCCGCACACCGGAAAGACCCGCGCGTTCCGTCTCGATCCGCAGCAGCGCAGCATGTCCATCGGTGGCCGGACCGCGCACACGTGGGCATACGGCGACACCCTGCCAGGACCGCTGATCCGGGCCAACGTCGGCGACGAACTCGCGGTCACCGTCGCCAACCGGCTGCCCGAGGCGACCTCAGTGCACTGGCACGGACTGGCGTTGCGCAACGACATGGACGGCGTCGCCCCAGCCGGTGGCAACATCGCGGCCGGCCACGACTTCACCTACCGCTTCAGCGTTCCCGACGCCGGCACGTACTGGTACCACCCGCACGTCGGCGTGCAGACCGACTACGGCCTCTACGGGGCGCTCATCGTCGACGATCCCAGTGCGGCGGCCGACTACGACCTGGAATGGATCGTCGTCCTCGATGACTGGACCGATGGCGTGGGGCCGCGGCCACCCCAGATCCTGTCCACTCTGCGGGGAGGCTCCATGGCCGGCATGAGCGGCGGGAGCATGAGCGGCGGGAGCATGAACGGCTCCGTCGGCAGCAGCACCCTTCTCGGCGGCGACGCCGGAGACGTCAGCTACCCGATGTATCTGCTCAACGGCCGCACGGACCCGTCACCGGAAACCTTCCACGCCAAACCTGGTCAGCGGGTTCGACTGCGGATCATCAACGCCGCTGCCGACACCGCGTTCCGGGTCGCGCTGGGTGGACACCGCCTCACCGTCACCCACACCGACGGCTACCCGGTCATACCGCACGACGTCGACGCGCTGTTGTTGGGCATGGGCGAGCGCTACGACGCTGTGGTCACCCTGCATGACGGCGTCTTCCCCCTCGTTGCGCTCGCGGAAGGCAAATCAGCGCGGACTCGGGCCTTGGTCCGGACCGGCAACGGCGCCGTTCCGGCCGTGTCGGTAACCCCGGCCGGGCTGACCGGGCGGGTCGGGACGGCAACGACGTTCGCCGCGACCGAATCCAGCCGGCTGCCAGTCCGGACACCGGATATCCAGCTCATCGCGCGCTTGGCCGGTGACATGAGCTCCTACGTGTGGACGATCAACGGCAGAACCTACGACGACACCGTCCCGCTTACCGTCGACAAGGGGCAGCGGGTCCGGTTGACCTTCGAGAACAGCTCCGTGATGTGGCACCCGATGCACTTGCACGGCCACACATTCCAGCTGGGCCGGCCAGCTGGCTCAGGGGTTCGCAAGGACACCGCCATCGTGCTGCCGATGCGGAGTCTGTCGGTCGACTTCGATGCCGACAACCCGGGGCGGTGGATGCTGCATTGCCACAACGCCTATCACGCCGAGGTGGGGATGATGACCCGCGTCGACTACCGAACATGACACGGCGTCGGGGCCCTAGCTGAGGGTCACTGCGATGTCGTCGAGGACGAAGGAGGTTTGTTTCTGGCTGTCTTCGGTGGCGGTGTAGGTGAGGGTCGGGTTCTGCCCGGCGTAACTGGAGACATCGAATGTTTTCGCGAGGTAGCCGGTGTTGTGCTGCAGATTGCTGTAGGTGGCCAGGACGGTCGTGCCGATCTTGACGGTGAGGGTGTCGTAGGCGGTGCTGGTGGTCGTTTCGGCGGTGTCGATGTGCAGCCAGAAGCTGAGGCTGGCATGACACCCGGCCGGGATAGTCACCGGCTGGGACAGGGTGTCGGTCGCGGCGCTGCCATAGCCGTCCAGCCATGCGTCCCACGTGCCGGTGTGCGCCGGCTCCGCGGTGCTGTTACTGATGATCCCGGTGCTAGCGGTCCAGGGCGGCGCAGTGCCGGTTTCGAAGCCCGGGTTGCCGAGCTTCTGCCCGGTGCAGCCACTTCCCGACCCGGCTACCGTCCACGTGAAGGAAGCCGATCCGGATGCCCCGGTGCTGTCGGTAGCGCGCAGTGTCACGGTGTAAGTCCCCGCGGTGGTCGGTGTGCCGGAGACCAGACCACTGGTGGTGTTGATCGCCAGACCGGTGGGCAGGCCGCTGGCCGCGTAGGTCAGTGTCTGCCCCGATGCGGAATCCGAGGCGCTGACCTGCAGGCTGGTCGCGGTGCCGACCGTCGTGGTCTTGCTGCCAGGGTTGGTCACGGTCACGGTGTTCGAGCCGGCCGTACCGAATTGCACGTCCAGGACGGAGTGCAGTTCGATGCCGTTGGGGGCGACGCCCGTCTGGCCGTGCAAGAAGTCGAAGAAGCCCACACCGGTCACCGTGACCGCCGTGTTCGCGGTCTGGAAGCTTCCGGTCGCGGTGTACTTGGCGTCGAATTCGCCGCGCGCCTTCTGGATGCTGCCGGCCAGCGGGCTACCAGCACCGACGCAGGCCGGGTCCGGGATCTCGGCGATCATGGTGTGCCCCGACCCATCGGACAACACCAGGTGATAGTCCGAATCGGCTTCTAGCTTGTACTGCGTCATAGTCGCGCTCAACCGAAACACCGTGGCCTCGGTCGGCAACACCCGGTTGTTGGCCGGCAAGCTGGCAGGTGCGCTCAGGGAGGCCAAACCGGCGATCGTGGTGGGCGTGGTCGACTGCAGCGTGACTTTGCCGGCGTCCGCGTCCGTCCCGGTCTTCACCGACCAACGCTCAACCCCGCAACTGCCGGTGGAGGAGTTCGGAGCGGCAAGGACCCCCTCCACCTCCTCAGCGTCAGGGCGAGAGGACCGCCGATGTGAGTCGGCCGCAGCCTCGCCAGCCATAATTCCGATGCCCGTCAGAGCCAGTACCGCTCCGGCCGCAGCCCATCGTCGCCACTTGCGCACCATCAGTCGCCTCCGCACTCACCCTCGACAATGTTCGGGACGAATCGTCCTCAATGTCGTACGGCAGGGATCATGCGCCGGAAAGTCTCATGACGCCAGCGGGGATCCGTTACTGATGCTCCAGCTGCATCGTCTCGCACGCCTGCTCACCGCAGAGGGGACACGTGATTGTCGACTCCGAAGCGGGTGACGACGACCCGGCGCGCTGGAAGTTCAACGCGGGGTCCCTGTGGGTCCAAGGCCGGGCCAACGCTCAGTCTTTGTATAGGCACTCCGCCACGTGTTCAAGTCGCGCACGACCTTCCTCGATCGATGCCTGGTCGGGCCAGGTCGGTCGGGCCAGGGAGTCCCACGCTAGCTCAACGGCGCACCCATTACCCTCCACCGCTGCTACTGGCCAGGCCCGCGACAAGGTTGATGGTGGTGGCCAGGATGACGGCACCGAACAGATAGGACAACAACGCGTGCCGCAGTGCGGTGGCCCGGATCGCCGGCGTCTCCAGGTCGGTGTCAGACACTTGGAACGTCATACCGAGGGTGAAGGCCAGGTAGGCGAAGTCGCTGTAACGCGGTGGCGCTGACTGGTTGAAGTTCACGCCGCCGTCTTTGCCTGTGTAATAGAGCATCGCGTACCGAAGCGTGAATACGCTGTGGACCACGAGCCAGGACAGGATGACGGTCGCGACTCCCACTCCGGCCAGGATGTCTTGTGTGGAGCCCTTGGCCGAGCTGGCTTGCAGTAGGAAGAAGCCCACCGCGGCAAGGCTCACCACTGCCGCCGCCAGCAGCAGCGTGTCACTCAGCGGCCGGGTGGGATCTTCCCGGGTCGCTCGTTCGGCGGTAGCCTCGGCGCCCATCGGCCAGATCGTGAACCACAGCCACAAGAGCAATGTCACTGCCGCGGCATCCCACCCGGCAGCGGGTGCGTATCTGCCAGCGCCGAGCAAGGCGATGATGACCGCAATCGCGATCCCGACGGCGAGCGACACACCCAGCCGGACACCGGTGTTGACACCTTTTAAGTTGCGTGGACCTGTCGACGTCTTGCCGGTGCTCGTCATCCCTGCACTGTTGCAAGAAATGGGCGCCCGACGGCTTTGACGCGCCGACCTCCAGCGGTCAAGCGGGGGACGGACTGGTTTCGGGGAAACTGCCACCCAGGACCACAGAAACCGCCAGCGTCCGGCCGGAAAGAACCGACGATTCAGAGTCGCTTGCCCAGGGGCGTCGCGCAGCCGGATCAGCGCGTCGCGACGGTCCGGTCGTGGTCGCTCGGCACGGTTGCCTCGGTGTGTCTGCTGTCGCGGTCGAAGTGAGTCTTGTCGTCACGGGTGCTCTCCAAACCCCGCAACCTCCACGGCTTGACAGGTCGGGAGCTGGAGATCATCGGGCTGCTCATCGAAGGATGGTCGAATCGTCACATCGCCTCCACGTTGGTCATCGCCCAGCACGCCGGGAGTGAAGACACCGTGCGGGTGCCTCAGCCTGCTCAGCATTACCGTCGAGGTGGGACTTCCTGCCCTACCTTCGGCTGCGGTCGGTCACGGTGGGGCGGCTCGCGGTGCTGGTCGACGACCATCCCGATATCTTCCCGGTGAACTACGTGGTCGACGGCGGGACCGTCGTGTTCCGTACGGCGGAAGGTCTGAAGTGGACGGCAGTGGCTGCACATCCCGGCGTCGCGTTCGAGGCAGACGGCTATGCCGCCGATTCACGCACCGCCTGGAGCGTCGTTGTCAAAGGTCATGCCGAACCGGTCTCGAAGTCCGACCTGCTCGACACGGCGGCGCTGCCGCTGTATCCCTGGCATGGCGAACCCAAGGGCCGCTTCGTGCGGGTAGTGCCGCAGAGCGTCGCCGCATGCTGAAGCCGGTGCGGCTTACGGGCGACGCCCTGGCAGGTACTGGTGATCAACCGATCCCTGATGGGACCTGACCCCGAGTAGTGGACACGCTCAATCCCTGCTTCGGTGGGGTGGAAGCGAGATGATCCACTCATGGCGAGGAAGAACTACTCCGAGGAGTTTCGCCGCGACGCTGTCGAGTTGTATCGGGTGACCGAGGGGCGACGATCACGCGGATCGCCGCTGATCTGGGGATCACCGACGCCACGTTGTCGGCCTGGATCAAGGCTGCTGGCGTGCCGGTACGACACGGCCGGGCGGGTGCTGCGACGACTCCGGTTTCGAGCGAGGACGAAGTCGCGAGGCTGCGGGCCCGCGTGGCGCAGTTGGAGGCCGACGCGCGCACGCTGGCCACCGAGAAGGACATCCTGCGCGCGGCGGCGAAGTATTTCGCCGGGGAGACGAACTGGTGAGCCGCTTCCAGTTCGTTGCCGACCACCGAGACACCTTCGAGGTGAAGTGGCTATGCACGATCGTGGAAGTGTCGCGCTCGTCGTTCTACGCCTGGCTCGAGGGCGCCGATGCCCGCGCCGAGCGTGCGGGCACCGATGAGGCGCTGGCCGAACGGATCCGGGCCGTGCACGACGCCGATCGGACTTATGGTGCTCCGCGGATCACCGCCGAACTCAACGACGCCACGATCATCGGCGACAACGGCCGGGTCAATCACAAGCGGGTCGCGCGGGTGATGCGCGAGCGTGGCATCGCCGGGCTCAGGTTGCGGCGCAAGGTCCACACCACGATCCCCGAACCGGCCGACACCCCGGTGCCGGATCTGGTCAAGCGCGACTTCACCGCGCCGGCCCCCAACGTCAAGTACGTCGGGGACATCACCTACCTGCCCTACGACGGCGGGCATCTCTACCTGGCGACGGTGATCGACTGCTACTCCCGCCGCCTGGTCGGCTGGTCGATCGCCGAGCACATGCGCACCGAGCCGATCCAAGACGCGCTGCACGCCGCCCGACGCGAACGCGGCTCGCTGGCCGGCGCAATCTTTCACGCCGATCACGGCGCCCAGCACACGTCCAAGGACTACGCCGAGCTCTGCGCAGATCTCGACGTCACCCGCTCCATGGGCTCCGTCGGTTCCAGTGCCGACAACGCGTCGGCCGAGTCGTTCAACGCCACCCTCAAACGCCAGACCCTGCAAGGCGCAGCACGATGGGCCAGCGCCCACGGCGCCCGCCTGGCCGTGTTCAAGTGGATTACCCGCTACAACACCCGCCGCCGGCACTCCGCCTGCGGCTACCGCAGCCCGATCACCTACGAGAACACCACCACCGCGGCTACGCTACGACCGGCCGCATAACAATCAAATCGCGTGTCCACTTTTCGGGGCGAAGGCCCTGATCTCCTCAGTCGGCTACCTCGTCATCCGGCCGTAGCTGTACTGCCCCTCGCCGGGTACGACTGCTCGTATCGTCACGGCGGAGCGCGAACCTCAAACTTCCCGAGCGAAAACTTCTTGAGTGATGCTCGCTGTGCCATCGTGGAGGGATGCAACCATCACCCTCGAACTGGTATGCCGTCCGAACCGTCCTTGCCCAAGTAGGCACGGCCCTGCTCGACGGAGAGCCCGCGTGGACCTACAAAGAACGGATCACGCTCTGGGCGGCGACCTCGGTGGAACACGCCGTAGCACTGGCCGAAGCTGAAGCCGTCCAATACGGCTCCGAAGTAGACGCGACCTACTTAGGCGAGGCAGCCGCGGTCCAGCTCACAACTGGGCCTACGTCCGGCTCGGAGGTATTCTCCAGTCTTCGGACGAGCCTCCTCGGCCCGAACGACTATCTGCGACAGGTCTATGGGGCCGGCGAAAAGTCCGACGACCAAGGGACGATCAGGCCTCCTGAGAACCGCACGTGAGCCGCATCGCAACAGTTTCCGAAGCTTCGACCAGACTCCTCGATCTTGCGGAACGGCACTAGATTTCATCGTCGCTGGATCTAGGACTCGCCGCCCGCTCGACGATGGTGGGCGCTTTGGCATGGGTCCCATCCGGGGTGGGTTTGGTGGCGAATTGCTGTGTGATGGCACCACGTTGGGTGGGTGGCCGCGTAAGCGTTGGGGAGTTGCACGGTTATGGCGACTAGGTCCAAATGGGTGCGTGTGGGGTTCGGAGCTTGTGTGAGTGGGGCTGCTGTTGTGCTGTTGTCGGCGTGTGGTTCGTCGGGCTCGAGTTCGGCCGGTGGGCAGTCCTCGTCCATGCCGATGACCTCGGCGGCGATGTCGTCGATGGCGGGGTCCTCAACTGCGGCGCAGCCGGCGGCGATGATTCATATCGATAAGTTCAAATATGCGGTGCCGGCCTCGGTCAGTCCGGGGGCCAAGGTCAGTGTGATGAATATGGATGGTGAGGCCCATACGGTGACCGCTGACAGTGGGGGTGGCTTTGACGACAAGGCCACCGCGGGTGCGGTCACGACATTCACCGCACCGTCGAAGCCGGGAAGCTACCCGTTCCACTGCACGTATCACTCCAACATGCACGGCGTACTAGTCGTCAAATAAACCGTCACGTTGCCATCCGCGAGAGCACCGCAGCGAGCCGTGGGTGTGTGTCCAATCCGTTGGGTGGGTGGTGGCGAATGACGGGTGTGTTTCACCCGCCGCCGGTGGATGTGCCGGCACTGTCTTGGAGGAAAAGCATGAAGAAGTCTCTG
>JAABUS010009582.1_pt1 | contig 10195 bp, 15 predicted proteins | sample 5560161 | NCBI WGS metagenome assembly JAABUS01 (sample SAMN10711885, study PRJNA513376) | rock metagenome | isolation source: Antarctica rocks | place: Antarctica: Victoria Land, Trio Nunatak nord | collected 2016-01-04
TGAAGCTTGTTCCATGGGACTCTGCAGGGCTCATGCCAGTCGGTGAGTAAGGGGTGCAGTCAACTGGAGCTGGGTCAGAAGCTGCTTTGTCAGCAGGCTTGCTGGGGGCTGTGGCAGGGGGGTCTTGGGAAGCACGCCTGGAAGGCTGCGCCTGGAAAGGTCTGAAGGAGTGGCGCATGTAGAAGTGCAAGTCTCCTGCAGCAAAATGCATGTTCACACCTCGTGCACATTATCGCAATGGTGGCCTGACACACATATGAATCAGCTGATACTCTGCCTCTGCAAGCACTTGGCTTCTGGCTGGGAGCCTATGCGCTGCAGCAAAGATTGCACTCTCAGAAATCACACACACAAGCACACACACACACGCGCACACACAGACAGACAGAGTAGATCTGAGCTGTGTGAAAGCTTGTGCGGTGCCCAATGCATCATACATACAACTGACAACCAAATGAATGGTTTTCTTTCTCATGCATTTACAAATTGCAGCTCAGCAAAGCACAGTGCAGTGCAATGAGTAGTGCCACCTGCAAGGTGGACACGCGCCCTGCCCCGCAGGTGCCCTCGCACCAGCTGCCTCAGGTTGTGGCAGGCCGTCTCATCCCAGAACCAGTCGCTGAGCCAGCGCGGTTGGTGAGTCACCAGAATGGCCTGATCATCTGCACCCATGCGCTCATCTGCTATCCTAGCAAAGTACCTGCACCAAAGCAGCCGTCTCCAGCCTCAGGCATGCTAGTTGTCTGCTGTCTGGCATGCTCAGCAGCTGTGTGAGGTGCTGAATTGCGGTGCAAGATGCTGAGCTGTCATGAACATGACACATGATGGGGACCCATGATGTTTCATGCTTGAGAGCATTAGCACAAGAACAGCTACCAAGACAGGAAATGCAGGCCTGAAAGCAGTGGTAGATAACTGGCTGATCAGCAGCTAGGGAGGCTAATTTGACGGCTGATAGGATAGTTACATGGAGAGCGATAGGTAGGCTAGTAGGAAGGGTGACAGGAAGGCTGGTAGGAGGCCCAACAGGAATGCAAACAGGAAGGGTGATGGGAAGGCTGACCTGCACTGACACATGTCAATGTCATCCACCAGGGCCAGGTCCAGACCGAATAGCCACCAGCCATGTGGCAGCGCCAGAGCAAAGTAAGACTTCTCCTACAGGCACCAACAAATCAGCTCTGCCTCATTCAACAGACCGTTCTTCGAATGCAGTCATCACATGCACATCTGGCCAAACAGCAGGCAGCGGCAAAAGCCTTGTCATGGTCAACAGATCAAGCTGACAGAAGCAGCTGACAAAAGCACAAGTGCTTTTGACAGACTGGTCTGTTGACCATGCCAGCGCAATTGGTGATGCTCGATATGTGCACAGATGCCGTCATTTCACCTCACGCTACACACTGCATGAAACAATCACTTCACACAACAGCATGCAACACAGCAATACACGAAAGCAACATTTGCATTGGGTTTGTCCAAACGTCTGTGTGGGTAGTAGCTTGACTGAGACCCCTGGGCAGCCCGGTCTAACACTGGGCTTCTCATGAAATTTACACTGAGGGTTGTAGTCTTTTCTTTTCTCTTCTCTTCTTCTGTTTCGTTTCGTTTCGTTTCGTTTCGTTTCGTTTTGTTTTGCTTTGTTGAGTGAGGCAGACCTGTGGGAGCAGCCAGCCTCCCAGCCAGCCCTTGTGCTGGATGTGGCGAGTGTACGTTTCCAAGCCATCAATCCAGTCGTGGTTGCCAGGAATGGCAAAGGCTGTGGGCCCGTCATACTCATGCAGCAGGTCTGCTGATGCAGAGGCCCTGCGAGTACACATGACCAGCCTGAGCAAAGCTAGGCGTCATTGGTGTTCCTGTGCATGCATATGTGTCTCTGCATCGCCTTACCTCTTCTGTGTGCATGCCACAGGGTGAGCAAGCTGGCGTCTGCCAGCTGATTCAGATTTCAACCGGGTGTCAGGCAGGCTGACTAACACAGCTTCGTATACAACGCATTCTGAGACAGCTGTACTATGTTGTGTCAGCCAGACCAACAAAACACAGCACACCTGTCGCAGAATGCGTTGTATACGAAGCTGTGTTAGTCAGCCTGCCTGACATCTGACTGAAATCTGCTTCAGCTGGCAGATGCCTGCTTGCTTGCGCTGTGACGTGGAGACAGAAAGGCCGCGCAACAAAAAGGATCGCATGCATAGTAGGCACAGGAATGCAACAGTTGCATTGGCCTAAGCCAGTCTGGGACAGACCAATGTCACTGCCACCTTTTGCTTGATGCACTGTGGATTTTGCATCTGTCCTGTGCATCACGCAGGATTTGGCAGTAATGCTGCGTTGCGCTCAGAAGGGCTAAAACCAATGCAGTTAGAGCGCAATATCTACAGGCAAACTCTTCTTCACCTGGAAGGATTCTGCACCGCTCCAGAAGCACTGCCGGCTGTTGCATGTGGTTGTGAAGAAGAGGTATGCTGTAGGTCAGCTGCTCCAGGTAAGTCAGGCTTATACACCACCAGCCGACCCGGCCTCACATGTGGGGGTGGGGGCAGGGCTGCTTCAAACGGCCTGAAGAACCTCTGCTCATATGTCTCATTGGAGGGATGAGGGTATGCCAAATCGCCGCCAATCACCAGCACGTCAGCCCTGGGGAGCTGTACCATGTTTGCAGGCCTTGAAGTCATGCCCTGAGGGGCAGGGCCATGCTGGCCATGGCCCTGCCCCTCGGCGGCATCAGTTACAGGGTGCGCGATCTGAGCAGCAGCATCAAAGGGGGACTCCATCCAGCCAGGCCGAGACTGAGGCGAGTTGCTGCTGTTGTCCAGAGGAGAGTCGTGTTCTCTGAAGCTGACTTTGCGCGTGGTGAGCTGCACATGCGAGTGCGCATCTTCAAACCCAGAGCTAGCATCCTCTGAGTCAGAAGCTACTGGAGTGCCCAGGCCAGAGGAGGTGTCGCTCCCAGGAGACATTGGCCTGTGGTGAGGGCTGTGCCTGACAGCCTTCACAGGGGAGGGGCTCTTGGAGGTGTGGGTGCGACCCCTCTGCCAGGGTTCAGGAGTCCCCGCCAGTTTTGGCTTGGCGCCAAAAGCAGCAGGCGCTGACCTGCCTTTGACACCGGGGTTTGGCCTGAGATCTATGTCTGGAAGCTGCGTACCAGCTGGTACTGCGACCTGTGCATCAGCCACATTGACTGTGAGTCAGCATCAGTGACAATTACCAGCAATAAACACAAAGCATGGACTGCAGCTTTTGGTGTTGGTAGAGGAAAAGCCTGAGGGTGAGGGATGTAGAGCTGTCCTGTGACAGACATCACATGTACGGTTCCTGGTGAACAGCTGGTCAGCATCATGCCAACCTAGTGCAACAACACTCATCATGAGCAAGGCTGTGCAGTCGCTTGCAAAACGGAAACATGGGACGCGCTGGGCTGATCATGCTTAGCAGCCTTTCATCACTGACAACAGCCAAACACAATGCTGATACTATGCGCGTAATTGAAGAGCTAGGCGCAAAAGCCAGGCGCATAGTTCAAGAGCTTGTCACTTGAAAAAGAGATGTTTCTGAAGACGTTTCAAGTGCTGACCTTCAAACCAGGGGCTGCCATGGCTCTTGCAACAGCATAGGTGGGGTCGCCGCCATCCCCAGTGTCAGCACAGAAATCCAGCCACAGCTGTGGCCTGTCTGCCAGGTGCTCAAAGGTGAACCCATCCCCAGCCCTGGGTGGGTCGCTGGCACTCCTGGGGGGATTTGTGGCAGTTGCAGCCTGCACTTATACAGCATCTGATATATATATCGTGTTATATTATTATGGTATAGCTCGTGGCCTCTGTGCTTAGCTGGCTCTCCTTTCTGCTGTGGTGTTTGCAGTCACACGTACACCCTGGCTGCACACTGACACTTACACTCTGCACCCTGAGCTCTCAAGGTTACACTATCAACAGGCAAGATGCTGCATCAGGACAACGTGCCATGTTTGAATGGTGATGACTGATGCACTTGTTCCAGATTCTGCACAGTAATGTGTGCAAAGATGGCTCACCTGCATGGTGCGCATGTCAAAGCGTCCCAAGAACAGCTTTACTGACACCAGCAGCTCAAACACTGTCCTGTACATGTCAGCAGATGTGCCTGCATCATGACAACAAAGCTTTTGTCACTCTACGGCCTTGCAATATGTGACACGTGACAACAGTCCAAGCTGCCGACTCCTGCTTATGCTTTGAGCAGCTGTGTACTTTGATAAGAGCAGTAAAACCTAGCATGCAAAGCTGTGGCACACTTTGCAGCAGCTTACCGCTATACCAAGGAAACATTGGCAGGAACTCAGGTTGCTCTTCGCCACCCTCCCCTTGCTGTGTTCTGCAGCAGCAGGATACATGCTGATACTTCAGTTGCAAAGCAATGTGCAGCCGTAACAGTGTGATGACTGGTAACAGGCAGCGCAGCCACAAATGGCTGGCAACAGGCCAATGATCAGCAGCAGGGCAGACCTTTGATCCCCTGTCTTGCCCACATTGTGCTCATCATGCTCCTTAGCCTGGACACCTTGATGGTTCATCTGTTTGGCTCTGCCTTTCTGAGCACCACTGCTTGACCTCGGCTGAGGTGCATGGTCCAGTGAAGCACTCAAGCCTGGACTGAGCAGCGTATCTAGGTTGCGGGACATGCTGCTCAGGAACGTGCTGCCGAGGGACTCAGCAATGCCGTCGATAGATAGACGTCGACGAAAGTCCACGCCTAAAGGTTCGAACAAAGTGGCGGCCCGCTGCATGGAGTCCTCTGTCTTCGGCGTGGAGGGAGTGTACCCCTGGCTGTACCGCCGCTGTCTTCGACTTGATCGCCCGCTCCCGGCAAGCTGATGCCTCAAGCTTGAAGCACTTCTTGCTCGCATGTCCACAGCTGCCTGATAGTCAGCCCAACAATGGACTGCATGACCAGAAAAAAGTGTTGACAAAATTTGCTTTTGCAAAAGCGAAGCAGGTGCTCCTGCAAACTGTGTCCATAACAGTGTGTGTACATGTGTGGCTTATGCATGCTCAACAAGGCGTTGCCGCTGAGAAGCTCAGGGTAGCTGTCACCACTATGGATGCCACATTTTTGCGTTGGGGACTTACAATCAGCACAAAGAAGACCAAAGTGCTGGTCGTCGGCAGAAATGCTGCAGCTCAAGCTGCAGATTCAGTCATCATGTTGCGAGGGGATCAACTAGAAGTGGTCTCCCAGTTTAAGTACTTGGGCAGTATTTTCAACTCAGACTGCGCTTTAGACGCTGAGATAACACACCGAGTGACTGCTGCAAACAGTGCCTTCCAGCAACTCAGACGGGTCAACATTTGGTCCTCTAGGGCTTTGACCTTGTTTGTTAAAATGCAATTTTTCCAATGCATCGTCATGTCAGTGCTGTTGTATTCTGGGGAAACATGGGCTGTTGTGAAGCAACACATCAGCCCTTGGGCTCTTTTTCAGATGAACTGCTTGCGACGCATTTGTGGCATTTCCTTGCGTGACCATGTGCCAAATGTGGACATGTTGAACAGGTGCAACACCCTGTCTGTGGAGTCTCAACTGCAAGGCAAAAGACTCAGATGGCTAGGTCATGTTTTCAGGATGCCTAATGATAGATTGTCTAAGAAGCTATTGTTTGGTCAAGTTAAGGGGCTCCGCCCACCCGGTCGCCCTAGGTCTAGTTTCAATGATGTTGCTTTGAATGTTTGTCAAACCCGTCGGATTAGTAGACCGTATAGAGATGCGCAAGACAGACTGCTCTGGAAAGGCAAGACTTCTCCCGCACGTACCTAGCTCATCATGAGCTGGAAAGCGTTGATATTATTATTATTATTATTATTATTAACAAGGTGTTGTCAATGAGGTCTGTGTACGTTTCCACAGTAATCTCAGGACAATCCCGGCCCACTGGTGACAAGACTGCTGCTCTTGCGCGGACTTACTTGTGTACATGGCAACCAAGGTGATCCACATGGTGAAGACTGGTGATATGGTCTCAGACGCAGGGATGCTGATGAGCCCCAGACCATCAAAGGGGACATCAATGTTCAGAATGTGAGCGCCCTTTGGCTGACTGTTGCCCAACCCAGCCCCCTCACCTTCAGGCACAGGCACAAATAAGGTAACTGTTTTAGCACAAATCAAAGATGCAGTGCAGCTGATATTGCACATCATACATAGCTACTTCATGCATAGCTCAAAGAGACTATACTGCTGCTGCTGCTGCTGCTGCTGCACACGTTGTATTTGGAGCATTGCATGAACACCACACAGCAGGAACCTTCTTCTATGTGATCGATGCAGCAATGCAATGTCCCCACGTGACACAATGTGCATGACTATACAGGTCATGAATGTAAAGATATAGAAAGGCGCATCTTTGGGGTAGGGTTGGTTTTGACTGAGTATGACAAAGGTCAGGTGTGTGTGCATACCGTACAAGACCCAGGAGGCAAAGGCAGGGTGGTCTCTGATGGCCACAGGGTGCAGCCACTTATTGCAAATGGCAGCTCTGAACTCCCCTGCACTGCCGCCCTTCTGCTTCAACCCAGCATTCCCACAGAAGCTGTAGTATGTGCTGCACAGCAACATCAGCAAGGGTATCAGTCAAAGCACATCTGATAGAATGCCCAGAATCTTGCTGGATGTCGGAAGACTGTGAGCTATGTGCTGTAGGCAGTACTGCAATGGACACTTGATTGCAACCTGAAACTGACAGACAATGAGGTATTTGTCAGGTTCAAGATGCATGTTGTATTGAGTGGGGCCTCAGTACTTGCTACATGAGCCAGGATTTGGACAGGAGATGAGAACTGAGCAGACGTGCTGTGCTGTCACCTGCATGCGACTGCCAGGTTCAGGCTATTGAGGATCACTAGGGTGTACATGTTTCTCCTGCCAACACCAGGGCTGTACAAGGCTGGAGACATCACTTTGAAGAACACAGCGACTGCATGGATGGCGTGCAATGCACCCAGTATCTGCAGAAACAGATGAGGGTCACGTTGCTGTGCTTGTTACTCATGCTTGAACAGCAGGTTTGCAAGCGAACATTGCAGTCATGCAGAGAATACAGCATCTGTTGCTACGCAGTAGCCAAGCTGATGCAAGTGAACTCAGAAACTGACTCCACTGAGCATGTTATGCTCGACTAACTTCAAATGTCTTTTGGGTTTGTCACACTGCTGCTCATGCTCAAGGCAAATCCTTGTTTCATATGTTCAACAGACAGGCGAAAGCTGGTGTTGAAACGCACCAGCAAAGACAACAAAAAGACTGTAAGCAGCATCGAGATGTCAGCTTTGACATCTATACCCATAGACTGAAAGCTTGGCAAGTGCATAAACACTGCGCTTCCCAGCCAGAAGAGATATACAGAATAGTAGTTGATGTAGCCTCTGCAGCAGCTGAGCATGGTGAAAATTGGGGACAAAGGACAGCAAAGAAGAAGCAAAGGGCAACCTGCTGACATGCACAGCCAGGAAGCTTGTTAAATGCTCTCAACTCTTTCTGAGCTTACTCTGAAGCTGAACCAAGCCGTCTGCGTATGAGAGGCCGTATGTACAGGTAAGCAAACAATATGATAGCTCCTGCAAATGATAAACATTTGGCAACACATGATGCTGTAGTGAGGAATGTGGTGCAGCACATACAGACACTTCACTGACCATAGAGATAAAACCACTTGCGGTTGAGTGCATATTTTTGCATCACTCCCTGCAGACAATTTCAAGCCATCAGCAGGATCATCAAATGACACCCATAGTCCTTTTGTGCGGGCATTTGTCTTTGCAGTGGCTGAAATCCTGCTGTCTACCTGGATGCTGTCATAGCAAATACACCCAACAGCAGAAAAACCACATAAGTAGACTGCAATATGGGTATGTTGGAACGTCTCGAGAGGGGGTGCCACCCCAGCTGCACAATGTTTGACTTTCATGCTGACAAACACGGACCGCTCCGAGTGGACTGATAGGCTCGCACAGACTACGCGCTGTCAGGTACACAAGCAATAGATCGCTGTCCTTGTTCTATCGCAACCAGCACAACGCGCACAGTGTGCCGTCACAAACATGTGCAACACCATTGACTTCTTCATTCGCGTTCCAGGTGTTCAGCCATGCCTTTGGTCGCACAACCTGCTTGTGCGAAAGTCAACATGAAGATGCTCCGAAAGCACTTCCAATATAGCGTGGTCAAACCATGGCTGACTCACATGGCTGTAGTAGTCATCAGCAATGACTCATGGCATCAAAGCCCATTTGTGTTAGTAGGACCTTAGCGGACACCAATATACAAGCGTTATACGACAAGGTAATAGACAGTTCTTTTGGACAATGTGTCAAAATGCCAAGGGTCGAATCACAATGTTTTTGAGCACCTCCTTCAAAGAAAGCTACCTCTGTTGCGCATGCTTAAACACCAGCAAATGGCAATTCAACGCTGCTTGCTGTAAAATAGTGCATGATTGCCAACGTGAATGCTGTAGCTTGGTCGTCACTTTTTGTCACCCATGCAGTGGTGTGAACAAAACTGATGCGGCATAAGGCCTGCTCTCACACTGCAACTCATGCAAGTGGATTGCAGAAATCTGATGACTACCATCATCACACTGCCTAAAAACTTCAGTTCTGATTGACACACAAGCTCTAGCTATGCCTATCCTACAGCTGGTGCACTACTGATTGATAAAGCATAAACACTGCATACGGCTAATCAAGACAAGGCAGAGTCACCATCTGCAGCCTTACACAATGCTTGACCTAATCAGTGCCATGTGGACTTCCGCCATTTGTACTTTTCCCGCCACCGGTCTTGTTTGGCGTGCTTGGACCTTCCTGCAGTCCTCTGTTCTCCTTTTCCCAGTCATTCTGGGACCCTTCTGAATCCCTGGGGCTGTCTACCCTGACTGCTGCAGCTGCCAGATAAGCAGCACCAAGAGATGAACCATCATTGACATGTCTAAACTCAACAGAATCTGCAGCTTTCTTGCCCATGATTTCACTCAGACCCTCCTTCATAGCTTCTCTATAGTGGCCGTAGTGCTCAAACACCCCTCCGTCTACACCTACAACAGTTCTTGTGCCATTGTCTCTTTCCAGCTGTCGCATGACAGCTGAGATTGCTGTTGACTTCAAGCGACCTGCTCTCCAACCCACAAGATGGCAGATCTCTTGTACCTGGATAACACACCCAATACGTGTTATCATGCCAGCTTTGAATCCCAGGCAAGCTTATGCAGAGCCTAGTGCTTGGCCGCATACAACGTGTGTTGCCATGTGCTACCACTGCAGAAGTTCTTTCAACACCATGCGTCATGTTCTTTTAACACCATGCAGCATTCCATTCTTCGATCCTGCCGCGTGCATTGCACAATAACATGCATTTTGGGAAGTCAGAACAGTTCGTGCATGCTTGATGACAGTGTTTGACTACAATAATGAGGAAAGGGCATGTGAATCTCACCACTTGGGTCGACTCTAATGTGATCTGATCTACAGCTAATCCAAAGGCTTCTTGCAAGACGTCTGCAGTGCCAAGCAAGTCTGTGGATGTGTCATGATCTATTTTGCTCATCTGGGGGGTTGTGAGGGACCCCTGTGCTTGCAAGCCAGTAGGGATGCGCCGCCCAAAGAGGCCCCCCTCCTCAGCTAATCTGAGAATGATCCGTCGTGCAATCTCACCCATGTACAGGCCTGCAAGTTGAAAGCAGGCTAAATGAGTGAAACAAACCAATACAAAGACACAAAGTGAAGATCATGGACCCCGAAATAATGTTGACAAGGACTTCGACGTGACTGCGGCTGTGCGGCGTCACAGCGGATCTGTGCATGTGTAGTTTCAAGGGCATGCCAAGATTGTTCGTTCACAAATGGTAGTGGTGCATTATGCAGTTACAACAATAAAGAAGCATTCTCAACCCAGCCTTGGCTAAGCTCTTACCAGCTGTCATTTTCTCAAAATGCTGGTTTTCTGGATTGACAGAGTCAGCGTCTATGCCTTTGTCCTCATCAATCATAGGCAGAGCAGCAGTGGTGAAATTGCCCCACTCGCAATTGATGATCATATTCTTGCCAGGAGGCAGCTTCTTGTTTGCATTATGCACACGCTCTGAGCATTCCACATATGCGCCATTGCTGCCTGTCCCTAATATGACGCCCAGCATCGTATCTTGATCCTGATATCGGCATGCCGC
>JAABUS010009584.1_pt1 | contig 10192 bp, 11 predicted proteins | sample 5560161 | NCBI WGS metagenome assembly JAABUS01 (sample SAMN10711885, study PRJNA513376) | rock metagenome | isolation source: Antarctica rocks | place: Antarctica: Victoria Land, Trio Nunatak nord | collected 2016-01-04
CATCGTCCTTGGCCAGCCGGCGGAAACGCGTCGCCCACGGGCAGGAACGCTCCACCACCCACCGCCGCGGCAACAGCACGAAGCCCTGCTTGGCCGCCGGCAGCCGCACCACAACCAACGCGCTCCCCCGGGCCTCCGCCTCCTCGGCGGGATCTTCGCCGGTGAAGCCCGGGTTGACCCAGGCCAGCTCCGCCGTGTTGCCGGTCGCCGCCTGCACCGCGTCGACCAGCGCGCCGCCCTGCGCTCGCTCCTGCTCACTGGCCGGCGTCGCCCGCTGAGCCAGCACGTGCCCCAGCGTGTCGGTCGCCGCGTGGAGCTGGCTGCCCCGGGTCTGCTTGTACCCGTCAAAGCCGGCCCGGTGCCCTCCCGCGCGGGTGCCGCGCAGCGTCCGCGCGTCCAGCACGACCGCGGTCGGGTCGGGATCGCGGCCGGTCGCCTTGCGCAGCGCGCGCAGGTCGTGGACCATCGCCGCGAAGCGCACCCAAAGGGTACCCGGCGGCGATCCAGCGCTAGGCCTGCTGGCGGACCGCCGCCCACGGCGGCGGGTCGCCGGGCAGGGAGCGCCACGGCGAGCCGGTCCGCACGATCCAGCGTCAGGCGTGGGAGACCGCGCACATCATGCCGGCGCGGCGGCACGTCCGGCGTCATCAACGTCAGGTCGGGGGCGACGAAGGCTATTCGGCCCTGGTCACGTCACGTGGGTCGGGCTTGCGGAGCCTCGTGCTCGTTCCCCGAGTCTACGACCCTGACGAAGTCCATGACACGTTCTGATGCTACTAACGACTAGCGCTGCGAAGTCCGCCTTTCAGGCACCGCTCCCAGACCTGATGCCCAAGGCGGAGCAGGGGTTGGCGTCGGGCGTCAAGAGTGCCCTGAATGTCATCGGGATCGAGATCGAGATCGGGATCGGGATCGGCTTCGTCGGGACTCAGCTTATCGTGGGGGCTGCGAGCAGGAACGGTCTCTCCCTCGTCTTCCTTGCAACCGTGCTCACCGTCTCGGTGGTGCTCGTCATGCTTTGGGTGCCGCCGGTCCCGCCTGACAGCAAGGCGCAATCGCAATCGCAACCGTCGGTCGCGGCGATGCTGAGCGGCCTGGTGTCGTCGGTCACAGCCTCCCGCGGTGCCCAACCTTTGCCCGGGCGGTGATCGCCCAGTTCCTGTTCCTGCTCGGCGCCTACTCACTCCAGCGCTTCCTGCTCTACGTCCTCGACCAGCGGTTCGGAGTTGACAGCCTCAGTTGCGATGCGGGGGCTACCTGGCGGCGCGCATCGTCCTCGGCATCCTCGCCGCACTGATCGGCGGCCATCTCTCCGACCGGATGGGCCGGGTGGCGGTTCTCCGAGTGGGCATCGTGATCGGGTCCGCAGGGCTGGCCGGCGTGGCGGTCGCACCGAATCTCCTTGTGCTCGCTGGCGCCGGAGTGCTTGTCGCCATCGGCGCAGGCGCCTTCCTGTCGGTCAACTGGGCGCTCATTAGCCAGGGCATCCCGGACGGACAGGGAGCGCATTACTACGCGCTGGCCAACATCGCGACGGCCGGCACCGGTGCCATGGCCGGCCTGTTCGGTCCACTGGCGGACCTGGTCGGCCTGTTGCTGCTGAATGACTCGTACGCGATCGCCTTCTTTGTCGGCGCGGCCGTCAGCCTCTCCAGCCTGTTGCCACTCCACGGTGAGCATGGCGGAAAGAAATGACGGCAAACGGGGTCGCGTAAAAGTCGAACCCTACAGGACCGTCGAGCAGCGGTCCTGTAGGGTCTCATTTGGGAGCGTCCCGTGTTCGGGTCACCACGGAGCGCCGATTCTGTGATCGATACGGAATCCGAGGCGTCAGCCCAGGTTGCGCTGCATCTGCTGAACCTGCTTCGAAACGCCGTCCAGCGCACTGGCCTGAAGACGGCTTCCGAGCTCGCGATCGGTCAGGCTCGAGGCCAAATGCGCGACGGTCAGACCGATTAGGACGTCCCGGATGTACGGGCCGGCCGGCCCGTGGACGCTGGGAGCGCCCTCCTGGTCCGGCCCGACGTAGCCCACCGCGCTCAGCATGCTGCCAATGGCGTTACCGACCGCGACGTTCTGTAGATCAGCCGGCGTGATGCCGTACTCGCCCGGATCGACGACGCCCGGTGGCGTGAAATACAGCAGATCTCGGTAATGGAGATAGGCCGACCGGACGGCTGACGAAATTCTGACGGGACTCTGCGTTTCCATGCGTGTCTCCTTCCGCCCATTGCGCGGCGGTTCGTAACGTGCGACACCTCCTTGGTATCCGATTCAATCGTAGACTCGGCCCCGGAAGACGACGTGAGTAAGACTACTCATCTCTGAGGGAGGGACAATCCGACGCCGGGACAGCAGGAGACAGGGGCACCGCACTGGTAGCCGCAAGCGAATCGCACCCGTCTAGCATGGTCAGACACGTCGCAACGGACGCGCTACTGACCGACAGAGAGATGCCTGACAGCCCAGGGGTCTTCACTGTTCACGTCACGCACGTTGGCTGCAAGCCTTGGAGGACGTCGGCAGCATCCTGTTCGTCGCTCATTCTGACGTCGCGAGGCAACGATCAGCGTGAGGCGGACCCGTCATGAGAGCCGGACCTGACTGGTGTCGTCTGAACCCGAAGCAGTCCACGCAACCCCTCACGGCTCACCCGTTTGCTCATCCGCCGAAGTCGCGGCCGCTTTGCCGGCTGTCCGGAGAGGCGAGCAACCACCTAAGTTGAGCGAGACAACTCAGATGAATGCCGCTGGAAGTGAACTGGACAGCCCCTAGTCCAAGTGGTAGCTCTGTCTGGAGCGCTTGTCCATCATCGCGCCGGTCAGGAGGGTGTGGATGAAGCCAGACGAGACGGCGTTGACCAGCGGTCCTGCCCTCGCGTATGTCTTCGAGAGCCCCTTGACCAGCGCAACAATGCCGGCCTTGGCGCAGCAGTACGGAATCTCGTCCGCTTAGGGCTGAACGGCGTACTGGGAGGCGATCATCACCAGCCCGCCCCAGTCACCCTTGCGGAGTGAGGGTAGAAAGGTGCTGACCAAGCGGATCGGCCCAAGCAGGTCGGTCCCGATCGTGCTGGTCCACCCCGCGACACTGATCTCGTCGACCATTCCCTGAGCGCCGGTGATCGCGGTGCCCTTGACCGGGATGTCGATGTCTCCCACAGCGCCCTGCACCTGATCCCGCACTGTGACGACCTGGTCGAGCTTCGCGATGTGAGTCGCGAAGGCCAGCCGCTACCCCTCTACCGCTTCGAGGTGGCCCGCGGCCGCGGCGAGCCGGCCCTGGTCGATATCGCTGACGACGACCCTCGGACCCTCGGACCCTCGGCGACCAGCAACGTCACGGTGTGCCAGCCGATGCCCGAGTCGGCCGCGGTAACGACTGCCTTCCGGCCCTTGCTGCCGAGCTCCGTCGGGATACTCCTCTGACTTGGAATGTCTTTTCTAACGGGTGGCATTGGCCGCCAGACCCGAAGTGACTGCCACCGGCCGTGGGCGGGTCACGGCCGATTCCATGCCGACCTGGCGCGATGGTTGGACATCCGGCCGCCTCGGGTTCGGCGATGCCGAACACAATGAAGCCTCAAACGAAACGGGCCGTTAGCCTGCATAATCAGCAATGACACGATCGCGCGGCGCCCGAGAGGCGAACCGGGCGGCGATCGGTGGTCGCGGCGTCCTGGCGGTACGGCAGGAGGATCGATGGCCAATCAGCGCTGGTCCTTCGGAACAGAACAGATGGCCGGGCCGCTGGTCAAGACTGGTCCCGTTGGGCCGATCGGTGATCTCATCCGGACCGCGCTGCTCGGGCACACCCTGCTCACCCTGCGCTGGATTACGATCCTGACCCTCCTGGGCGTGACGCTGATCTGGCCAATGAGCGCCCGTGCTCCGCTGGAGACGTGGCACCTGGTCGCCGCCTTCGCCGTCTACAGCATCGTCATGCAGACCCTCCTGCGGAGCCTGTCCCCACACGACTGGTCCACCGTCCTCGCCCTCATGGATCTGATCGTCGTCGGCATACTCTACGCGCTCGGCGGCGCCCTCAACGGTCCGATCATCGCCCTGGCCGTGCTTTCGGCCACGATGACCTCCGTCTTCATGGCGGCCCCGGTGACGATCGCGTATACCCTCGGGCTCGGACTAAGTATCACGGCGGCGTCATTCACCCTACCGGGCTGGACTGGGAGCCAGGCCGACATCCAGTTCCTCGGCGGGCAGCTCATCATCCTTGCGATCGCCGGGATCGGGATGCGGCTCCTGACGGCACGCGTCGAGGCCGAGCAGCGCCAGGCCAGCCAGGAGGCGATGTGGGCGGCCCGCATCGCCGAACGTGATCGGGCCCGGACCGACTTCATCGCGACCGTCTCCCATGAGCTTCGGACGCCCCTGACAGCCACCCACGCCGGACTGGCCCTGCTTGGCGCCAGTAGTGGCGAACGGCTCTCGCTGGACGAGCGCGAGCTTCTCGCCAACAGCCGCCGCAACGTCGACCGGCTCGGCCGGTTGATCGACGATCTGCTGGCGATGAACCAGCTCGAGGCGGGGACACTGCGGCTCGACGTCGAGCCGGTCGATTTGGTCGAGATCGCGTCGGCCGCCGCGGCGGCGATCCAACCGCTGATGACGGCACGGGGTCAGCACCTCCAACTGGACCTGCCGGCGCCACTGCGCCTCATGGGAGACCGGCGCCGGCTGGAGCAGATCCTGCTCAACCTGCTCTCCAACGCTCAACGCCACACCGCCAACGGTTCGACGATCCGAATCACCGGCGCCAGCGCGCCGGGCTGGACGATGATCGAAGTGGCCGACGACGGCCCGGCCGTTGCCGCCGCTGACCTGGACCGCCTGTTCGAGGTTGGAGCGATTCGCCCAACCAACATGGGGACGGGGCTCGGCCTCGTGATCGTCGACCGCCTGGTCCGCCTCCATGGCGGCCGAACGTCGGCGGCTCTTGTCCCGACCGGCGGCCTGAGCCTGACCGTCGAGCTGCCGCAGACCCCGCCGCGAGCAGTAGCATGACGCTGCGGCTGCTGGTGGTCGACGACGAGACCGACATCACCGAGGTGATCGCCTTTGGGGCGCGCATGGTCTGGCCGGACTGCGTCGTGGAGACCGCGACGTCCGGCAGCGAGGCGCTGCGTCGCTTCGCCGAGGTGGCACCGGACCTCGTCGTCCTCGACGTCGGACTGCCGCCGCCGGACGGCTTCGAAGTCTGTCGGCGCCTGCGCGAGCGGTCGCAAGTCCCGATCCTGATGCTGACCGCCCGCGACGCGACGCTTGACAAAGTCCGGGCGCTGGAGCTCGGTGCCGACGATTACCTGACGAAACCGTTCGACCACATCGAACTGTTCGCCCGGCTGAGGGCCCTGCTCCGCCGGGCCCGGTTCGAGGACGCGGCGGGCAGCCCCACCGCGACTGACGCCCCGCTGGGCGAAAGAGTCTTCGGCGACCTTCGTGTCGACTTCGCCGCCCGGCAGGTCGAGACGCCGGGCGGGATCGTCCGACTGACCGCGACCGAGTCACGCCTGCTGGAGGAGCTCGTCCGCCACGTCGGCACGATCGCGCCCCACGCCCGTCTGCTGGAACGGGTCTGGGGCGAGGCTTACGTGGATGAGATCCACTACCTCAAGGTCTTCATCGGGCGGCTGCGCCGCAAGCTTGGCGACGACGCCGACCGGCCCCGCTACATCGAGACCCACTGGGGCATCGGCTACCGCTTCGTCGTCCCGGCCGACGACGGCACGTCCACCGACGGAGTCCAAACGTCCATCCCAACGCGTGACTAGGGCCATCTCGTCCCGTTTACCATTTCGCTACGGAACGCGACCTGATTGCGACCGGCTGCTTACGCCGCTGTTCTCCTCCGTGAGTCACGATGGGATGGGGGCCCGATCAGTCGATCGGCGACCCGGCTCGAACGGCTCACCCAGGGAGAATTCGTCATGACCGTCGATCGCACCCACGCCTTTTCCACCCAACCCCTCAATCGCCGCGCCCTGCTGACGGCCACCGCTACCCTTGGCCTCGGCGCCCTGACCTTCCCCCTTACCGGTCCAATCAGCCGGGCATCGGCCCGCCAGGCTACTCCAGTCGGGGCTACCCCTGTTCCGCCGGTCGGCGCGGTCTACGCGATGACCAACGGCGACGGCGTCGGTAACGCGATCGTCAGCTTCGCCCGCAGTGACGCCGGCTTGCTGACCTACCTCGCGACGACCCCGACCGGCGGCGAGGGAACCGGCCGTCGTGGCGTTCCGGCGCTTGACATCATGAACGGCTTCGACCCGCTGATGTCCAACCACTCCCTGATCCACGACGCGGAGCGCCGGCTCCTGTTCGCCGTCAACGCGGCCGACGGGACCGTCTCCAGCCTGGCCATCGCCGATGACTACAGCCTGAGCGTCGTCTCGATCGTCAAAGCGGGCACGTTCCCGACCAGTCTGGCCCACTACGGCGACCTGGTCGTCGTCGCCCTGTCCGGTAACCCGGCCGCGGGTGAGCCGACCGGTCTCGTCAGCCTCCGGGTCGCCGATGACGGGACGCTCTCGCTAGTCGACGGCTCGGCCACGGTACTGAGCGACGCCGAGAAGACCAAGCCGACCGACATCGTCTTCAGCGCGGACGGCAAGCACGTCATCGTGACCGACACGATGACCAACCTGCTCTCGGTCTTCCCGGTCGGTGGTGACGGCCGGCCCGGATCCGCCGTCACGACGACCTCCAAAGGCGTGGGCCCATTCGGCACGACCATCCTTGGCGAGCATCGGCTCGTCGTCACCGAGACGCAGGGCGGCCCGACCATGGGCGGCTTCGGCAAGGCCTCCATCTCGATCTACACCATCGGCGACGATGGATCGCTGGCGGTGCTCGCGGACCAAGTCACCAACACCCGGACCGCGGCTTGCTGGGTGGTGGTCACCCCGGACGGCCGCCAGGCGATCACCGCCAATACCGGCGATGGCACCGTCTCCACATTCGCGATCGCCGAGGACGGCTCGGCGACACTCGAGTCCGCCGTCGCCGCCCAGCAGACGACGACCGTCGGGCGTGGCAGCGGCCCGATCGACTCGGCGATCAGCGCCGATGGGGCCTTCTACTATCAGCTCTGGGGAGGCCTTGGCGTCGTCGCCGGCTACGCGATCAGCGCCAACGGGACGCTGGCCCCGATCGACGGCGCAATCGGCGGTGGGTTGCCACAGCTCGGCACCCAGGGCATCGTCGTCATCTGATCCACTTAATCTGCCGTCCACTCGCAACCTGAATGCGAAGCGTCCGGGCCACGAACGGCCTGGGCGCTCCTCGTCGCCGCGAGATGGTGCCAGTTAGAGGATGGCCGGCTCGCCGTCGGTCGAGCCGGCCGGCTGTGGTGGCAAGACATCCATTCGGCGAAAGGCTGGCATGAACAGGGTGGCGATGCCGAGCAGTTGGGCGCAGACGGCGAGGATGACGACCGACGGCCGGAAACCGAGCTGGCCGACGGACAGGCCGGCCAGCAGGATTCCCAGTGGCGCAGCGGCCCCGGCGACCGCCGAGTAGGTACTGAAGACCCGTCCCCGGATCGCCGTCGGGCTGCGCTCGTGCCGGATGGTGACCATCAGTGGGTTGATCGGTCCCATCACGAAGCCGGCGAGGAGGAAGGCCGCGATCAGCAGCCCGACCGGTGGCGAGGCGGTAAACACCCAGAACCCGACGGGGCCAATCAGGTAGGCCCCGCACCAGATGAGCGAGCGAGAGATGCGCCCGGCAAAGAGGCCGTAGAGCGTCGCGCCGAGGAAGGCCCCGGCGCCGAGCGCGGCAATCACCAGCCCGAGCGAGGCGGCACTTCCGACCGTGTTCTTGACGTAGTACGGCAGGATCAGACCAACCACCGAACTCGAGATCGCGTTCGAGAGAGCCAGAACGATCACCATCGGCCAGAGCAACTCATCCCGGCGAATGAAGCGCAGACCGGTGAGGACATCGGCGAGGTATCTCTGGGTCGCGGCGACCGGTGCGGCGAAGATCGAGCCGGGAACGGCCAGCCCGAGCACGATCGCGCCGGTCACCGAGGCGGCGGCGTCCAGCCAGAGGACATTGCTGGCTCCCAGCCAGGCGACGAGCAGGCCAGCGACCGGCGTCCCGACCAGCAGGGCAAGGTTCTGGGTCGACTCGAACAGGGCGTTGACGCGCTCCAGTGGCCGACCGGCTAGGACAGCGAGTTCCGGCACCATCGAGCGCCCAGCCGTGATCGCCGGGATCTCGAGCAGTGCGCCGATGAAGACGAAGACCAGCAGCAGCCAGAACGGCAAGCCGACCGTGTGATAGAAGAGCGGGATCATCAGGATGCCGAAGCCGCTGACGAGATTGGCGGCGATCGCGACCCTCCGGAACCCGAGCCGGTCGATCAGCACACCGCCGAAGATGCCGACGACGAGCCCCGGCAGGAAGATGACGAACCCGACGAGGGCGGTTCGCTCAGCGCTTCCGGTTGTCGTCAGGACGAACCACGGCAACGCGATCAGGCTGAGTTGCTTGCCAATCAGTGCGACGAGGTTGGCGATGAACAAGGCGTTGAGTGGCCCACGGCGGACGCCTCGCGTGCTGGTCTCGGTCATTCGCCCAAGCCCTCGCCGCTCGCCGGCGGCACGACCGGGTAGAAGCCGACCAGCCACTCGTACAGCTGGCGGGGCTGACCCGGCGGGTCCGCCGTGACATCCTCGGTGAAGTACCGCAGCGGCTGCTCGTCGCCCTGCTCGCCACCGGGCAGTTCCACCTGCCGGTCAGTGAATGCTTTCCAGAAGGCGGCGTAGGCGGCAGCGAACCGGACGACCTCCTCGTCCGAGAAGCGATACCAGTTCCGCCCCAGAAGCATCCGGCCCGGCGCGATCGCTACCCCGCCGCCGTCGCCAAGATCGAGGAGGCCCGACGCGACCGCCCGCACGATCTCTCCGGCGACCTCGTCGAGGATGACTGAGAGCAGGACGTCCAGAGGAGCCCGCCCGTCAGCCGACTGTCCCAGCAGCGCACGGTCGACGCTCAACCGATAGGCGGTCACGCGGTAGCGCTTCTCCGTGATCCCGGCGACCACGTTCGTCTCGGCGACCGTGACGAGCCCGGCCCGCTCCAGCAAGCGGACGTGGTAGTAGAGCCGCGTCCGGGCTACCCCCAGCGCCTCGGCCAGCTCGGTGACGGTCCGCGGCTCCTGGCGAAGCAGCTCCAACAGCCGTAGCCGCAGCGGATCGGCGACCAGCCGCAGCACCTCGGGGTCATCCAGGACACGGACCTCGTCATTGCCCACCACGCGCCAGCCCTCCATTCACGGATCGTATCACGTTCACGATCACATGAATGCCACGGCGTGGGAACGGGTCGCCCTGGCATCGAGGCCCGGTGTCAAACAGGTGAGCCAGCTGTTCGAAGCCGGCCCAGGCACGATCAGATTGGTAACCGTCAGTCCCTGCCGAACGAACCGTCAGCAGTCGCCTCATCGCGATCGTAGATGTTCCGGGCCCGGGCGATGTCCGCTCGGTGGCGATCAGCCCAGGCCGTCAGCGCGACGAACGACTCGTGTAGCTCCTCGGCCATTGGGGTCAGCCGGTAATCGACCTTCGGTGGCACCGTGGGGTAGATCGTCCTGACGATCAGGCCGTCCCGCTCCAGGTTGCGCAGCGTCAGGGTCAGCATTCGCCGACTTATCCCGCGGATCCACCGCTCCAACTCGGTGTAGCGGATTGGTCCACGCGCGACGGCGACGATGATCTGGATGCTCCACTTTCCGGCAACCCGATCCAGCACTTCGTGGATCGGGCAGGCCGCTTCGACGACGATCGGGCAACCCTCCGGCACTTGATCAGGAACATCAGTGTTCTTTCGGTACATTCATGTGCCTCCTTCCGGATCCGGGTATCGCTTACTAGGATGTTATCAGGAACATCTCGTTACCCTGGTATCCCTGGGGAAGTAGGAGGACCACTCCGTGTCGTCGACCCTCGTACGCGGCCAGATCACCGACCAGCGCCATGCTGGTCTACGCCTGATCCTGCTGGCCCTCTCTCAATTCGTTGTCGCTGCCGACTTCGATATCGTCTTCGTCGCGCTTCCCGAGATCGGGCGACACCTCGGCTTCGATGCCCACTCCATCCAGTGGGTCGTCAGCGCCTACACGGTCACGCTTGGCGGTCTCCTGCTCGTGGGCGGCCGGGCCGCCGATCGTT
>JAABUS010009585.1_pt1 | contig 10191 bp, 8 predicted proteins | sample 5560161 | NCBI WGS metagenome assembly JAABUS01 (sample SAMN10711885, study PRJNA513376) | rock metagenome | isolation source: Antarctica rocks | place: Antarctica: Victoria Land, Trio Nunatak nord | collected 2016-01-04
GTTTCGCATAGCCGGCGGCCAGCATCAACGGTGTGATCCCCTCGTCGCCTCTCACGTAATCATGGATGTAGCTTGAGCCGAGCAAGGCCAGAAATTCCTTATCGCCACCCACCGGAACGATGACGTTTGGATCCGCGCCGGCTGCGAGCAAAGCGTCAAAGAGCCGCCGATCATCGCTGACGATCGCCTGTGCAAGCAGTGGGATCGCGCGGCCCTCCACCGTCGCCGGCGCCGGATGTTTCGAGAGCAGGAGTCGAATCAACTTTGCATCTTTCGCCGCGAGCGCAGCCGTCAACGCGCGGCGGCTTCCGCTTGTCCATGCGAGCGACGGCGGTGCGCGATCGAGAACGGCGCGAATCAGCTCCGGCCTTCCGCTGTCGCAAGCCATGGTGACCAGGTCGCGGCCGTCCGGACCTGGCGTGTCCACCGCCGCGACGAGCGGCACGAGGAGTTCTGCTGAGTCATAGTGGCCGTGCTCCAGCGCGCGGTAAATTGCGGAGCGACCGGAAGCGTCTACTGCATCCAGCTTCGTCGAGCGGCTAAGGAAGCTTCGGAGCAACTGCACATCGCCCTGTTCCGCGGCGATCATGATTGGCGTAGTGCCCGTTTGATCCGCAAGATCCACGTTCGCGCCGGCCTGCAGCAAACGTTGGATTAGCTCGCGATCGCCCTGCAGCGTCGCGATGAGCAAAGCGGTGCGTCTATCGGCACCGGCGCCATTTACGTTCACACCTTCGGCAAAGGAATGCTCGAGCAGCAGCATGTTTCGATTCGCCACTGCTCGCGCGATTGAATCCGGCGATAGCTCCACGGGTGCGTGAGGCTCGGGCGCAAAGCTGTAGGCCTGCAAGAGGAGCACTCCCACAAGCGCGCTTTTCATCATCACGCTTTTGACTGTCATGTCGCCAGCCGCTGATTTTGAGACAAATCAGGCGGCAAAGTCAAGAACGTCATCGGGCGGACGGAGAGCCGGTTCCGCGCCAGCGGACGACTCTCGGGCCACTCGCGTGGCGTTGACCTTTAGCACAGCGCCGTTAGCATCCGCGCATGGTCTTCGACGCAACCGACTCCTTGCGCAACGCCGTCCGCGACGTGCCCGATTTTCCCAAAGCAGGCATCATCTTCAAGGACATCACGCCGATCCTTTGCGACGGAAAACTGTTCCGGGTCGCGATCGGCCTTTTCCTGGAACGCTGTCGCGCGATGGAGATCGATAAAATCGTCTGCATCGACGCGCGCGGGTTCCTGTTCGGGTCCGCTGTGGCGTACGAAATGGGCATCGGCCTCGTGCCGATCCGCAAGAAAGGCAAACTGCCCTACAAGACGGAACGTGCGGCCTACACGCTGGAATACGGGGAAGCGGAAATGGAGATGCACATCGACAGCATCAACCGCGGCGAGCGCATCGTGCTGATCGACGACCTGCTGGCGACTGGCGGAACTTCGGCGTCAGCGGTGACTTTGATTGAGAAGGTGGGCGGCGAGCTGGTGGAAGCGCAGTTCTTGATCGAGCTCGAATTCCTCCATGGCCGGCAGAAGCTGGAACCGGCGCCCGTTGTTTCGTTCCTGAAATTCTGACCTCTGCTGAAGGGTGCTCAGCGGGTAGCGCCCCACGAGGGTCATCCTGAGGCGGCGAAGCGCGCCGAAGGACCCCGCAATCGCAGGGCACGCGTTCTCTCCGTCATGCGACGACGCACGAAGCCCGCGCGTTGGGGTTCACACACGATAGCGCGCGGCCCGGTTCCGAGTAGGTGAGGTCCCTCGGCGTCTTCGCTGCCTCGGGATGACCGCTCGCGCACGCACGCGCCCAGTTCAGCCGTGGTGGCAGGTGCATCCGCCGCCGCAACCGCCTGCCTCGGCAACCACGACCTCCATCGCAATCTCCTGCAGCGCGAGCTGGTCGTGGATCAGGCCGAGCAGCTCGATAGCGCGCTCATCCGGCATGTCTGCGCAATGCAGTTCGATCCGCGCAGGCTTCCCGGCCAGCTCGGGGTGCTCGGTCTGCATCTCGCCATCGAGCAGGAAAGAGACGTAGGCATTGAACTTTTCCTGTAATTCGTGCAGCCGCAGATCAGACCCGTCCCACGCGCGGTCTTCCTTCATGACCAGCAGAACCTGGTCGGCTCTTTTATCAAGGCCGAACAGGTCGATCACAGCCGGATTTGCCACGCCAGCGGCGACGTTCTCGTGCTCACATCCGCATTCATCATTACATCTGCTCATCGGAAGAGAACGTCCAACGTCCAACGTCCAACGTCCAACGTTTCAATTGTGCGTTTGCGGTGCCGCAGAGGCGGCAAACAATTACCTCTAAGTTGAAGCGTTGGACGTTGAGCGTTGGACGTTGGACGTTTCCCCTCATGTCGAACTATCCCCCGCCGCGCGCATCAATAGTGGCCCTCCTGATGGCGTTGCTGACCGCCACCACCGCGCACGCGCAGTTCTCTCCTGCCCTTCTGCAAAACGACAGCTATTGGGGCGATGGCAAAGCCGAGTTCAGCATCTATGGCGCGCAGGTCGCACGTTACGGCATTCCTCGCGAATGCGAAGTCCTGCACATCCTAGTGCGCGAGCCGTTTGATCAAAAGCAGCTCGTGAAACCCGATGATTTCAAGCGGCCGGACACAATCAACGTGCTGAAGTTAAACCAAATCCTGCACGTGCCGACCGGCCTCTACGTCTACCAGCAGATGCACTCGAACTTCTGGCGCGTCGACAATGCGCAGCTCCTGAAGTTTTCGGTCACCAGCAACGACAGCTGCGGCAACACCTATAAGGAAGCGCGAAGGAGCGGCGAGCAATTCACGTATGAATGGCGCACATACTGGGACGGCATGGCCGGCGGGCAGGAAGATGTAAAACCGCCGGCGGATGGTTATTTCTACGACGAGCTGCCTTGGTTAGTCCGCACGATCAACTTCGGCAAGCCGGGCGAGGAATTCGAAATTCAGCTCGCCGGGTCCGCGATCAACTCGAAGAAAGATGCGTTCACCTTTCAGCCCGCGAAGGTGTCGTTCAAATCCACGGAGCGGGCAATCGATGTGGCGGTGAAACACGCCGCCGGAACCGATCATTTCATCCTCGATAGTGGGTTCCCGCACCTCCTCCGCGAGTGGGTTGCCGCAGATAGCAGCCGGATGAAGATGAAGCGGAACCTGAAAGTCGATTACTGGAACTACAACAAGCCCGGCGACCGCGAGCGCGCGTTAAACAATCCAATGCTGCGGCTCCCGGATTAGATCTTCTTCATTCAAATCGGGCGCCGCTTCATCTTGTGATACGTCCCTTCCAATCCGCGCTCGTTCTCCCCATCGGTCACTAAGATTATGCCTCGTTCGGCGCTCTCACGCGCATCGAAACAGAAGTCGGAAGCGACATTATTCCTGCGCGTTCTTCTGCTTTCCTTGCTTGGCAAGATTTGCCTGTGCGTTGGTTCATTCCATCTTTTCACATCCGCATTCCTGCTGTGGCCGCGCGACAGATCGTTTTTGCTTCGAGCGTCCGTCATTCTTTTGATGGGCGCGGCGCTATTGGTCGCCGCGATGTGTTCGACCGGAACATCGGATTGGCGCTCACAATTATTTCGGAGTCTGCCGCCGTTGATTATTGGCTACGCGTCGCTCGGGCTGATTGCGGCCCTCTTGCACGTCTTGACGCAGCGACAGCCACATTCGTTGACGCCGTATGAAATCGTCCTGCTGAGCTTGTCGCTGGTCGTTTTTGTCCTTGTCGTCCTGTTCTCACGTCGTGACTCAAAGCGACGAAAAAAACGCAAAGTTGCCTAACCGCGCGGGTGGGAGCCTATTAGGGCTGCCCATCCTGTCGCTTTGTTCTATCGGATCGGAACTGCGCTATTCGCTTTCAAGTAGCGCCACGGGATTCCTCGACTACGCTCGCATGACTGATGAAACGCACGTTCAAAAGGCGACCTGCCCCAGCCCTTTCCCTCCTCGGCAGGAGTGAGGCGCGTCTACCCGCATCGCCAGCGGAAGCGCGCCTTGAGACGTTTCGCAGCCCGGCGAAACGCCCGTACCGGATCCGTTTCGAAACGTCGGATTTCACGTCGCTCTGTCCCGTGACCGGACAAATGGACTTCGCGCAGATCGTGATCGAGTACGTTCCGAAGACGCTCTGCGTCGAGAGTAAGTCGCTGAAGTTCTACCTCGCATCCTACCGCAACGAGCAGGCATTTAATGAGGCGGTAACGAATCGCATTCTTGATGATTTGGTTGCCGCCTGCGCACCACGCGAAGCGGTCGTGACCGCTGAGTTTTCGCCACGGGGCGGCATTGCTCTAACCGTTCGCGCGGAGTATCCCGCCGCAAAATCGTCACTTCGGAACGGAAGATGACACCCGCCGTCGTCCTGCTGAGCGGCGGGCTCGACTCGGCGGTGACGCTCGCGATTTGCAAGACCGAAGGATTCGAGCCCCACGCGCTTTCGTTCAGTTACGGCCAGCGTCACGGGATCGAACTTCGAGCTGCGGAAGCCGTAGCAGCATCGATGGGGGTCCATGATCACCGCATCGCCGAAATCGATCTGCGCGTCTTCGGCGGATCAGCGTTGACCGACGTTCGCATCGACGTGCCACAACAACGCGCCAGCACCCAGAGCGAGATTCCGACTACGTACGTTCCTGCGCGCAACACAATATTTCTGTCATACGCGCTCGCATTCGCCGAGGTGCTGGGCGCCAGCGATATCTACATCGGCGTGAATAGCGTCGACTACAGCGGTTATCCTGATTGCAGGCCGGAATTCTTGAAAGCGTTCGAGCAGCTGGCACTCGTGGCGACAAAAGCCGGTGTCGAGGGCGGTCGAGTCGGCATTCGCGCGCCGCTGCTGCGCTTGTCGAAGGCGGAGATCGTCCGCCGCGGCACCGAGCTGGGCGTTGACTTCGCGCTTACCCACAGCTGCTATGCACCAGACGAAGACGGTGCAGCATGCGGCAAATGCGAGTCGTGCCGATTGCGCCTGAACGGATTCGACGAGGCAGGAGTTAAAGATCCCGCGCGCTACCAAACATTGTGAAGCGTTTCTTCGCGATGTTCGAGCTGACTGTCGCTGAGCAGCGCCTCATCATTGTGCTCTTGCTGATATTTGTTGCTACCGTCGCGGTCAGATCATACCGCGAACGCACGAACGATCACCGTCCGGTCGAAGCAGTGGCTCAGCCGTCACCCAGCCCTGGGACTCGGCCGTAGCCGACGAAGGTAGGTGTTCGTCCCTCGCGCGATCCACTGCCGGATCGCGACACCTTGAAATCGAAAACCCCGACGCCGAAACGTGATTCGCCGTGATACGTACGGCCATCGCTCGCACCTACCATCACGCGCTGCTTCGTCTTCTTCTCGCGACCGAGATAAATCATCGCATGCGTGATCGGCGGATCGCGCTGCACGTCATACGTGCCCGTCCAGAACAGGAGATCGCCCGGCTTTAATTCATCGAGCTCGAATGTGTCGTTGCTGCGGCTAATCACGGCCTGAAATTTTCCGGATTTGCGCACCCACTTGTATTGGCTGCTTGAGTCGCGAGGAACATCCTTCGCGCCGGTTTGGTTCAGCACGTAATACACGAAACCGGAGCAATCCAGTCCGCCGCTTGCCGGGTCGGCTGAGCCATATTTGTATTCGAGGTTCTGACTTGTTAGGCCCAGCGCCACATCTACAATCTTCCGCACTTCCGGCGCGTACTTTTCCACTCCCTCAATATCTTCCGGCCCGATCGAAGCACCGCGTGCATTTTGCTTCTTGATCGGGGTTGCATCGAGCGTGGGACTCTCCCCCGGCGACGGAGTGGCAGTCGGCTCGGGTGATTCAGAAGCGGAGGGCGACGCGCTCGGACTCGGCTCGGGAGTTGGCGAGCTCTTCTTTTTCTTTCCTTTCGGAGAGGCTGACGCGGAAGGGGAGCTCTCAGGCTTTGGCGTTACAGACGGTTCTTCGTCGGCTTTTGAACTCGATTTGGAGCTATCTTTTTTCGGTGTTGCACTTGGCTCCGGTGACGGGCTCCGCTTCGGGATAGCGGAAGGCGATGCCGATGCTTTCGGCTTCGCGGTGGGGGACGGTGTGGGCGAAGGGCTCGACTTTTTCGTTGTCGAGGGCTTGCGTTTCTTCGGCGTAGGAGTCGGGGTCGGCTCGAAAATCTTCTTGATCTTGTCGCCTAACGAGTCCTCTGCCGCCGGCACCGGGACGGGGAAGCAAACCAGAAAGGCGAGCAGGGCCAACAACGTTCCGCCTCTCCCGCGTGTCATTCCGAGCCAGCGAAGACGGCGAGGGACCTCGCATAGGGTGCTTGCGTGACTGTAGGGAACGACGCGCACAAGCACCCTATGCGAGGTCCCTCGGCGTGCTACGCCTGCCTCGGGATGACGTGTTGCCACGCGCGGCGGCATTGTCACTGCGCCAGTTCCTGCAGAATGGCTTTGTTCAGGCGGATGCCGGCGTCGAAATTCTCCAGCGGGAAGTTCTCGTTAGGCGAATGCGCGCGACAATCAGCAAGTGCGAGTCCCAGCAGCAGGGTTTCCACACCCATGATGCTGCGAAACTGCGACGTGATGGGAATACTGCCGCCTTCGCGGATTAACGCAGGCTCTTTCCCATCGAACGCTTCACGCAGCGCACGCTGCGCCGCCTGGCCGAAGGGGGAGTGCGGATCAGTGAGATACCACGGCCCGCTGTGGCCGTCCGTGATCTCCATCGTGACACCCGGCGGTAGATGTTTCCGCAAATGCGCTTTCGCCAATTCAAGAATCTCGGGCCCGTCCTGGTTCGGCACCAGGCGGAATGTGATTTTCGCCATCGCATGACTCGCGATCACAGTCTTCGTTCCCGGTCCCTGATAACCGCCGCCGATGCCGTTGATCTCAGCGGTCGGCCGCGCCCAAAGCCGCTCGAGCGTGCTGTAGCCCTCTTCGCCAAATAAGGCGGGCGCGCCGGTCTCCTGCAGCACTTCCTGGTCGCCATCGAGCGGCAGCTTCTGCCACATCTCGCGCTCCCAATCTTCCAGCGGCTTCACCTTGTCGTAGAACCCCTCGATCGCGACGTGGCCGTTCTTGTCGTGCAACGTGGCGAGCAGCTGGGCCAGCGCGGTGATCGGATTTGCAACCGCGCCGCCGAACATCCCGGAGTGAAGATCCATCTTCGCGCTGGTGATCTTCAAATCGAGCGCCGTGACCCCGCGCAAGCCATAGCTCAACGTCGGCACGCCTTTCGCGATCATGCCGGTGTCGGAAACCACCACGACATCCGAGCGCACAGCGTCGAGATTTTGCGTCAGAAAATTGCCGAGATTGCCGCTGCCGATCTCCTCCTCGCCTTCGATGATGAGGTGCAGGTTTACCGGGAGATCGCCCTCTTTCTCGATCGTCTCCTGGATTCCAAGAATGTGCGCAAGAATCTGGCCTTTGTTGTCGGTCGACCCGCGCGCAAAAACGTAGCCATTCTTCAGCACGGGATCGAATGGCGGCGAATCCCACAGGTCCAGCGGATCAGGCGGTTGCACATCGTAGTGGCCGTAGATCATGACGGTCTTACGCCCCGGCTGATGTTTATTTTTCGCCCAGACAACCGGATGTCCCGGTGTTGGCATGAGCTTCGCCTCCAGGCCGATCGCGGTCAGCTTTTCAATCAACCAGTGGGCGCACTCAGCGACGTTATCGGCATAATCCTCATCCGTCGAAACGCTCGGGAACCGCAGGAAAGTGTAATAGTCTTCGAGATGACTGGCGCGCATACGGCGAGCCTAAACCAACTTGCCAGCGTTTGCGCAACTGTTTAGGCGCTAACCGAGCGCCCGTCATCCTTAGCCGCGCAGACCTCACCTGCTCGCGACCCGCGTTCCGCTTTATGAAAACAGCAGCAACAACGTCAGCGCGGTGTTAGCTCTTCTTCGCTTCGAGCGTGATCCCCACTGCGAATGCGAGGTCCTTCGCCGTCTGCGCGACTCAGGATGACAAAGTGCGTGGACGGAACGGACTTGTGCGCCTTGCGCTGAGTTCGTAACGATTCCGCATGAACGCGAACGAACAGCCGGCCGCGGATGCGCAACTGGTGCGGGCCATGGGCGTGCCTGCGCTCGCCGCGAATATCATCAACACCACAATCGGCGCCAGCATCTTCGCGTTGCCGGCGTTGATGTCGAAAAACCTTGGCAGCGCGGCACCGGCTGCGTTCGTGGTCTGCGCGATCGCAATGGCGTTGTTCGTCACCTGCTTTGCGCTCGCCGGCAGTCGCGTGTCATTAACGGGCGGGCTTTATGCGTATGCGGAAGTCGCATTTGGCCGATATGTCGGCTTCGTCACCGGCTTGTTTTTCTTTACCACCGCGGTCCTGAGCGTCGCCGCAGTCGTTAATTTTCTCGTCGGCACGATCGCTGCCTTCGTTCCGTTCCTCGGCAGCGGCGTCGGTCGCATCGCGACCATGGTGCTCGTTTACGGCACGCTCGCCGCCATCAACGTGCGCGGTGTTCGTGCCGGCGCGGGCGCGGTCGGCCTCGTTACGATTGCGAAAGTTATTCCACTCGTCGTGTTCGTCGCGGTGGGTGTGTTCTTTATTCAGCCAGCAGCAATCGCGTGGCCGGGCTGGCCGAGCAGCGACGCGCTCGGAACGTCGGTGTTGCTGCTGTTGTTTGCGTTCTTCGGCATCGAGGTCGCGCTAATCCCGAGCGGTGAGGTGAAGAATCCGGCGCGCACCGTGCCGCGCGCCATCTACTCCGCGCTCGCGCTCACCACGACGATCTACCTCCTGGTTCAACTGGTCGCGCAAGGCACCCTGGGACCCACGCTGGCCGACAAAACGACCGCCCCGCTGGCCGAGTCTGCGGCGACGTTCCTCGGCAACTTCGGCCGCGTGCTGTTGCTCAGCGCGGCCACGATCTCCGCGTTTGGCTTCATGGCGAGCGACACGCTGAGCACGCCACGGATCCTGTTCGCGCTCGGGCGCGACGGAATTTTGCCGCGCTGGTTCGCGCATGTGCATTCCCGATTCCGTTCGCCCGATGTCGCGATCGTTTCGTATGCGTTCATCACGTTCCTGTTCTCGCTCACCTCGACGTTCGAAACGCTGGCCGTGATGGCGAACGTCGCCGCGCTCCTGCTGTATATTATCTGCTGCGCGGCGACCTTGGAGCTGATCCGACGCGACGTCCGCACCGATGGTCCGCCGTTTATGTTCCCCGGCGCGCAGCTCGTGCCCATGGTTTCCCTCGTTGCGATCGCGTGGATCCTGGCGCATGCGACGGCGCGGGAGTTCATCGCAACGGGCGCTGTCTGGGCTGCCGGCACGGTGGTGTATCTCGTGCGCGTGACGTTGGCGCGGCTGGCGACCTCCACGGCGTAGATGCCCCCATATCTTGTGGCGAGCCGCGGCTGATCGCACGCTATTTGGTATTTTTTGCTTGTCGCGGGTAGGATTTCAGGAGTTAAGTATCAAGCGCGGCGGGGATCGCCGTGCCATGCATCTCCAATCTCTCGAACTCGTCGGCTTTAAGTCGTTCGCCGACAAAACGACCCTCAACTTCCACGAAGGCGTGACCGCCGTCGTTGGCCCGAACGGCTGCGGCAAATCGAACATCCTCGACGCTGTCCGCTGGGTGCTCGGCGAGCAATCGGCCAAGGCGCTCCGCGGCGCCGAAATGGCCGACGTAATCTTCAACGGCACCGACTCCCGCAAACCGCTTGGATTCGCGGAGGTTTCCCTCACCTTCAGTGATTGTGCGCAAGAGCTGGGGGTTGACTGGCATGAAGTCCGCGTCACGCGTCGCGTCTATCGGGACGGCAACTCCGAGTATCTCCTGAACAAAACCGTCTGCCGGCTGCGCGATATCCAGAGCCTGTTCGCGGATACAGGCGTCGGCCGGAGCGCCTACTCGATCATGGAGCAGGGAAAGATCGACCTCATCCTCAGCTCGCGGCCGGAGGATCGGCGGACCGTGTTCGAAGAAGCTGCCGGCATCACGAAATACAAAGGCCAGAAAAAGGAAGCGCTCCGCAAACTCGAAGCCACCGAAGCGAACCTTCTCCGCATCGGCGACATCATCAAAGAGGTGAAGCGGCAGATCGGCTCCTTGCAACGGCAGGCCGGTAAGGCGCGGCGTTACCAGACGTTGATGTCGGATCTGCAGGTGCTCGACACGTATCACTCACGCAACAAGCTCGAGGAGTTTGAGACGGAGCTCAGTCGTTGCCGCGGA
>JAABUS010009586.1_pt1 | contig 10190 bp, 13 predicted proteins | sample 5560161 | NCBI WGS metagenome assembly JAABUS01 (sample SAMN10711885, study PRJNA513376) | rock metagenome | isolation source: Antarctica rocks | place: Antarctica: Victoria Land, Trio Nunatak nord | collected 2016-01-04
CGCCCTTCTTCCAGTCCCGGCCAGCGCGAACAACATCGAGAGCGGGAAATTCACCTCCTACGACATCGGCGATTTCGTCGGCACCACCCAGAACTACTACCTGGCCGACCGGTCGAACGCCTCGATCGACATCTACTCCGCCGCCACCAACACCTTCGTGGGCCGGATCGGCGGCACCGGCAACCTGTTCGTCGGCGTCAACCCCGCGCCACCAGCCTCGATCAACAACAGCATCTCCGGACCGAACGGGGTTATTCCCGTGAGCCTGAACGGTCAGAGCCTGCTGTATGCCGGCGACGGGAACAGCACCCTGAAAGGGTTCAACCTCAGCAACGGCAACACCTCGCTTCCGGGTACGCCGATTGTGACGGGCACCCTCGCTGACAAGCGCGCGAACGAGGGCGCCTACAGCCCGCAGAACCAACGCCTGCTGATCGCCAACAGCTCGGCCGCGACGCCTTACGTGAGCCTAATTGACCCCGCGACCAACACGATTGTGGCGAAAACCTTCCTCGACGGGACCAATGGCGCTCCGAAGGCTACCGCTGGCCTTGAGTCCAGCACATGGGACCCGACCTCGAACCGCTTTTACCTGTCTATCCCTGAGATCAACGGCGGCGGCCCGGGTGCGGTCGTTGCCATCGATCCGCTGACGGGCAAGGTGACGAAGATATACGACATGGCGGCATTCGGCTTCGCCTCCTGCGCGCCCACGGGCCTCGTGCATGGATCGGGAAGCCAGTTGCTGGTTGGCTGCGACGCCGGGCAGTCCATCATCCTGGACACCGCGGCCAACGGCGGCAACGGCTCGGTCGTCTCCATCCCGCAAGTGTACGGTTCGGACGAGGTGCGGTTCGACCCGGTGAGGGACCTCTACTTCTTGGCCGCCCGCAACAACGGGGCCGGGCCGGTCCTGGGCATCATCGACGGCGCGACCGACACCTTCCTGCAAAGCTTGCCGACCGTGCCCAACGGCCACTCGGTTGCCGTGGACCCCGTGTCGGGCGAGGTGTTCGTGCCGTTCGGCGGCGTCGCGGGCAACACCGTGTGCCCGAACGGGTGTATTGCCGTGTACAGCGCGTCGGCGACCAGCGTGCCTGAGCCGGGATCGTTGCCATTGCTCGCCGCTGGCCTGGCCGGGATGGTCGGCCTGGTTCGGCACCGGCGCAAACTGTGAAGGGGTTAATCCCCTTCGAAGGTGCATGATCCCGCCACGCTTGCAAAGCCAAGCAGACGGATGCTGGGACTGCGAATGCACGCGAGGCCCGGGTCCGGCAGTCAGCGGCAGCTAGAAAGCGGCCACATATCTAGCGCAGCCGACCGTATCGCCGCTTCGGCAGGCATGTGGATGCCGTGCAGCAGCACCAGAACGAAGACCGTTGTCGCAGCGAGGCGCCTGATCCGCAGCCTTGAGGGTGGCGCACCTGCGAAACGGTCGGCGGCCATTGCGCCGCACACTCCGACTGCGCCACCCAAGGCGACCTCAAGGCCCGTATGCACGCCTAGCGCCAATCGAGAGGCCCCGATGACGAGCGCAGCCAAAAGCGCACAGGCCAGGGTCCACCGGCCATGGCCAGTGGCGAGGCGCGCGGCCACGGCAAGCAGGCCGCCGTAGATCGCCGCGCCCGCGGCTGTGTGCCCGCTCGGGCTGTGGATCGGGTCGCCCGGCAGGATGTGACCGCAGGCCAGGAAGCACAGCTTGAGAACCAGCATCAAGGCCAGCGTTCCTGCAACCGCAGCAACCCAGGCCATCGTACCACGCCTCCATCCAGCCAGGGCGAACACCAAGGCGACACCAGCCGCCAGCGGCAGCAGGACGGCCTGGTCGCCGAAGTCGGTCACGAACTGCGCGTATGGCATCATCGCTTCCGGCCCTGGTATGGGCGGCTTCAAGGTGCCACGGCAGATGCGACGCCGCAGGTGCGGTCCAGCAATTCGGTGCCGTTGCCACGGTCACCGGCTTCCTTGGTGACCTCGCGATCTAGGATGACGAACTCCGGTTGCCCGTCCACATCTAACCCGGCTATGACCAAGGTGTGCAGGCCCATGCGGCCCCTGGCGCCGGGCAAGCCAGCGGCCAGCAGCTTAAACGGGTCGTCGTTCCCGAGGCGCTCTCCCGAGACGCGCATCGCCATGTAACTGCGTCCAACCAGCGGAGCGGGGAATGGTGCCCACGCCGGGCCGACCTCGCCGCTGTGCCAACGCAGCGCCTCGCGCACGTCGGCTCGCAAGCAATCGACGTGGATGTGCAACTGCTCCTGGCTGCGGCCCTGGACGGAGTTGACGACGAGGCCGACGGCGTCGCGGGGCAAGGTGCGGCGAAGCTGCCCTTCGACGAAAGTCCGGGCGCCCCAGGCAGCGTCGAAGAAGTTCGGGGCGTCCGGGGCAAGGAGGGCCGGGTCTTCGATGCCGGTGATCCGTTCCGTCGGGATCAGCAGGAACTGGGCAACCCCATTCAGGTCCTTGAGGACCGCGTAGCCGCGCCCGATCCCGCCGGACACGTCCACCAGGACGCACGGCCCCGGGTTGCCGTGCTGCTGCTGGTCAGGAACGCAGCGGTCGTGCATGATCTTCCAGAGCGCGTCCGGGTCCGCCGCCCGGGTTGGCCATGCGTTCGCGATCATGAACAGCGAAGCGACAATTGCGGCGGCTGCCGCGCGTTGAATACCACCCAGCGTTCGTCCAATGCCCGTCAACCCTGGTCTCCCATCTCCTGCCTCGTGAGCAAGCTTGGAGGCTCGCCCGAGGCGTAGGCGCTTTCCAAGCCCGGCAGCCCGCAACCGGCGACACCCCGGCTGGCGTGCCTCGTTCCTGACTGGTAGTGATCGTTCCGTCGGCAGCACATCGAGCGTAGGTCCCAAGGTGCCGCCGGGCGGTAAGGGCAGAATAGCCCCGCCAAGAACGAATGCGCCAATAGGGAAGGAACGCCATGAATAATGTCCAGGACAGACGTGCAGGAACACCGGGCGCCATATGCCGCCTCAACATGACCATGCGCCATGCAGCAGCAGTGGGCGCTACCCTCACCGCAGTTTCTCTCGGCAGCGCGGCTGTCGCGCAGCCAGCCGGACCCACGCAGCTCCGGTCCGTCATCACTGTGCCGAACGTGCCCGCGAACGGATTCTACTACGACGGCTCCTACGTCGATGCCGGGCGCAAGCTCTACTACCTGGGCGACCGCAGCACGAAGGGCATCGACTTCGTGGACATCGCGCAGGGCAAGGTCGTCGCTCAACTGACAGGCATTCTCGTCGGGCAGGCCATGAAGGGGGGCAAGCTGGACAACAACGTGTCCGGCCCCAACGCGCTGGAGATGGTCGGCCCGGACGAGCTTTGGATCGGCGACGGCGACAGCACCATCAAGGTCGTTGACCTAAACAGCCGCACCTTTGCCGCGACCATCCCCATGGGCGGCCAGGCCCGGACCGACTTCATCGTCTACGATCCCGACCACAAAGTCGTGCTGGCGACGAACAAGAACGACGCGCCGCCCTTCATCAGCTTCGTGGACCCGCGGTCGCGCAAGATCGTCGCCAAGCTGGAGTTCAAGGCCAAGTCGCTCGACGGCGTCGTCTACGACCCCAGCCAGAAGCGCTACCTGGTCGCGGTCGGACCCACGGCCGAGAACCCGCACGGCGAGGTGGACGCGGTTGACCCCGTGGCGCACACGGTGGTGGCCCGCTACCCGGCCCCTGAGTGCTTCCCGGCCGGGCTAGCCCTCGGGCCGTCGAACCACTTGCTGGTGGGGTGCAGCGACGACGCGCTCGCCGCCGGGTTCAAGGCCAAGACGCTGGTCATGGACGCTACGAACGGCGCCGTCCTGGCCACCGTCAACGAGGTGGGCGGGGCCAACTACGTGGCCTACAACCCGGGCAACAGGCGGTTCTACATCGGCGCCCGGGACATGACCGTGGACGGGACCAAGAACACGGCCAAGACCCCAGTGCTCGGCATCATAGACGCGGTCTCGATGCGGTTCATCGAGAGCGTGCCCACGGCCCCGAACGCCAAGGCGGTGGTTGCAGACGCCGCCACCAACCGCGTCTTCGTGCCGCTCACGGCCTCGCCGAGCGGCCCCGGGATTGGGGTGTTCAGCGACTGAGTAACCCGAAGCCAGCGGAAAGGGAGACCTCTCCCCTTCCTCTGGCCCGGGCAGCCCAGGCCATCCGCGGGCGCGTCGTCGGCATCGCGCCCGTGGCAGGGTGCGCGGCCCTACTGCGGCGCGTAGACGTGGATGGTCCCGTCCCCGCCGGTTGACCCGACCGGGACGAAAACGTGGCCGTTGGCCTCGCTTGACGCGACCAAATGCGGGTTGCCGCCGGTGAGTGGTATCTTCTGGACCAGCTTGTTCGTGGCGGCGTCGATGACGCCCAGGACCGGCCCGCCCTTCAGGTTGCGCGCGGCGACGTAGTAATGGTTGTTCCGCTTGTTGTAGTCCACCATGTCGGCGCCGCCGATGTCCGGTATGCTCGCCACCACCTTGCCCGTCTTGGTGTCCATGATGACGATGATGGCCGGGGTCTTGTTCCCGTCGGCGCCGCAGCCGAGGATCATGTTGTCGCCCGGCCCGAAGGCGATCCCGGCTGGCATGCAGTTCTCCACCTCCAGCATCCGAACCAGCGTGGCGGTCCTCGGGTCCATGACGGCCACGGCGCCCTTCAGCTCGTGCTTGTCGATCTTGGGGACGGATTGACAGACCAGGCCGTCCGCCGGGTTGTAGCCGGGCTGCTCGTTGCCGTCCGTGGCGCTGGGAAAGGTCACCTTACCGATGATTCGGTGGCCCGGCTTGGTGGAGATCATCGTCGTGAACGGCACCTCCTCGTTCTGGTTGACCTCACCGCCTAAACCGTTCACCCACCAAGGCACCGATCCCTCCAACAGGAATCCATGTTGCATGAAGAAACGGCCTAAAAAGAAACGGGAGCAACGTAGGCGAAAACCGCTATTAAAGCCTAAGTCTCCAAAGCAGGTCGGGTCCGCCAATCAAGTCTCGCAGACTGTGCTTGATCGCACCAATGCTCAAGAACGGGCAATGGACGAGCGTATGTCGTCGGTTGCGCTCGTGGATTTCATTCGCATGGTGCCGGTTATCAATGATGGTCCGCTGCAAGCCGACGGTGCCAGTTTGGACGAAATTCTTGAGGAATATGACGAGCGTGCGCCGCCCGAGGTGACGGAACAGCCCCCTCCAGACATCGCGGGGAAGGGGGGATAGGGTTTCCTGCATACGAAGGCGGCTCGCTACCGCTTTGGCATTCCATAAGCAACAGCATCTATGCGCCGACGCCTGCAGGCTGATCCTGGGCACCGGCGCCAGGCGCTGCGGCCCGCTGCCGCCCGACCCAGATGAAGACCGGCACCGCGAGCAACTCGGCGGCTACGCAGAACGCAATCGCCGCCGGGATCGAGAGGTCGTAGAGGGCGCCAATCGCAACGCTGCCCAAGAACCAGGCCACCCCGTAGCCGGTGGTGAACAGCCCGAAGGCATAGGCCCGCCGCTGCGTGGGCACCATCGGCGTGACGGCCGCTGGTATGATGGACTCGTGGACCCCCATCCCAAGGCCCCACAGCGCCGCGCCGAGCAGCGCGCCCCAGAACCCGCCCAGGAACACGAGGGGCGCGAACAGGGCCGAGACCACCGTCAGCAGGACCAGGACGTTGAACCCGAACCGGTCGAACAGGTGCCCGAACAGCAGCGAGCCGGCCCCGCTGACGGCCATCGCGACGGCGTAGAAGACCGCGATCCATTGGCCCGGGACCGAGTTGGTCTTGCTGAAATGGAATGCGATCAAGGGATAGTCCGCGAACCCGGCCGCCACCAGCGCCGCCCCTGCGAGATAGACCCAATAGATGCGCGGCATCCCGGTGTCGGCTGATTTCGGCACCGGCGGCTCCATATCCTCCGGGTGGGGATAGAGCCAGCGGGCCGCGGCCACGAAGCAGAGGTTGATGAGGGCCGGCACCAGCATGACCGCGAACGCCTCGTGGTAGCTGCCGTGGTAGGCGAGCACCGCCGAGACGAGCAGCGGCCCGAACATGGCGCCGAACTGGTCGAGCGCCTCGTGGATGCCGAATACCCACCCATAACCGCCAACCTTCGTTCCCGCATGGGACAGCATGACGTCGCGCGGCGGGTTGCGGATCGCCCGGCCGACCCGCTCCAGGATGATCAGCACCGCGGCCTGCGGCCAAGTGGACGTGAGCGCCAGGGCCGGGACAGCGGCCATCTGCACGACGTAGCCGACGATGGCGATGGTCCAGAACCGGCCTGTCGAGTCCGCCAGCCGTCCGGACACCAGGCGCAGGCTGTAGCCGAGTAGCTCGCCGAAGCCGGTCACGACGCCGACGATGGTCCCGCTTGCCCCCAGGAGGGCGAGGTAGGGTCCGAGCACGCTGCGGGCGCCCTCGTAGGTGAAGTCTGCGAAGAAGCTCAGGACGCCGATCAGCAGCACGAACCTGAAAGCGGTCCGGCTGTCCGTCTGCGCGGGGGACGGTTCATGTGGTGCCAAGATGGTCCACTCCGAACATCTTGAGATCTGTAGCGGGTAGCTGGGGCTGACGGTCGGGGCCGCGCGTGCTTCCCGCTCCCCGGGTTAGTGGTGCATCAGCACGGGCAGTGCTGAATGGGCCAGGACGTCGCGGGTTGCGCCGCCCAGCATGGTCTCAACGAGGCGGTTGTGAGTATAGGCGCCCATGACGAGTAGGTCGGCGCCGACTGCGACGGCCTCCCTGACGAGCGCATCGCCGATGCCGCCATGCCCCGGTTCAAAGCGGTGGACGTTCAGGGCCGGGGTTTTCAGGTCCGGGCTGTCCGTCAGGACTTTTGGCGTTGCATCGCCAATACCGCTTTCCTTTGCGATGAGGACCGTCACCTGGTCTGCTATCAGCAGCAGAGGGAGGGCAGCCTGGATGGCCTGATCCGCAGCCTCGCTTGGCTTCCAGGCTATCGCAACGTGCCGCCCGACCGTGTGCGGCATCGCCTCTGGCGCCAGCACAACGGGGGCCTTGGCCTGGAACAGCGCGGCCTGGATCGCATCCCGTGCACCTGCGTCACCGCCGGGACCTGCATGGCCGATGACGATCAGGTCCGCCTTGGCGCCCTCGGCTGCAATCGTGGACTGTGTTTCGCCTATGACCTCGCGCCAGCTCGTGGCATCCCTCCCGGCCTGCTGCCGCCACGCATCCCAGAGGCCCCGCAAGTGGAACGACCGCCGGTCTTCCCCAGCCTGGAACGCGCGGTCCCGGCTTTCGGTCATCATCTCTTCGGTTGGCATGAAGCTGGGATCAACCTTGGGCCGGATGTGCAGGACCTCGATCCGCGCGCTGCCCAACCGCTCCGCCAGCAGGCCGGACGTTGCCAGCACGGACTTCGCCGTCTCGCCGCGGTTGAGGACGACGAGCATGGTCATGAACCCGGTCAAGACGCCTCCTGCTCGATGATGTTCTCCGCAACCTGATGCGCGCCGCTGTTCAGTTGGGCCGCTGCGGCATGACCGGCCGCGACGCCGCCCAGGCAGAGCAGGACGGAGAGCGCGACGTTGGCCAGCGCCCGGTCCCAGGTGCCTGCGCGCAGCAGGTCGAGGGTTTGCAGGCTGAACGACGAGAAGGTGGTGAACCCGCCGCAGAACCCGACCATGACGAACAGCCGCGCCGTCTCTGGCAGCGGGTGGCGGCCGCCTTCCAGGGTCAGTGTCCCGAAGAAGCCGATCAGGAACGAGCCTACGACGTTGATGCCGATGGTGCCCCAGGGCAGGCTCCGGCTGACGGGCAAAGCCCATACCGCCAGCCAGTAGCGCGCCACGCTGCCCAGGGCGCCCCCAAGGGCGATCCATGCCGTGTAGCCCATGCGTCCCATCAGCGTTGCCGTGCCCGGCGTGCCGCGCTTTTCGCGAGGATCAGCACCAGGCCCACGAACAGGATTGCGGGCGGCCAGGCTGGGGCGAGGCCAAGCCGCGGCAGCAGCAGCCAGCAGGTTGCAAGCCAGGCCAGGATGGCAATTGCATAGCTGCCGTCGTCCACGAACAGGCCGATGAACTCGGACCAGATGGTGTTCAACCAGGTCATGCGTGCCTCCTAGCGGCTGATCGGTTCGGGGCGTGCAAGCTGACGAGCGCCAGCCCGCGCCCGGCACATCGGCACGGCAATGAGGGCAGCAGCCAAGAACCCGGCATTGAGCGCCGGAATGGACAGGTCCTCGCCGGGCCATTGCAGGCCCATGCCCTCGCCCACCCAGAACGTGCCGAACGCGCAGAGCAGGATGCCGACGACGAACTTGAGGGTATTCTCCGGGATCATCGCCACCGGACGGTGCAGCACCAGGCCGAGCGCCACCACCAGCAGCAGCGCCGCGGCTGCCCCCAAGCTGGCCGGCAGCAGAAGCCCGGTGCCAGTGGCGCCCAGGGCGACAATGATGAACACAACCTCGATGCCCTCGATCATCGTAATGTTGAAGGCTGTGCGGACAGCCACCCGGTCCCAGCCCGCCCCGATGCTACCCAAGCCGCGCAGGGCCGCGGTCTCCTTGGCGAAGGCGGCTTCCTCGTCATGCAGCGGGATCCCCCGGCCGAGCGCAGGATGGCCTTCCGCAGCCAGCGCATCCCGAACAGCAGGACCAACGTGCCGAGTACGATCAGCACCAGGTCGTGCGGGATGCGCGTGAGCGCCGGGCCGAGCGTGAGCACGAGTACCAGCAGCACCAGCAGGGCAAGGCCCGTGCCGCCCAGGGCGCCGCGCCAGCCGCGCACGGCACCGACCGCAAGCACAATGGTTAGCGCCTCCACGAACTCCACGAGCGAGGCGAGGAACGCCGCCAGCACGGTCGGTCCCGCATGTGTCCAGTCAACCATCATGTCCCACCTCCACAGTTCGCCGGCACGGCGCACGGGAGTGGACATGAAAAAGCCCGCCTCACGGCAGGCCTGTCGAAAAGAGGACAAGCTCCTACCGCGAGTGTTCCCGCGCGGTAGGAGTCATCAGCCCCAGGCCTTGCAGCGGGAGGCGGTTACGGGGGACTCCATCCCCAGCCCAAGCTTTTTAGCTTCGCTTACGAGCCAGAGGCAACCACCTTCCCCACCCTTCACGGCAACGTGGCTACAAGGCCTAGTGACCGCGAAGCTGTGCAGATTGGCCATCTGGCACCGCAGCATCTTGATCGGCGGACAGAGCTTGTGGCGTCCGTCAAACGAACTCCAGTTGGCCACCGGTCACCTTACGTCGCCAGCACCCATGCGATGAACACCGGGTAGCAGGCGAGCAGGACTACACCTTCGGCACGGCCCAGCCGTCCATGGCGTAACGCCAGCACCACCACCAGTGCCAACGATCCCAGCATTAGGAGCAGCGGATGGTGCAAGATGCCGGCATCGGCCAGCACCAACGGCCGAGCGAGCGCCCCGGCGCCGAGCGTCATGGTCGCGTTGTAGGCGAAGCTGCCCACCACGCCCGCCACCACGGCCTCGGAGATGCCGCGCCGTGCCGCCGACCAGGCGAGCACGACCAGCTCGAAGCCGGTTGCAAAGCCAACCAGGGTGAGGCCAAGCCGGGTCTGCGTCGCCTCCACCCCGCTGATGCGCTGCACCGCTTCAACCAGCAGCATGGCCCCGGCCGCCATCGCGGCGATCCCGCCTAGCACAAAGGCCAAATCCCGTCCGAACCGGGAGGTGTGCCCTGCCGCAGCCGCGTCCTGCGCCTCGACCAACTCGCCAACTTCGCCCAGCGCGGGCGGCCTGCGCTCCGCCCGCCAGATCACGGCGACGTAGAGCGCATACAGCGCTACGAGGATCGTGCCCTCGACGCGACCGACCTCGCCATCCCAGGCGAACCAGGCTCCGACCGCGCCCAACGGCAGGCCGAGCAGGGCATAGCGCATCACGCCGGCCCGGAACGGCAGCGGCGTGATCCAGGCGCCCACACCAAGCGCCACAAGGCAGATCGCCACGTTGGCGCCCACCACATCGCCAAATGCGATGCCGGGTGAGCCGCGCAGTGACGCGGCCACTGCCGTCGCCAGCTCCTCCGGTTCGGCGCCAGCGAGCAACAGGGCGAGTGCGAAGCTGCTCACGCCGAGCCGCACCGAGGCTGTCGCTTTCCCTAGATCATGAGACTCGCTTCGACAGGAATGTAGAACCGTTGGAGTGGTTCCCCGATCGTGCGACTAAACCCAGAGCTGAGGTTACTGGGTCAGGGCGGGG
>JAABUS010009587.1_pt1 | contig 10190 bp, 5 predicted proteins | sample 5560161 | NCBI WGS metagenome assembly JAABUS01 (sample SAMN10711885, study PRJNA513376) | rock metagenome | isolation source: Antarctica rocks | place: Antarctica: Victoria Land, Trio Nunatak nord | collected 2016-01-04
GACGAAGCGGTCAGCGGCTACGATGCCTGGAGCATCTTCGAGACCGGTCGTGACCACCACGGCCATCCCGTTTCGCTGACCGGTCTGGAGAGCTTCGGCGACTGGTCATCGCCCTTGCTTACGTTGCTGACGGTCCCATTCGTTGGCGTTCTGGGGTTGAACATCGAATCGATCCGGCTGGTCCCGGCGTTGCTCGGGATCGCCGCGATCGTGGTCTGCTATTTCCTCGGGCGTGAGTTGACCGGGAACCGCGCGATTGGTGTCTTTTCCTCCTGGACGCTCGCCCTTCTGCCAGTCGCCGTTCACTTGAGTCGATGGGCCATCCCTCCGACGACGGTCCCGTTGCTCGTCGCCGCGACCCTGCTGGCCATGGTCTGGGCGCTCCGCCATCGAAGCGGATTCGGGCTGATCATCGCGGCGGCAGTCGCTGGTCTGGCAATGTCGGGTTATCCGGCGCTCAAGGTCTATATCCCACTGCTCGCCCTGCTGACGGTCGTCATCTACTGGCGAAGCGCAGTGGCGATCCTCCGGGTCGAGCCTGGCCGATTCCTGCTGGCGATCGGAGTGGGAGGCGTCATCGCCGGACCGATCCTCTGGCTTGGCTCACGCGATCCCGGCGGCCGGGCCCGGGCCGAACAGGTTTCGGCGCTCAACGATCCCTCGTTTGGCATGGCGCAGTTGATCGATGCCTATCGGTCCTACTTCTCTCCGGAGTTCCTCTTCCTGCGGGGAGATGGTGATGGGATGCATCTCCCGCCCGGCTACGGTGCCCTGCCACCGTTCCTGTTTCCCCTGCTCGTCGCCGGCCTGATCGCGCTTCTCCTTCGCGTCGCCGCGCCTCAGTCGGCGGGGGATCGTGAACGGTCGCTGGTCCTGCTGGCGGCAACCATATTGATCCCGTTACCGGGTGCTCTTACCCTACCGTCGCCCCATCTCCTCCGGTCGGCGCAGTTGATCCCGATTGCCGCGATTCTCTCGGCTATTGGGCTCGTCGCCATCGTCCGGGTGCTCTGGCAAGCGACCAACGCCAGTCTTCAGCCCGCCGGTCGCATCGGCGTTGCGGTCATAGTCGCGGCGGGGATACTGGTAGCCGTCGTTCAACTCTCCGGCCAGTACAGGAATTACTTCCAGGTCTGGCCCGACCAAACCGCCACAGCCTTCCAGTCGGGTGGTCTCGAGGCAGCCCGGTATGCATATGTCCACCGGTCGGAATACGATATGGTCTATGTCAGCGGAATGAATCAGGGGTACGTCTATATGCTCTTCGCCGGGCCATGGGACCCAAATCAGGTCCACGACGATCTGGTCGTCCGTCGGAACCCTCCATCATTCAACACGGTGACGGAGATCGAGAACGTCCGGTTCACCGATCCTCCGAGCGAAGCCACTCGCGGTGACAGTACGGTGATGTTCGAGTACGCCCGCGGTAGCGATCAGTTGTTCTCGGCAACTGCCTATACCGAATCGGACGGTGGGCGTGTTCTGGTGGTGCGACCGGTCTGAACTCAACGGACCGACCAGCACACGACCAACCAGCGAGGAACTACAGCAGGATGTCTGATATCGACGAGGCGACTGGTGTCACGATTGTCGTCCCGACGTACAACGAACGCGAGAATCTACCGCAATTGGTCGATGCGGTGATGACCCTCGACAGCCGATTCCGGTTGATCATCGTCGATGACAACTCACCGGACGGAACCGGCGCGATTGCCGACGAGCTTGCGCTGACGTGGACCGGTCGTATCGACGTCCTCCACCGGCCGGGCAAGCAGGGACTGGGTCCAGCCTATATCGCTGGCTTTCGTCATGCGCTCGCCGGCGATGCCGCACTGATCGGCACGATGGATGCCGATCTGTCCCACCCGGTCGACCGGCTGCCAGCGCTCGTCGCCGCGACCGACCGGGCCGACCTGGCGATCGGGTCACGCTACATTCCGGGGGGTGGGTCCGTTGGCTGGCCATTCCACCGTCGACTCCTGAGCCGATTCGGGGGGATCTACGCCCGGACCGTGCTGGGCGTGCCGATCTCGGATCTGACCGGGGGGTTCAAGGTCTACCGCCGCGCGGTGCTGGAGCACCTGGACCTCGATCATCTCAGGGCGGACGGCTACGGCTTCCAGATCGAATGTACGTGGCGGACGATCCGTCGGGGTGGCACCGTCGTGGAGGTTCCGATCGTCTTTGTCGATCGCGTGGCTGGCAAGAGCAAGTTGTCCCGCCGAATCGTTGTTGAAGCCGCCCTGCTGGTTTGGCGGCTCCGGTTCGCCTCGGACGACCGGCAGGCGCAGCGGTCGGGCTAACGTTCCAACAGAAGCTGGGCATTGACGAGGATTCCGGATCCAATCGTCATCAGGACGACCAGGAGCACCATCAGGCGCGCGAAGACGCCATGTGCCTGAGCCCATAGCCCCTCGATCGCCAGAGCGGCGATCAGGGAGACGACGAGCATGGTGAGCGGCAGGGCAGCCGACGAGGTGGTTTCGGACTCCGGTGCGACGACGTGGGCGATCACGATCGCCGGCAGCCCGATGACGAGGATCCGGCGATCACGACTCTGGAGGGTGCGCCACCTGGTCAGCCCAATCAGGACCAGCGGCAGGAGCCATCCTCCGTTCTTGAACCAGTACCACAGCAACGAGTCCTGACCGGTCAGGATCCGGGGTGACCAGACCAGACCCGTCGGTCCGCCAACCAACGCGATGACACCCCCCGTCACCAACCCGAATGTCACCAACCACGCCAGCCAGACTCGCCAGTCATACCAGGCGCTGAGCGGCCCGGTCAATGGCCCGGTCGGTCGGACGATCAGTGCGGTGAGTCCGACGGCCGCGACGAGAACGACGGCGGAGGGATCGGCAGCGACAGCCCCGGCACTGACCAGTCCGGACAAGCCAGCCGACCACCTCGAAGACCGCGCCGACGGACGGACGAGGATCGTAGCGGAGAGGATACTCAGCAGAAGGACCAGCATCGTCTCGGGATAGGGGATCAGCACCCCCAGGACGCTGTTCTCAACGGTGTAGCGGGACGCCATTTGCTCCGATCGATCCCAGGGGGCTTCTGCGAGGCTGGACCACGGACGATCCGTGGCGTTGATCCGTTCGGCCGTCAGAAGCCAGCCGACGCCTCCCCCAAGCACGAAGAGCATCACGCCGAGCACGCCGACCCGAACGCGCCCGGCCAGACGGAGGCTGAGCCCAAAGACGGCGGCGATCAGCGCGATGAGCAAGCCATTGGTGACGACGATCACGCTTGCCGCTGGAGAAAACCCGTAGAGCATCAGCAGGGCCGACAGGATGCTGACGGGTTGCCCGGGACGCTCGGTTTCACTGGCCTGATCGGTCGGATAAGTGAGTCCGATGCCATCAGGGATGATGCCGTGCCAATCGAGACCGGGAAACCCGACCCAGTCAACCGTATTCCCGGAATCGATCCCGGCCGAAATCGCCGGAACGAGCACGATTCCCCACCAGCTCAGGAGGAGGAGTCCCCCCAGAAGGGGCAGAAGGCGGTTCAACAGCGTGGTCGTTCGAATGGTCCGTACCGGCGTGACGGGAAGCTCTCCTCGACTGGTCAGATCAGTTGGAACTCGTCGTCCCAGGAAGACGAGATACATCGTCGCGAGCACGAGCATGACGATGCCCGTCACCTCGCCGCCGGTCCTGGTGACAGCTCCGGCCGGGGAAGCAAGGACGGCGATTGCCAGGGAGGCGACCGTCCATCCGACTCCCGTGCCATACCCGATGATCTCGCAGACCGAGAGCGATCCCGTGAGCCGGTACAGACATGTCATCCCGCCGGCCGCGAAGGTTGCCAGGAGCACCAGCCCAATCGGTTCCGTCACGGTTGGCCCTCCCCGAGCCGGCGCTGCGCATCCGGACTTACCGCGAAGATCCGGTACCGTTCGGAAGAAAAGGCGACCGGATAGCGGGCCAAGTAACCCGCCTCGTCAACATCGAAGTCGTCCTGTTCCGCGAAGCCGATGACAACATAGTCGATCCCATAGCGCTCGATCAGCTCCGGCATGTCGTCGCCCAACGCCATGATGGCGCGCAGATCCTGCTCATAGGGGCCGAGATCATAGCCATGCGCAGCCAACTGCGCGCCGTTCCCGACGAACGTCGACCGTCCAGCAAGCATCAGGATGGGAGCGTTCGCCCGTTGCGATGTCGCGAACAACGCGTCGGGCGCCGTTCCCACGCGGACCTGGTCGGCCAACGCAATCTCCTCGGGCGATGCGACGCCGACCTGCTGATCCCAGGTCACCAGCCCAAAATCAACCAGAACGCCTCCGAGAAGTGTCGTGGCGACCAGCAATGACAGGATCGACCGGATCGCCATCGCACTGCTCTGTCTCCAGATGGCCGTGACGCCTGCGGCGAATGCGACGGACGCGGCGAGTAGCCAGATCGTGACCAGCTTCGTGTTGTCGAATGCAAATGGCTGGAACGCCACCGTATTGGCGATCAGGAAGATCGGCATGCAGGCGAGTAGCAGGCGACGCGAACTCGATGCGAGGCTTCGTCGCATCATGAGTCCAGCAGCGACGAAGAGGAAAACGAGTCCGAGATTCTTGAGCCAGAACCAGATGATCGTCGAGACTGGCCCATCAGAAAAAGCGGTTGAATCCCAGCGAATCGAAGATATCGCCCCGCCATCAAATTGCTGAAGCACCAATTGGGGTAATGTCACGATGACGGCGAGCGTTGCAAAGATTATCCAGTGCCGAAAGGGGAATCGAAGAAGGGAGTTGTGCCCCTGAGAGGGGAACAGCAACGCAACGAACGGCAGGACCAGTGCAAGGCCAAGCAGTGAGGAGAGGTTGGACAGGGGAAGCAAGGCAACACACAACCCGGCCACGACGAAGGCACGCCGGGAGTTTTGCGTGAGCCCGAGATAGACCAGGACGAGGATGAACAGAAAGAGCGTCCACCCCGATGTCCAGGCACGTTGTGAGACGTAGGGGTAGACGAACATCGTCATGAAGGTGAAGAGCGGCGGCTTCTCGTACTCGTTGAAACCCCATGGATGCCAGATGATCGTCTGCCAGAAGTTACCACTCAGGTCGATGCGACGTGCGGTCAGGAGCCAGCCGAGATTGCCCATGTGAAAGAAGGCGAACATGGCCAGCGTTGCGGGAGCCGTCCGACGCAGCAACCGCCGGGCGAACGCATAGACCGCCAGGGCCACACCGAACGTTGCGAAATAGCTGTGCAGGGCGAGGGCATAACCCGGCTCCACTCCGACCCGGGCAATGAGTGCGGCCGTGAAGGTCGATAGATAATGATAGGGATATGGTGAACCCACGAACCGGGGATTCTTCATTGGCAGATTATCGCCATAGAGAATCGAGGCGAGGTCGCCTAGGTGCAAGGGCCAGTCATAGAACAGGAAGACGTGACCAAACGACAACCCATCCGGGCCATAGTCGACCGCCCGGAACCAGAAGCGAGTCCAGGGAATCGCCATCAGGACGATGACAATGGTCGGAAGCCATGACACTCGGAATGACCGGGGGCGAATGACGGATGTTGGGTCCGCCCAACCAAAGAGCTGCCACGCCCCAATGCGCTGCCAAAAGAATCGGATCCTATCGGTCCAACCGGACAAGGCATGATGCGGGCCCATTCCGGTTGTCGCCGTGGTAAATCCGCCAGAGTTCGCAACCGCGACACGCTCTAACGATGGGCCAGGGAAGGCAAGGATCAGACATGCGCCAGTGAATACCAGAGTCGACGCGATTACTAACAGCGGAGTCAAGCCGAAGACGCTCGCCAGACCGAGCTGGACCAGTGAGCCTCCAGCCCAGCCAACGCTGACCCCGTAGGCGACGCACTCAAGCGGGTCCAACCCGAGGCGGGTCCGCCACAGAATGGCGACGCCCAACGCTCCCATTGGGATCAGCACGACCAGCGAGAGCAACACGTCCACGAACGTCATGGGCAACCTCTGGGACGGTGTCATCGCACCAGTCCCATCCGCGCGGTGCGCGGAAACACAGCGAGATGAGCGGACGACCCGGGACAGTTCGAGCCAATTGGGCGTCCTGCGCAACAAGGAAATGACCCGACGACACAAATCGGCAGGACGGTCCATGGTGCATTCCGGTTGCGTTGCGGCGCTAGTCTAGCGTGGTCCGCCGCGACAGGCAGCGGCTCCGGGATGTGTGACATAATTCCTGGTCGTTTCCCGCAACATCCAGGTCGGCCCGGCGCCAGGCCGATGCCAGCGCATCCCGTCCGGCGACCGTCTGTCCACCCGCCACCCGTCCGGCCGCTCACGACACCGCCACCCGACCATGCGGTTCGCCCAAGGAGTCAGGTCGTTGGCAACGGATCGTCCCGACGACAGCCCATCGTCCCCCGAACCCCGAGCGGAACCGACTGACCAGCCCGCGCCCGGCGATCTGGACGATCCGCCAACCCAACCCAGCGAGCGGCCGGCGCGGTCCCGGGCGAAGGTCCGGAAGGCCGGAAGGCCCGCCCCGGTTGGCACCCTCCGTGTCGACGGCTCCGGACGGATCGATCCCGGTAGTCCGACGGACCGACCGCCCGAGAGCTGGTCGCTGGCCGCCTCGCAGGCCCGCCTCGCCGCCAGCGACCTGACGGCGAATGGACCAGCCGGCGGGGCGCAGGCCAATGGTGCTGCCAGAGACGAGACAACCCGATCAGTCGGTAGGCAGGCCGCCCCCGATGCGGGCGAGGCCGGGGAGACCGGGCGGCCGCGCACTCCCCGGGCGGTCCGGCCGCCGCGCCCATCCGAGGCGCCGATCCAGCCCGGGTTGTCCGGGCGGCAGCAGCTCCAGGGGCAGCATCCCGGCGACCGCTACGTCCGGATCGTCCGGCAGCGGAACGATGACTTCGCCTTCGCCGGCCCCGGCCATCTGATCGCCCGGCAGGAATCCCTCGCCGATCGCGGCCCGGTCGGCCGGCTCTTCGGCCGGGCCAGGCGGCTCCTGATCGGCTCGCCGATCACGACCGAGATGGCCGCCCACGAGCGCCTCTCGAAGACCAAGGCGCTGGCGGTGCTGTCCTCGGACGCGCTGTCGTCGGTCGCCTACGCCTCAGAGGAGATCCTGCGCGTCCTGCTGATCGCCGGCGGGGTCGCGGCGCTGAGTGTCAGCCTGCCGATCGGCTTCGCGATCATCCTGCTCCTGCTGATCGTCGGCGTCAGCTACCGCCAGACGATCAAGGCCTACCCGGCCGGCGGCGGAAGCTACATCGTCGCCAAGGACAACCTCGGCGAACTCCCGGCCCTGACCGCCGGTGCGGCGCTGCTGGTCGACTACATCCTGACCGTCGCCGTCAGCGTCGCGTCGGCGGTGGCGGCGCTGGTCTCGGTCTTCCCGGCGATGAACGACCACCGGGTCGCGATCGGCATTGGCTTCATCGCCCTGGTCACGATGCTGAACCTGCGCGGGATCCGGGAATCCGGCTCGATCTTCGCCGTCCCGACCTACCTGTTCCTTCTCGGGATCGGAATCATGATCGTCGTCGGCATCGCCCGGAACGCGATCGGTGGGTTCCCGGTGCTGGAGCCGCAGGTGGCGACGACCGAGGACGCCGCGATCGGGTCACTCGGCGTCTTCGTCGTGCTGCGGGCCTTCAGTTCCGGCTGCGCGGCCCTGACCGGCGTCGAGGCGATCTCGGACGGCGTCCCGGCCTTCAAGAGACCGGAGTGGAGCAACGCCCGGACGACGCTGACGGTCATGATCACGATCCTCGCCGTCACGTTCGGCAGCATCACGTTCCTGGCCCATCAGTACGGCGCGATCCCGATGGAGGCCAACGTCGAGGGCTACCAGACGGTCATCTACCAGATCGCCCAGAGCATCTTCTCCGGCTGGGGACCGATCCCGTCGCTCTACATCCAGTTCGCGACGATGGCGATCCTCGTCCTGGCCGCCAACACCGCCTACTCCGACTTCCCCCGCCTGTCGTACTTCCTCGCCCGCGACCGCTACATGCCGCGCCAGTTCACCTTCCGGGGCGACCGGCTCGCCTTCACCACCGGGATCGTTACCCTCGGCGTACTGTCGTCGGCGGTGCTGGCGGCGTTCCAGGGGGAGACCGAGCGGCTGATCCCGCTCTACGCCCTCGGCGTCTTCACGTCGTTCACGATCTCGCAGTTCAGCATGGTCGTCCGCTGGCGCACCCGCCGGGAACCGGGCTGGCGGGTCGGGCAGGTCCTGAACGGGCTCGGCGCCGCGGCGACCGCTCTGGTCGCGATCATCGTCGGGGTGACGAAGTTCACCCACGGCGCCTGGATCGTGGTCCTGCTGATCCCGCTGCTGATCCTGACGCTGCGGGCGATCCACAAGCACTACGAGACGGCGTCCCGCGAGCTGACGACGCCGACGCCGCTCGACCCGGCCCAGATCCACCACACGGTGCTGGTCCCGATCGCGTCGGTCAACCGGATCGCCCAGCAGACGCTTGCCTACGCCCGCTCGATCTCGGGGAACGTCACCGCCGTCCACATCGCCATCGATGAGGACGATATCGATCAGGTCCAGGCCGACTGGAAGGCGCTGGGGATCGATGTCCCGATGGTCATCATCGAGTCGCCCTACCGCTCGCTGGTCGGGCCGCTGCTGAGCTACATCGACGAGATCGACCGGCAGCGCCCCGGCGACACGCTGACGGTGATCCTGCCGGAGTTCATCGCCCGGCACTGGTGGGAGCAGCTCCTCCACAACCAGACCGGCCTCCGGATCAAGGCGGCCCTGCTCTTCAAGCCGGGCATCGTCGTCACCAGCGTGCCCTACCACCTCGACCGCGGCGGCGAGGGCGCCCCGGTCCCGACCTCGACCCTCTCCACGCTGCGCCGCCGCCTGTGATCGGTCTCCGGTTGACGGCCTCTTCCGGCTGCCGAATCGCCAGTCCGTGGCGATCACTCTGGTTCGGGTTTCCCGTAGGAACGGTTGATGCCCTACCATTGCCGGCATGACGCCTGAATCGCCGGTGGTCCGCTGCGTTCGGACCGGCCAGTGGCTGCCCGAGGGAGACCCGCCGACGTGGACGCAACGACCGTCGACATCCTCGAAGACCTGGTTCGCGCGGCCGGTCTGCCGGGCGTCACCGCCACGTCGCGGCTGACCGGGCGCGGACTGGCGAACCGGATCTACGCCGCCCGGCTCGCCGACGGGCGCCAGATCGTCCTGCGGATCCGGAGCCGGGGACTGATCCCCGAGCGGGCCCGGGCCCAGTTCCTCCAGACGCACGGGCTCTCCGTCCCGCGGCTGTTCGCGGCCAGCGGCAACGCCTCGCTCTACGCCTTCGCGCCGGGCGTCACGCTGGGCGACGCCGTCGAGGGCGGGACCGCGACCGCCAACGACTGGGCGATGGTCGGCCGCGCCTACCGGCAGGTCCACGACGTCCGCTTCCCCCGGCAGGTCGAAGGCACCGTCGGACCGGACCGGATCACCCTCCGCCCGGCCGATCCGGTCGCGGACCTCCACGCCACGGTCGAGCGCTCCGTCGCCGGGCTGGGACGGCTGCTGCCGGACACGGTCGCGCTGGTGCCCGACCTGCACCACCTGATCGACGAAGCGGCGCCGTCGCTCCGGAGCTCCGCGACCACCCTGCTCCACGGCGACGTCACCCTCTGGAACATCCTGATCGCGCCGACCCGGGCGACCCTGGTCGACTGGGACGAGCCCGCCGTCGGCGACCCGGCCCGGGAGCTGGCGCTGCTGGACCAGCACGCGTCGCTGTTCAACGGCAAGGGGTTGCCCCGGGCGTTCTACAACGGCTACGGGCGCGGGCCAATCGAACCCAACACGTCGCTCCACCGCCTGATCGGGACGATCGCCTGGCTGACCAGCGACGACTGGGTCAGCTTCGAGCGGCTCGACCCGGACCTGCGGGCCCGGACCCGGGGCTGGTTCCGCGAGCTCCACGCCTGGACGGTCCGGATGCCGGAGCACATCGAGCGGCTCCGGACCCTGCCGCTCCGCCCGTGAATGGCCCTTTGCTTCCGGAGCAAGAGGCCAGAGGTTCGAGTCCTCTCGGGCGTACCTGAAAATTCCTGATGGAATGGGGCAACGGCCCTGGCTTTCGGAGCCAGGGTCGTTGCCTTTCGCCTTCTAGAGCGACGGTCATAAAGGTTGTCCTGATGCGGTCGTGTGGTAGCCGCAATGGCGGTAGCCGTTCCGCAGCTGGTCCGGTGTCACCCGGTCGAGCCCC
>JAABUS010009589.1_pt1 | contig 10189 bp, 12 predicted proteins | sample 5560161 | NCBI WGS metagenome assembly JAABUS01 (sample SAMN10711885, study PRJNA513376) | rock metagenome | isolation source: Antarctica rocks | place: Antarctica: Victoria Land, Trio Nunatak nord | collected 2016-01-04
ATTAGGGGGCGGGGAGCGAGGCGGGGGGGGGAGAGGGGGGTGGTTGTTGGAGGGCGGGGAATGGTGGGAGGTGGAGGAGAGGTTGTGGTGGGAGGGTGAGGGTTGGTGAAGATGGTGGGCTTTGAAGAGGCTGGAGAGGGCGGAGGATGGGTCATTGGGTGGTGTGGCGTGAGGAGAGGGAGGAGATGGAGATGGGATGGGCATGAGAATGGGGATGATGGGTGGGAGAAGCGGGCCGTGGAGCCGGCGTAGGGCTGAGATTTTGCGGATGTTGCGGGCGTGGAGGGGATATCTGGACTACTACACGGACTATTGAAGCCTGTCGCTACCTTCTCTCCTTCTCCATCTTGGTTTCACAGCTCTTATCCTATTTATCACTCAATGGCCCTTCCCGGGTGAGCAGCTGACCCATCCTCGAATGTCCCATCCGCCCCAGTCTCCGCCTCATCCCACCCTTCTCCACCTCACCTCAGGCAATGCCCACCCCTCGCGTCTTTATTATGCGCCACGGCGAGACAGAATGGTCCCTCAATGGCCGCCACACCGGCAACACCGAGCTTCCCCTCACCGCCAACGGCGAATCCCGCATCCGCGCTACGGGGAAAGCTCTTGTGGGCGACGACAGACTCATTGTGCCAAAACAATTGGCTCATGTGTAAGTTTCTTTTTCCCTGTCCGCCTTCTTCCTTCTTCCCTACCTGCTTCCTACCTCTCCATGCCATCGCCTCTCTCCTACCGCTGCGGCTAACCACTCTTCGACCGCTTTGCAGCTACGTCTCCCCTCGCAAGCGCGCCCAGCGAACAGTAGAACTGCTAGATCTCGGATGCAAAGGGCGCCTTCCGTGGGATCATGACACGGAGGGAGCCCCGGCGTCGAAGCCTAGGACAGACGCGAAAGTGCAGGTGACTGAGAATATTCGGGAGTGGGATTATGGGGACTACGAGGGCAAGACGAGCAAGCAAATACGGGAGGTGAGAAAAGAGCAAGGGATGGGAGAGTGGGATATTTGGCGGGATGGCTGCCCGGGGGGAGAGTATGTCGTTTTCTCTCCTTTTCAGGAGAATGCCTTTCCGAACAAGTGTGGTGGGGTGGCTGATGTGGGAGGGTCCTACGAGAGCGTTGAGGGAACACGAGGCTGAAAGGAAAGACATGGCGAAACGCTGACATTCAGTGCAGGTCTCCCCAGCAGGTCATGGACCGCCTGGATGAGTTAATCAACGATATCCGAACACGATTCCACAAGCCAGCTATGAGCGCTTGTACAGACGATGCGTCTTGTGCGGATGTACTAATCGTGGCACATGGGCATATACTGAGAGCATTTGCGATGAGGTGGATTGGGAGGCAGTTGACGGATGGGGTGAGCCTGCTATTGGAGGGTGAGTTTGAATCTCTCTTAGGAAGGGGTGTGAAGGAAGAGCAGTCGATTAGAGGTGGCAATGGTAGGGGAGAGTGGTCAAGACGATGTTGGCTAATATATGAGCAGCTGGAGGTGTTGGGACTTTGAGCTATGAGCATCACAATATACAAGAACCGGCCATATTTTGAGTCTTCCTCTCTTACTGACGTGATGGGTAGCCAGCACTGATTGGTTACTAGGCTTGGCGGATCATTCATGGTCGATGTTGTTGAGAACGCGGCGTCATAGCCATGTATGACATTCAACTAATGATAGGCTGGTATACATGCGCCGTGACTCAGGAATACTAGAGAATTTATGATTTACGATGACAGAAGAATAAGAGCTTCAAACGTTGGAAGGGCTTGCACTTCCCACGGGTTTCTCCTACAAGTGCAAGGACGCAAACGTCGAGCCGCATCGAGAAGTAATAATAATTTGATGCAACAAGCACCAACATCCGTAATCCAAACGCGGATCGAGCAAGTATCGAGTATGTCCCCCTTTCGTAGCAGTCATGAACAAACGCTTCAACGTCATGAAGTTGGGTTGATAAATCATTAGACCCATGGCTTAATAAGGCAAACCGTCAAAGCATCTTGTCTTCGCTGTAGCGTCACTCACAGCGACCAAGTGTTATTGATTCACCAATTAGCTGGGGCAATATCTTCGTGTTGTATCCGGTTCGCTTAGATTCCTACATAGCTTTGTCTGCGTGTCGACATTCCAAAAGGTTCTCGCGAAGATAGGGATGCATGCTTCCCATTGCTTGTATCGAGCATAACAGAGGATCTCTAACGTCATCGACATGGCTTTTAAAGCCCAACATAGGCGATGCCAACGTCCAAGGAGCCCAGAGAGGCCCCTCAAGCGTCAGCGATGCACCAGCTCTCTTAAGTATGTCTTGCAGCTACCTCTGGCTCCAGCACTAACTTTGTTCATAGTGTAATAGAGCCTTGCCACTTCTGGAAGTTGCCTCGCGAACTACGAGACCAAATCCTCTATTATGTTTGCGGAGATCAGAGCATTAAAATCCACCGAATGGCCTATAACAAGACAAGACAAGACTCCGTTCTACCGTCTGGTATCCATCACCAGTCCTTCGATACGCTGATGATGAAGGCGTTTACTGTCATCATACCTCTATGAACATTCTCCTCACCTGTCGTCGTATTGCGAAAGAAGCGGCGGTCGTTATATACTCAACCACCACATTCTTCTTCAATCAATACGAGCCGTTTCTCGGATTCCTTGCTACTCTGCCAACGAAGTATCTCCATTTGATATCCAAGGTCGATATAAATTTCCTCCTCAGAGTCTCTGGTCAGCGAGTATCGCTCTTGCAAGATGTCATCGTAATGAATCCGCTACTTCGGCTTCTGAATCTTTCACACTTGACGATAACATTAAAACTTGATGAATACTCTTGGGGCTTATCGGAAGAACGTTTTCACATCAAAGCGGAGAAAGAGTGGAGGTCATCTAAAGTGCTGCCAGAACTAAAGTTCGCAAACATCCGGATCGAGGTTGGCACGGTGGGTGTCGACTTGGACCCGTTCATGAAAGAGGTTCGAGACCTGAGGCAGGACTTGACGGACGGTAGTGTTTCTCAGAGAACAAGGAAAGTAAAGGCCAGGATACTCGACTTTGAAACTTTCAGAGAGATGGATTGAAGAGAAGGATTGACACGTACTGGCGTCTCTTGTGAGATCACTTCTTCTCTCCGTTCACGAGTCTAGAACAATGCATGCAAGGCGGATTAATTTGGCTAGAGCTGTTTGTCCTTGTTCTTCACACAGTCTCTACGTTATCATCTCTTGCTGAGACCCCTACTCGATCACGTCTTACCGCTTTTATTGGCCCAATGTGATTGGTGTTAATGGCCTCCAGCATCACCAGCTGCCATGGCTCCAGTGGCTTGCGGCTCGAGAAAACCAACCAGAAGCTCTCTGTTCGAATCCCCTCGCTAACAATAACACTTCTAGTTCCGTCGACCGACTAGCTACCGTTCGATGAGGACCTGGCAACACTAGCCAAGAAAACAGCAGAAACAGGTCTGAGCCCTTGTCATCCAATTCCGCCAGCAAGTCAAGAGACAGTGGGTCAACACCTCCACCAAGCCAACACACAGTGGGCCTACACTCGGCTGGAGAGCGCCGTTCAAAGTCTCTCATCATTTATTTGAGCAGCTGCAGATGTTCAGAGAGCTTACTGGGAGCTATATCCCACGGGCTTGTAAGTCATACCTTCCTCCTAATTTCTAGTGAGTTTCTGGTTGATTTCTACTTTTTGCCTGCCCTTGCCCTTCATGCCAATGTAGTGCAAGTCGCAGAGTGCGACAAAAGCTTTGAATTCATTGACACTTTTGGAAAACGTCTTGACGGGATTGAGATAAGCTGATTGACCGGTGAATATCCTTGGCAACAACGGCAAACAGTAGCGCATAATTGAAGTTATAACACTCGTAGAACAATCTTGGGAATGGGGGGAATAGGGGACACAAGACTTCAGTGACTATTGAAACCTTATAAGAGAAGTGCACCAAATCTTGCCAACATATCGAATGAATAGGTCTGCTTGCTCTATTCTTGTTAACCCATTGTGGCGCTCTTGCGGGGATTGTTTAATTGCGGTGTCAACTACTTTGCTCCCACCGACTTACAACAGTCGTGGTCTAATATCTAGCTGCTCCAGAAACTGTCAAAACCCCTCTGTACTCATGCTCCGACAAAGATGACACTTCTAGGTATATCGATCGACTACTAATAGTTGGGAAAGGACTCAATGCTAGGAACTCAAGAGACAGTCAAATCTTATCGCCCTTTCTCTTACGTTTTTCATACGCAGGAATCTGGATCTGTCAAGAGGTACTGGAGTTCGCATTAATGTTCTTTGAGCTACCAAGTTAGTCAAGAGTTTCAAAGACCATTCAAAGCTCTTAATGGGGGCTGCCCTTCCATACGTCTAGGCTTGGATCAGCAGTACATGTCTCGGCCTTGCGATTGCACAGAATTAAAGGTAGTTGTGATGTTTTCTATCCAGAAGTATATCGCATGATGTCAATACACATTACCCCTATCTGGACCCTTGGACCCTTTCGATTAGCACAACAAAGGCACCAACAGGACCCTATCTAAGAACAACCGCGACCATGGCAGAAGGGCTTATGTGCTGCCCAAACCAACCAGAAGCTCCATGTTCGAGACCTTGTGCTAACAATTACTTTCATACATAGGTATCGGGCTCCTTTCGATCCCGCAGAGCTGTTTCAGCCGTGCAACCTCCTTTGACTTGACCCCAACCTGGACTTATTACCTGATTGCCTGGACCCCTTGCCTGGACCCCTTACCTGGACTCCAATGACTCGACCCAATGACTTGACTTGACGCCCTTGACTCTTGACCCCATTGACCATTGACCATTGACCCTCGATGAACTACATTACTCGGCTGGAGAGCGCCGCCCCAAAAAGTCTCTCACCCCCCCACCTCAGCTTGTCTGAGAGCGCTTCCGGAGCTATATCCGAGAGGAGCCTGTAAGTCCAATCTCAATCCTCTTCTGCACACTCTGGAGCTTCTGGTTGGTTTATTTTTCCTCTTGCATTGTTTGACGATATACAATGTAAAGGCCGGTTCGATCTTCCCTTGACACTCTAGACTTGATCAGTATGTTTTTCAAGCGACGATCAAGCTATAAAAACCATTGCCTCGATTGTCTTGTTCTGCGGTTAAGTCTCAGGTCATCGATATTAGCAACTGAACACTATCAATGCGTGTTTTCCAAAAACCAAGTCCTTCTCTACGTCCGCATAGCTTAGGGTGAAGGTGATCACGATGTCACTCCGTGCCGTAATACCTGTCTCGAAGTCCTAAGAGTGATACTCTTCAATAGTCATACCACGGTCTTTGGTTGACAAAGATATGTTTAATCCCTGGATGCCCAAATTTCTCAGCAGTCATTGTTTTGTTATGTGGTCAAAAGAACATAATATCACATCCACAGCAACCATGGCCTAACGGCTTATTTGCTGCACAAACCAACCAGGAGCTCCACGTTCGAGACCTTGTGCTAACAATCACTTTCACAGATTTGTAAGAGATCTTTGCCCGCCCGGGAGGTCAAAGATCTCTCATGAATAAGCTCCTTAATTAACCTCCAGTTGACCCTTCGTCGAATTTACAATTAACCTCGTAACCTCCTCGTCAACAAAGAGGTTCCGTTAACATCGACAACCTTCTCGGCTGGAGAGCGCCGCCATCAAAAAGTCTCTCAACCTCCACCTCGGCTCTTTGCTGAGAGCGCATCCGGAGCTACATCCGAGAGGAGCTTGTAAGTATAAACCCTGTTCCTCTACACATTCTGGAGCTTCTGGTTGGTTTCCTTTTTTTCGAATGCAGATTGCAGTGGCGTCCCGTAAATTTCAGCAGTACGTGTTATTCTGTGTAGTCCAATAAGAAGCTCTGACGCGGAACTGAGTATCGAACCACTTTCTTGCCCTCTTTTCCGCGCAACAAAACCAACCATAAGTCTCCATTTCCCCACATTCACAGCAACCATGGCCAATTGCTTTGTTGCTCCAGAAACGACCAGAAGCTCCACGTTCGAGACTCTTCGCTAACAAACAATTTATAGATTCTATTGTTACTCACCACCTGCCACCTGATAGGTCCTCCTCAGCGAGCTGACCCTACCTGGTCGGTGATCCATAACGAGTTGACCGTACACGCGCGTTTCACTCGGTCATCTGGGGCGAGTAGACCGCACTCCTGATCGATCCTCCATGGCGAGCTGATCGCACCACTGATCGATCATCCATAGTGAGTTGATGGTCCATTTGCCACCTGAATATGTAAGTGTCTCTTCCTTCCCGATTCTTAGGAGCTTCTGGTTGGTTTGATATCTAACTTTGTAATTTCTTGCTAACGCTAACCATGATGAAAATTAACATACCTGGGAACCAAAAGCGGCCAAATGTTTTAGACTACTGCCTACAGAAGGCTTGCATTCACCTCGGTATTGCTTCTCCTTCTTCGTAGCCCGATCTCTCCTCTTCGCTCTTTTCGCCATCAGTCTTGCCCTCGTGCCTAACGCTCCTTGCTCGTGCATCGTTTCCCCTCCTTTCTACACCCTCCTATACATTTCTATCCCATTATCGATCTCTCCGCCGCCCGCCTCATTTTCATCCCCAAACAAACACTAGAGCCTCGGACCCCTTTCCGCGTTTGCGACCAATTTCGCGATACTTTTCTATTTTCTCTTCCACCGCCAACGAGCTATCTAAGAGTATTACGCATTGGGAGACAATACAAGGTCTAGATAGGAGAGGAAAATTGTCTAAGTTCTGTTCCGCTTCCTGACATTACTTCTTCAAAACACCAATTTTGACTTATTGCCCAGAACCCAGGACTCGAATTTTGGGGAAAGCGCCAGGATCTAGTGCAAAGCGAGAAGGAGTGCAGGGAAAAATAGGTTGCGATGGGTAAAGACGTGGTAGGTGATTTTGTGGCGATAAATAAATATTTTCGATATCTCGCTGTTATTGCAAGATTCATAGGGAGCTTTATGCGGAAGATGGTACATAGAGTAGGAAAGTTTGACTCTATCTTTGAGAGCCCTGCACGAAAAGTGGCTAGTGCAGTGATAACCCTTCAGCGCCTTACCGCTTTAGCAGTGGGCCATCACTGGTCATATAATCGATCGATAAGAGATTCAAGAATAGTGACAAAGAAGTTCTGAGAACTCATTGGGGTATCTAGGACTCTGTTGAGCCAGATGATCACGCCAGCTGATCAGACTACCAAGGGCAGACAGAGGATTCACGGATGGTTCCTCAAGCTGCAGGACGATCCTAAGGAGATCTAACAGCCTCGACTAAGGCTGGACTGGTTCACCAAAAGTGTAGCTGCTGGTCATAGCATATGCTGGTATCAACGAGTGATCGAGCGGAAGGCTAGATGGAATAGCCTGGGTTTCACTCATATTGTCTCGGCTGCCAAAAGATAGATGGCTGTATCGATCTCTGTATATGTATCACATATACATATCATGTGGGCCAGTGACGACCAGCAGATGTGCCTTTCGATCCCGCGAGTAACCAGAAACAATGGGTCATCCGGAAACAACACCAGGCCTGAGAATCAACTTCCACGGTGTATATCTCGAAATTACAGGTAATTGTCAATTAATCACGAACATACCCCCCCGATCGTGGCGAAGATGGCGCTTCATATAGAGACAGACTATGAGTTTCTACTCCTTGACCTTGCTGAACCAGCCTGGTAGACAACTGCTCGCTTCCCGCATATTGACTTCCTAAGGGTGCAGTCTATTTATGTAGGCGACGAAGCATTACCGCTCGGCCTCGAGCGATGGATTGACACCTCTTCGCGGTGTTCGGGACTAGTACTTGTGCGCCTGTCTCACAAGGAAACCAAGATCAATCCACTTACAATGCCATCGATAGCAAACCACGCATGCGGGTCCCACGTTCCGTACCCGAATGTATATTCAAATAGGCATTGGAAAAAAATCAATGATCACTGTTGTGTCGTGCTTACCGAGTTGCGCTTCAACACCTTAGTATTCCTTCCTATGGCAGGTGCACTCCTTAGGATCTGAACGCATATACAACGTGTTTCCCCAATACTTTGACGGATACCATACTTGATCAAGATAATACTTTGACGCTTTGACTTTCTAGCTATACCTTGGCTGGTCATTCAGCCCATCGCAAAGACGTCTAAATAGTTGTGTAATATGTGTCAAGATGTCGTGGACCAATCCGTGTGATTGCATGGGATAAAGCTGGGGAGGCTGGTGTTACCCCTGAGCCCCTGAATCACGTGCTCCAATAGGCACTGGACATTACATACTCATGGCCTCGGGAACTCCGCAGGGAGCCCTCGCAAATGGATTTTATCCGCCTCCTGACACCGTAGCCTTCTCACCGGTCTCTCTATCCATTTGTAGAAGCTTCAAACCCATCGTCTTTGAGACTTGACTAGAGCTTCAGAAAGTCCTCCTTGTCCAGCAATGGGGTTAAAAGAAGGCGGAGTGTTCTGAAAGGTGAGTAGCAGTTGGGAGGAACTAGATCTTGAGGTATTCCCGATTAGGATTTTGGCACTGCGTCTTGTCGGATCTAGAGAGGAGATTGGGTAATTTATGTCCAGTGTAGTGAGATTAATTTCTCTGCTGTAAATATAGTTTGTCAGTAGAAGTATATGTTTCTTTGCACCCATAAGGATACAACAACCATCCATTGCGACATCCTAGCTATGACCAATTACTTCTCCCAAAGTTCAGACAAGCTGAGCCATAGATGAAAAAAAGGGGTGCATCTTCGGCGGCAGTGTGAGGCCGAAGACACGAGGTCGAAAAATTGTGTCGAAGACCGAGGTCTTGACTTTTGCCCGAAGGCCTTGCGTTTTCTTATGGATGTTCTCGCCTCATCCCGTTTGGTTGTGGATGTTCGGACGTCACCCTTTCGGAACGTGATAGACCACGAGCTCGTCGAGCTTTGAAATCAAGAGCGGATCGCTCGAATACGAGCCGGTAGCAGCAAGCGACAGGCATTGGCTCATAGCCCGGAGCGGATCGCTCATCGATGACCAACGCAGGATAGGAGGACTTACGGCAATGCGTTTTCTTATGGATGTTTCACCTCATCCCGTTTGATTATGGATGTTAGACGTCACCCTCCGGGAGAATGACCGGCGCGTAAGCTGTACCTTCATCGGGCTCAGAGAGTCCGCGACCACCGATTGGCTGCGGCTCACTCCTCTTTCTCCTTCTTGATAACCTCCTCGGCAGCAGGCTTTTCCTCCCCTTCCTCCTTCTCCTTGCGAGCAATTTTTGCCGCCCACTTGTCGATCTTGGCCTGTAGCTCGGCCTGCGGCTTGGTCAGCTCCGCCCTTATAAACTCCCGCATTTGCTCCATCTTCAATGCCTCCCCCTTCTCTTCTTTGGCTGCTTTTAACTCCCCCTCCACCTCTTCCAATTTCTTTGCCACTTCGTCACCCTTCCTCTTTTGGTAGTCTGCCGCCCTCTGATTGTGTTTGGACTTGACGGTCATGCTATTATTGGATTTTTGAACCCGATATGAGTGACCTCGGCGAGAGAAGGGCGTCATGGCCGGTGCTGGTGGCGGGGCTGGAGCTTGCTGAACCTGGGCGGATTTTGGAGTCAGCATTCCTCCTTTCAGTTAATGTGTAGATCAAAAAGGCATACAGTAAGAGAAACATTGCTGAGACAAGGCCCTAGCGAACGGAAATCCACATACCCAATGAGGCGTGGCAAAGGGGTTAGACCACCACGCGGGTTGAGGTGACTGGTAGGTCGTGGGGGGTAGACCATGCGGGGGGAGAACCGAGTATGGGGAGGGCGGGTAATACGTCAGGGGAGGTGGCTGCCACTGATCCGCGTATGGTGCAGCTGTGTTTTGTGCCTGCATTTGCCCGAGGCCACCAGCATATTGTCCATATGTAGCCTGAGGCTGCGCAGGCGTGGGCGGAGCTTGCCCTTGGACTCCCTGCTGTCCAAGGTCCTCCTGCTTGACTTGGCCATCTTGCTGACCCGGATGCTGCATATTTTGGCCCTGATCCTGACGGCCCTGTCCTTGTGGATTGCGGCCCCGTCCACGGCCGCGCTGTCTTCCCCAGTTACCACGATTGCGGTGATTGTTTCCGCCGCGGTAATAACCGCGACCACGCACCGGCACCTGAGGCTGCACGAAGGGGCTTGGCTGGGCTGGCTGTGCTGGCTGTGCTGGCTGTTGGGGGCGAGGGGGAATC
>JAABUS010009590.1_pt1 | contig 10189 bp, 10 predicted proteins | sample 5560161 | NCBI WGS metagenome assembly JAABUS01 (sample SAMN10711885, study PRJNA513376) | rock metagenome | isolation source: Antarctica rocks | place: Antarctica: Victoria Land, Trio Nunatak nord | collected 2016-01-04
AAATACAAGTGTCTGTTTTATAAAACTGAAGTATATTTCTTTGAGTCTTTTAGCACTTTTCATCTTAACTCAAATCATCTCTCTTAAAAACAATTCATTCTCTTCTTCATCAAAAATTGCCTTTAATGGTATTTCGAAGCCTTCCAAAACTATGCAACGAATAGTACCATGTTGCACTTTTTCACCCAAAACAAAAATTTCATTCTCCAAAAAATATTGCTCAATACATTCCTTTTTATAATTTACGAGCCAATATTCTTTTACACCGTTTAAAGCATAATCAACAAACTTTATCCCCCTGTCTCTTTTCTCTGCGCTGTCACTTAATACTTCTACTATAAAATCAGGTACAGGATAAAACATGGTATCAGGTCGTAAACTATAAGAAACCTCCTTTCTGAAAAAACAGATATCAGGTTCAAAATCATTACGCCTTAATTTAATTAATGCCTTTTCGCCTGTTATCACACCCGCTCTATTTTTTCTAACATGTCTGGTAAGAATATAATTAAGATTACCGACTACAAGAGTATGTTTATGTTTTGCCGGAGAATGATGAATCACTTCTCCATTAATAAACTCTGCTTTCTCATCATCCTGCACATTTTTATAAAAAGCATGGCGTTTTGCTTCTTCCAGCAGCAAATATTGCTGCAACTCATTTACATAGTCCGGCAACTTTGGAGATTCTAATATGTCTCTTAAAACTGTATCCATAATCAATTCTTAACCCATTCCCTTAAGAAATATCTGATTTGCATCTTCGTCAAAAATAGCTTCTACCGGAATTTCAAGTCCTTTCAAAACCTTGCAGCGTATTGTTGCGTGCTGCACTTTTTCAATTAAAACAAATGCATCATTTTCTAAAATATATTGTTCAACTGATTTTTTATCTGCATTCACTAACCAATACTCTTTAACACCATTCAAAGCATAATCAACAAATTTTACTCCTCTGTCTCTTTTTTCTGTACTGTCACTTAATACTTCGACTACAAAATCAGGAACGGGATAAAACATAGTATCACCCTTAAAAGCATCTGCTATTTCTTTTCTGAAAAAACATATATCTGGTTCAAAATAATTTCGTCTCATTTTCACCAATGCCTTTTCTCCCCGAACTACTCCTAATTTAAGCTCTCTTGCAAACCGTGACAGTATATAATTCAAATTTCCAACAATAACGTTGTGTTTTTCCTTAGCCGGAGAATGATAAATTACCTCTCCATTTATAAACTCCGCTTTCTCATCATCTCGGATATTTTCATAAAAAGAGTTGCGTTTAGCTTCTTCTAAAAGCAAATATTGCTGCAACTCATTTACATAGTCCGGCAACTTTGGTGAATCTATTATATCTTTTAAAACATGGTCCATAACTATTTCAACCAGGTATTATCTTTATCAGCTTCGCTAACTGTTTTTAGAGTTCCGTCGACTCTCTCATTACCGAAATCATAACTTCCTCCTCTTCCAAACATTTCATCATCCTTATCAATCCTGCTTTGGTCCTCTACGGGATATTCTTTTCGTAACGGGAAATAATCCATTTCCTCTACGTTTAAAATTCTCTTTAAATTAGGATGACCGACGAAATTTACGCCATAAAAGTCATAGGTCTCTCTTTCCATCCAATTAGCAGCTTCAAAAAGCTGTGTTGCAGTAAAAACATCAGGTTGTTCGATGGGAAGATAAACCTTGAACCTTATGCGAACATTCTCTACAAGGTTATGCATATGATAAACAACAGCAAGTTCTTCACCAACCCTTTCAGGATAATGAACAGCGCATAAATCAGTAAGAAAGGTAAATTGTAATTCTGCATCCTCATATAAAAACTGCATTACTTTCAAGTTCTGGTCCCGTGGAGCAGAAAAGGTAAGCATGCCGTAGGGCGTATCAAACCCATTCAGCACATCTCCGAATTTCTCTTGTAAACGTTGTTGTATTAGTTCGTTGCTTAAGGCCATTATTGATTAAACTCAAGAATTTAAAATTCCAAATTCCAATAACACTTTTAAACCGGAAAATTGTTTATTTAAATATTAATCCAATTAAAATCCGGAATTTTGAATTTACATTTCGTCATTTACCTATTGTATTCCATAACTTTCCATTAGTCCTTTGTAGGTTTCGCCATTTCTGCGTCGCAGACTTTCATTATGCACCAAATCCTGTATACGTATTACGCCATCAATAATAGCTTCAGGGCGTGGAGGGCAACCTGGAACATAAACATCTACAGGCACTACCTGGTCAATACCCTGTAAAACGCTGTAAGAGTCAAATATGCCGCCAGAGCAGGCACATGCGCCAACAGCCATCACCCATCGGGGTTCTGCCATTTGCAGATAAACCTGTTTAACTATCGGTGCCATTTTTTTGGCAATTGTTCCCATAACCATTAGTAAATCACACTGGCGTGGAGAAAATCCTAATCTTTCGCTGCCAAAGCGCGACAGATCATAATGAGAGCCCATTGTTGCCATAAACTCAATACCGCAACAACTTGTCGCAAATGGTAAAGGCCACATAGAATTTTTACGTGCCAATCCTACGATCTTTTCGAAAGAAGTGGCCATAAAACCTTCACCAATATAATTTTGAGGAGCTTCCAACTCCTTAACATGTGTTTGAAATCTTACCGGACGCGCCATAATTTATCTCGTTTTATTTCTCTTCAAATAACATTCAAACGAATAATAATGTTATTATAAAACTTAAAGTTTAATTGAATTTGCTTTTACTGTCAAAAGTAGTACAAGTGTATGAATTGAAGTTAAATGATTTAAATAAAATCCCTGTTTCATGATATTATTATACATTTCTAAATTATCGTAATTGCAGAATAAGTTAATACCTATAATAACATAAAATATGCAAAAAACATACAAGGCACACTATAAAAATATAATATTATCAAATTGAAAACCTGCGAGTCCCGAAGACGAAGTAATTTTTATAACTGAGAAGTACAATTATGCATTTTTTTAGATAAGAATATTGCTGCATAATTTTTAGAAGAAATTGAAAGCAGACGTTATTATTCAAATCTGATTCCCGCTACTAAGCAAGAATTCTTTTAATTATATTTTAAAAACTAATCTTCCCACTGCAGAGCGCCTTTCTTAATAATATAGTAAAAGCCGGCGAGGAAAAAGCCGACAAACATAGCCACGCTTCCAAATCCGGCCCACCCTAATTCTCTGAAATTAACTGCGTAAGGATAAAAGAAAATAACTTCCACATCAAACAATACAAAAAGTATAGCAACTAAAAAATATTTTACTGCCATAGGCTGACGTGCATTACCCACAGCTTCTATTCCACTTTCAAAATTTTGCAATTTTTCATCAGTGCTTCTTTTTGGACCAAAAAAGTGAGTCGCGCCCATCATTACTGCTACAAAACCAATAGCAAATAACAGTTGAATGCCTATGGGAAAATAATTAGCCGAAGAATTTGCTTCTGCAATGGCAGTATCTAAAAAGTACATGTTTTTAAAATTTTAGTGTAAAAATAAGAAGTCTGCCCAATTGTTTAAATAAAAACTCCCCGTGTAATATGACGGGGAGCTTTATTGATATAATTATAAAGTGATTTATCCTCTTTTCTTTGTTCCTGATTTTTTTGTACCTGTTTTTCCTGCCGGTTGTTTCGGTGGATTCATTGCTTTTCGAATTGTTGCAGCAGTACTTTGCGCATATTCATTAGTGGGGTCAACTGCCATGATTCCTTCAAGATCTTTCAATGCTGCCGGGTAGTCTTTCAGCGAGTTGGCATGAACGGCTACTAAATAACCATAGTTGGATACAATAGTGTTTTTATATTTTTCCTTATCTGTTTTTTCCATCCATTGAACATATTCCATTACTGCAGGTACAGCAGATCCTGTAGTAGTGTCTTTATCTTTGGCAATAGCTGCTTTTGCTAAAGCTGCATACCCTTGCGGTTGATCAGGAAATTTTTGAATATACATTCTGCCCACACTATCTGCTGTAGCAAAATCACCTGCCTTTATAGCTGCATCCGAATAAAAGTATAAGTCACGTGCCGTTAAATCGGGTTTAACTGCAGCAAGCTTACGATACCATGTAAGCTGAGCCGGGTAGTTGCCCGATTTGCCCAAAGATTCTATAATAGTATTAATATAAGTCAATTTATGAGCAGCAACAGTGTCTGTTGTCATAGCTTTTTCAAGATAAGTTGTTGCTATACTATCCTGACCTGGAAATTTAAGTAAAACATTTCCGGCAAACTGATAAATACTTGGATTCACTTTGTCTGCAGGTACTGTGCTCAAATATGATTCTATATTTGACCTTGCTTGCAGGCTGTCTCCCAACCTGTCATAGTTGTAGGCATATATAACTTTTAATCCGGGAAAATTTCGGCAGGCACCATTTTCCATTGCTTTTGCTTTATTAAGCGATTCCTGGTATTTTCCGGCACGGAAAAGATAGTCAGCATAAGCTGCATCAGTACTGCAATCTTTATCAGAATTAGCAATATACTTTTCCAGGTACTCTTTAGCTTTGTTTACATCTCTGTTTGCATAATAAGTATATAATTCAAGATAGCCAGGAGCATAAGCGGGATCTGCTGCAACTGCTTCATTATAATATTGTAAGAATTTTTCTGAATTTCCCTGACTCTCAAAGATTTTCCCTAACCTGAATCTTGCCCTTGCGTTTTTTGGATCTGCTTTTATAGCATTATTATAAGCTTCGTAAGCATTGCCCCCCTGATCAGAGCCCAATTTAAGGTAGTTTATACCGAGGTTCGTATAAACATCTGAATTAGTCGGCTCTAATTCTGCTGCTCTTTTTAATTTTTGAATTGCATATGCAGGATCTCCTTTTTTTGCGTCACCGTCAGCATTTGCCCGTCCGATTGCATTAAGAATATTTACATCTTCTTTTTTCTTTTTCATACTTGCTGTTGTAGCGGCTTCGAATCGCTGCCGTGCGGCATCTTTTTTACCTTCCAGCAACTCTACATGACCCATCCCAACCCAAACCAATGGATCGTTTACGCCGCTGTTTAAAGCATTCTGGTATACCTGCCGGGCCCCGCCGGTGCTATCCATAGCCAGATAAGTTTGGCCAAGCCAATAAAGTGCCTGTGCATCTTTAGCATTAGCCGCCACAAGTTTATCCAGAGTTTGTTTAGCAGTCGTTGTTCGTCCATAATACAAACTTCTTCTTGCATCATCAACAGTTTGAGCAAATAACAACTTACCTGTAAATAAAACTACTAATAACAACGTGGTTAATTTCTTCATGTGTCTTTGTTTTTTGTTTTTTTATTATTCAGTTTCCTTTATGTTCGTTTTTCTCCGGTTAAAACTGATTCTAACAGGAACCAATAAAGCCCTTTTAAATATCAATTGCCCTCTTTCTGTACTTAAAAAATTAACAAATCTTGATCCCAAACCTGCATAATTTTCCTTTAGCACATAATACAATCCCCGTACCAAAGGATATTGGTTAAATGTTATTGTTTGTTGCGACGGTTTGGCAAATACCCCCTTCTCACAATTTTTACATTCGATTAATGCTGTCCTTACTTTATCAACTGACTGCTCCTGCTGGTTATTTTGAGGGTTTGTTATCCAGCTTATACCTACAAACCCTACAGCATCTTCAGTAGCTGCAATATAATTTATAAGGTCCTCACTGTTCTTAGCGCCTGTAATATTTTTACCAAAAGAAACGCCTCTTAAAACAGAATCTTTCAAATACCTAACGGTGCTGGTTGCCCTGTTGCCATCTATTGCGACTTTTAATTTTTTAATTCCATTGCCTGCTAACAGTTGTTTAAGCTCATTGAAAGTAAAGACAGAGTCGGGATTGTTTACATTAATGATGACAGCTACCGCATCTTTTGCTACCTGGTCAAATTGCGGCTTATATTCAATTTTGGTGTCAAAAAACCTTGTTTCATCTCTGGTTAGCTCTCTTGAAATAATTACAACTTTCGTACTGTCTTTTTCTAAATCCCTGATACATTCAGCCTCTGGTTTATACTCTGCAACTACTTTGGTATCTGGATAGGCAGATTCAAAAACTTTTATCTGTTCAGCAATAACCGGTTCAAAACTTTCATCAACACTAATATACACCGTTTTATTAGCTTCAGCATTCTGTTCTTTGTTGTTTGTTTGCTGATCCTTACAGGCAGCAAACAAAAGCATTCCCACTAATAAAACAGCCAGCTTTTTGATCATAGCTAAAAATAATCTTTCTTAAAACCTCTATAAATTCTCCAAAAACCATAAACTGCACATAGGCTTCCGAAAATATACCTGAAAGTTGTATCAAAAACATCCATTACAAAACCAAACCTCTCAGCAAAGAACAAAAAAGCACTGCCCGCCAGATATACTACACCCATTGTGTAATCCACCAATGAACGCATTACAAAATAGCTTTTTGTTCTTTTATTCCTTTGATAGTTTCTGTCATTATCCATTTAAACCCTCATTAAAACATTGGCAATATAAATGCTTTTTAACAACAATTGATTACCGGTGCTTCAATAAATTCTGTAATTGCACTATGTATGGCAATAAGAATTTTTTTAAGATAAATAATTCTGAGGTAATGTATAGATTTATATTACAAATACTCTTTTAAAAGGCCATCCTGCGATTCAGATTTTCAAGCCATCTTTCACCTTACAATTTCTTTATGTATTAGAATATTGAATTTATTGTTGCATAGGAACGAAGAGCAGCAAGATAAAAAATTATTTGTAAAAAACCTTGCCGACCTAAACATTTAGATGCAATATTTAATCAAATCCACATTCAGCCGTTAATCGAAAAGGACTTTTTTAATTTTAATGAGTCTATTCCCTGGTTTACAGAATTTATTCTTTCGGAGAATAGAGACAAAAAAAAATCTTTAATTTAAGGTAAGTTTTGACAATTTTTTATACAGGTGCGAACCTTCTTCAATATTTATATTCTTTTTTACTTGTAACTAGAATTTTTTTTGCAAACTTGCGCTAGGTATATTCAACTCTTTGCTCAACAAATTGAAAAACTATATTTTTTCCTCTTAAAAACTTACCAACATATTTATCTTTTTCCTTTGTATAAACCATTTCAGTTATTCCTCTCCGTTCTCTTAACAGTAAAAAGTTCTTTCATTTACATTTTCTATAAGGTAGTGTAACCATTTATTTTGCTTTTATTTTTAGAGAGAAAAATCTTGCAAAAAAATATTTGTTCAATAAAAAATTGTGGTTCATCTTTGCTCCGCAATGAAAAGTATAAATTTAAATAACAATTGGTGGCATAGCATCTCCTTCCCGGGGTAGCTGTGTTAGTGCTGTTATTTTATGACATATATTACAAGCCCCGGCAACAGCCGGGGTTTTTTGTTTAGAACCACGATTTGCAGGATGGTAAGGAAATGATTCCTGGGATTTGATTGATGGATAGATTGAATAGCTGAAAAGTCACTACAAAAAGTCAAATAAAAAATTAAAACCTGCCTCCCTCTTCGAGAGGGACCGAGGGTGAGGTTAATAAAACATTATGAAACCTATCATATTTGAAACTACTTGCAAAAAAATGCTTGCAGACGTATATACGCCAGTCAGTATTTATTTACGGTTACGGGACCGTTTTCCTGGTAGTATTTTATTAGAAAGCAGTGATTTTCATGTTGCTGAAAATAGTTTTTCCTTTATTTGTGTGCAACCTGTTGCAGGTATAGAAGTGAGTACTACGGAAGCATTTGAATTTAAATATCCGAATGAGCCGGTAATACGAAAAAAGTTAAGCGGCAAAGATGCAGTGGTATCAGAGCTCGACACCTTTTTAAAACGCTTTCAGCCTTCCAATAAAAGTGAAATATCTGTTTCACAAGGTTTGTTTGGATATACAACTTTCGATGCCGTTCAGTTTTTTGAAGATGTGAAGCTAAAAGATGGAAAAGTCGATCCAAATGCAATTCCATTGATGCGTTATAGAATGTACCAGTATGTAATCGCAATTAATCATTTTAAAGATGAATTATACATCTGCGAAAACAAGATAAAAAGTCTTGCAAATGACCTTGACCTAATTGTTTCTCTTATAAGAAGCAAAGATGTTCCTGTATTTCCTTTTAAAGCTGCAGGTGAAGAGACTTCAAATCTAACTGATGAAGAATACATAAAAATTGTAGAAAAAGGTAAGCAAAGCTGTCATAGGGGTGATGTATTTCAGATTGTTCTCAGCAGAAGGTTTCAACAAACATTTACCGGCGATGAATTTAGTGTTTACCGCGCTTTAAGAAGTGTAAATCCGAGCCCATATTTATTTTACTTCGATTACAACGATTACCGCTTAATGGGCAGTTCACCTGAAAGCCAGTTAATTATTAAAAATAACAAGGCGATTGTGCACCCGATTGCAGGCACTTTCAAACGAACCGGAAATGATGAACAGGATGAAGCGCTTGCGGAAAAGTTGCTGAAAGACCCCAAGGAAAATGCAGAACATGTCATGTTGGTAGACCTGGCCCGCAATGACCTTAGCCATAATGCAAACAATGTACATGTATCCAGTTACCGGAAAGTACATTATTATTCTCATGTTATTCATTTAGTAAGTGAGGTAACAGGTACTCCGAAACCCAACACCAATCCTTTTGAATTGCTTGCTTCCACTTTTCCTGCCGGCACGCTTAGCGGTGCTCCAAAGGTTAAAGCAATGCAGCTTATTGATGAATATGAAAAAACTTCCAGAAGCTATTATGGTGGCGCAATCGGTGTTATCGGTTTCAACGGTGAACTGAATCATGCAATTATGATACGGTCTTTCCTGAGCAAACAAAATACGCTTTTTTACCAGGCCGGTGCAGGAGTCGTTGATGCATCTATTGCAGAAAGCGAACTGCAGGAGGTAAATAATAAATTAAATGCGCTAAAAACAGCAATTAAACTTGCTGAAAGCCTGGAAGAATAACTATGTACTTAGCATTGTACTGCTATTAAACATTGTTGTGTCACTCACTTGTACTGTTGATGCAATACTGAACAAATAATAAAACAAATCTTCGCCTTTGACGAAGTAGACGAAATGAAAATATTAGTTTTTGATAATTACGACAGCTTTACTTACAACCTTGTTCATCTGGTTGAAAAGATAACGCATGAAAAAGTAGATGTTTACCGCAACGACCAGATACCATTGGAAAAGATAAAAGAGTACGATAAAATCATTTTATCTCCCGGTCCCGGTATTCCATCTGAAGCAGGATTACTGCTTGATTTAATAAGAGAGTATGCACCAACAAAATCAATATTAGGTGTATGCCTCGGCCACCAGGCAATAGGTGAGGCATTTGGCGGAGAACTCGAAAATCTTTCAAGTGTTTTTCATGGCGTAGCAACACCCTGTCATCTGTCAACCAACAACTGCCAACTCTTTCAAGGCTTACCAGAGGAAATTGAAGTTGGCCGTTACCATAGCTGGATAGTAAAAGAAGAAGGCTTCCCCCAAGACCTTGAAATTACGGCAAGGGATGACAATAATTATATTATGGGATTGCAGCATAAGAAGTACGATGTAAAAGGAGTGCAGTTTCACCCGGAAAGTGTGTTGACACCAGACGGAGAAGTGATTCTGAGAAATTGGTTACAAAATTAGCCACAAAGGCACAAAGACACGAAGATGCGCAAAGACTTAGCGAAACTTTGAGCCTTCGAGTCTTAGTGGCAAAAAAGAACAAAATGAAAAAGATATTGCAATATTTATTCGAGTACAAAACCTTGTCAAGAGCACAAGCCAAAGAAGTTCTCACCAACATCTCAAAAGCAGCATACAACGAGTACGAAATAACTGCTTTTGTAACTGTTTACCTTATGCGAAGCATTACTATTGATGAAATGCAGGGCTTCAGAGATGCTTTACTGGAGCTTTGTACAAAAGTTGACCTCAACGGATATGAAACCATTGATATTGTTGGCACAGGTGGTGATGGAAAAAACACATTTAATATTTCTACGCTTTCATGTTTCATAGTTGCCGGTACAGGTCAAAAAGTAGCAAAGCATGGAAATTACGGGATGACTTCTACCAGCGGAGCATCTAATGTAATGGAGCAACTGGGCTACAAGTTAAAGAATGATATGTCAGCTCTAAAGAGGGAAGCAGAAATAGCAAATATTTGTTTTCTCCATGCCCCTTTATTTC
>JAABUS010009591.1_pt1 | contig 10187 bp, 17 predicted proteins | sample 5560161 | NCBI WGS metagenome assembly JAABUS01 (sample SAMN10711885, study PRJNA513376) | rock metagenome | isolation source: Antarctica rocks | place: Antarctica: Victoria Land, Trio Nunatak nord | collected 2016-01-04
TCGGCAGGGTCTTGGCCGTGACGTGCAGGCCGACGGGCGTCACGCGGACGAGCAGCGACGCGCTGCGCCCGTGCGCGACGAGCAGGGCGATCTGGGGGTCGGCCAGGCGCCGGCGCGTCCAGCCCGCTGGGTAGGCGATCGAGAACATCTCGCGCCGATCGCGGAAGCCCACCAATCTGCGCGGCGGGCTGGGGGCGGGCCGGGGGCGGGCCCGCGAAGCGGGCGGCGGCGATGTTGGGTGGCCACGGCCCCTGGAGACGGACGACGGCGACGGCGCGATGCCGTGCCCGATCGCGGCGGCGGTGAGGATCGCGGCAAGCGTCGCGATGGCCACCACGGCCCATCGCGTACGCGTCACGACGTCCGGTGCCGGCAGCGCCGGCTAGACCGACGCCCCATCGCCCCGGTCCCTGCCCACCGGCTCGTCCTCGAACCCGAAGGATGATGGCCCGCGCTCGTACCGGATGCGCGTGGGCAGCGGCGCCGGCGTCCCGGGCGCATACCGGATCGCACGCTCCCGGGGCCCGCCCGGAAGGCGACCGCGCAGCCCGCGCAGCAGGCCCGAGCGGGCTCCACCGTCATCCTCGTCGGGCATCCTCGCGGTCGCGGGCTTCCCGGGAGCAGGGGCGCCAGCGGCGACGGGCGGCTCCGCGGACGCGGGCATCCCAGGGGTCCCGCGGATCCCGGAGGCCGGCGTCATGGGGGCAGGCGTATCGGGCGCCGGCGGCGTCGGGGCACGCTCGACCCGGGCCAGCGCGCGCGCGGGCTCCGAACGCGTGACGGGCTCCGAAAGCACGGGCGTGGGCTCCGGCGCACGCAGGGGCGTGGGCGCCCCCCGCCGAGCGGGCTCCGAACGGACAAGCGCAGGGGCGGCCCGCGTGGCGGGCTCCGAGCGGGCGGGAGCGGGTACGGCGCCGAGCTTGCGCTTGAGCAGCGTCTCGAGCACCTCGCGGGCGGCCCCGAGGTTGCGGTCGATCGACATGACGACGGGCCCGACGGGCTCGGTCTTGTCGACGATCGTCATGACGGCCCGGATGACCGCGACCAGCCGGGCGTTGACCCCCTTGAGCACCAGCGCGATCGCGATGAGGAAGGCCACGACGGTAAGCGCGGCCACCACGGCCAGCGCGATGGTGACGATGGCGGGGGCGCTCATGCGCTTCTCCCGGTCAGAGGATCTTGTCCAGTGCCGCGCCGTAGCGGGTGAGTCCGGCGGTCGTCCGGCCCACGAGGTCGTCGGTGGTGGCGAGCTCCGGCACGGCATCGAGATCGGCCACCATGTCGCCGCCAACCTCGTGGATGTCGTCGAGGGTGCGCTTGACCGTCCTCGCCGCCTTCAGCACGCCGACGAGCAGGAGGACGACGACCGGGACGATCACGACCAGCAGGACGACGTTCCCGATCCACCAGATGGTCATCGCAGCTCCCTAACGCCTCGCCACGGTCTCGGCCTTCTCGGCGATCCCGGGCAGTGCCCCGACGATGGCCCGGAGGGGAGAGTTGATGGCCGCGGCGGCCGGGCCGATCATCCGCAGCTGGCCCTCGATCCCGCCCAGGTCCGAGCCCAGGGTGCCGAGTGCGTTGGCGATGGTGGTCAGGCGGCGCCGGACCTGCGCCAGCGCCACCGCCAGCACCGCCACGAGGACCACCGCCTCGGCGACGCTGAGGATGATGAGCAGGTTGGTGCTCATCCCGTCTGCTCCGCGAGGTAGGCGTCGTGGATCAGGGCCTCTTCCTTGATCTGCTCGAGCACCGGCCCGGTCGCGGCGAGGTCCGGGATGGCGGCGGTATTGCCCGCCACCTGCCCCCCGACCTCCAGCAGGGTGGCGGCGCTCGCCTCGATGTCCTTGAGGAAGCTCAGGAGCATGGCCATCAGCACGACGACGACGAGAGCCACGACGAGCCCCAACCCCAGGGCGATCTGCCACAGCGTGTGCGTCTGCTCCAATGCGAGCGGCGTCACGCTCCCGTCAGCGCGTTCCGCGCCGCCCGGGCCGCCTCCAGGATGGCGACCGCCGAGCCGTTGATCTTCGGGACGGTCGGCAGCTCGTCCGTGTACTCGCGCACCATCTCGAGCACCGGCCCCGCCTCCTGCGCCTGGTGGGCGATCCGCGCGGCCAGGGTGAGGATCACCGCCACGACGACCACGACCACCGCGACCGCGGCGAAGCCGAGCGAGAGCCCGAGGTACCAGGAGGAGTAGTCCGCGGCCGCGAGAACCATTGCTACTGACCGCCCGGGAGGTGCAGCAGGCCGGGGAGGTTGAGCAGACCGGGGAGGTTCAGCAGACCGGGGAGGCCGGGGGCGGGGGCGGGGGCGGGGGCGGGGGCGGGGGCAGGCGATGGGCCTCCGGACGGCGGGCTCGCGGGCGACGGGTTCGGCGCAGCGGGGACGCCGGGACTGGGCGCAGGCGATGAGCCGCTCGACCGCGGCTTCGCGGGAGACGGGCTCGTCGCCGTGGGGCGGCTGAGGGCGCGCGCACGCGCTGCGGCGGTCGACGTCTTCGCGCCAAACGTGGCCAGCGAAGTTGGGGGGACGTTCAGCTGGTTGAGGAGGTTGGCCAGCACAGCTGAGGGGAAGCCCAGCCCTTGGAGGACCGGAAGGGTCGCTGCGATGCCCGGAGGACACTTCTGGGCGACAGACGGGCGGAACAAATTGAGCACGCAGCTGTTGTCGATCGAGGTCGCGTGCCCGTCGATCGTCCCGAAGCTGCCCCGCGCCCCGACCGCGCCCAGGGTCGCGTTCAGGTCCCTTTCGAGGGGGCGCGCGACGCCCTGTATGACCACGGCGCGGCGGTTGATGCCCGCCACGCGGGGGTCGATGTCCTTCGTGGTGGCGAGGATCGTCCCGGCGCGGCTGCGGATCGAGCGGACCCTCCCGTTGATCACCCGCGTGCTGACGTTGATGGACCGGGCGCTGGAGTTGATCCCGCGGGCGTTGGAGTTGATCTCGCGGGCGCTGGAGTTGATCTCGCGGGCGCTGGCATTGATGGACCGGGCGTTGGCGTTGATGGACCGGACGGTGGCGTTGATCGACTTCGCGTTCCCGTTGATCGCCTTGACGTTCCCGTTGATCGCGTTCGCGTTGCCGCTGATCGCGGAGACGGTCCCGTTGATGGCGAGGACGGTGCCGTTGATCGTGACCGCGGTCCGGCCGATCGCGTCCGCGTGTACGCGGATCGACTTGGCGGTCTTGTTGATGTCCCGGGCCGCTGCGAGCGTCTGGGTGAGCTTGCCCCTCAGCGGGTCGGCGGCGCTTAAGATGCGCTTCGAGATCCGGCCCGTGCGGGCGGCCAGGGCGATGAGCTTGGTGTTTCCGCGGATGCTCCTGACCTCCGGGGTGATGACGCGGACGACGCTCCCGCGGATGTCCCGCGCCGCGAGCAGCGTGCCCGTGAGCAACAGGACGGCGCCCAGCGCCCACACGATCACTATGACAAGCACCACGGGAGCGAGCCCGCGCTTTCCGGTGAGCATGGCGCGCATCGTTCAGGCCCTCAGCACTTGCCCGGTTGGGGGGGGTTCTCCACGAGGCCGGCCAGCGCCAGAGTGGGATTGATGAGCGTCGGCGAATTGCAGGCGCTGGTCAGGTGCACGTTCACGTCGCGCAGGCCGGCGACGATGCCGTCCGCGTCGATCCTGACCGGCACCAGCACCGAGTTCGCCCGCGCCACGTTGACGGGGATCATTGCGGTGCCGTTGCTGCCCTTGCGCTCGGCGAGGATGAGCCGCCCGTTGATCGTACGCACGAGTCCGCGGATGTCCACCAGCACGGACGAGGTGTTGCGCAACGAGCCCGAGATGCTGCGCAGCGTGCCCGACGTGTTGCGCAGCGAGCCTGACGTGTCCACCAGGGAGCCCGAGGTGTCGCGCAGCGAGCCCGAGATGCTGCGCAGCGTGCCCGACGTGTCTACCAGGGAGCCCGACGTGTTGCGCAGCGAGCCCGACGTGCTCACCAGGGAGCCCGACGTGTTGGCGACCGATCCCGCGACGTTGACGAGCTTGCCCGAGGTGTCGGAGAGCGATCCGGACGTGTTCACCAGCGATCCCGACGTGTCGGCCAGGGAGCCGTCGATCCCGCCCAGGGTCCCGTCGATCGCCCGCAGCGCGCCGAGGATGTCCCCGGCCTGGCCGAAGATCGGCTTCAGGGCGCCGTCGATCTTCGTCAGGTTGCCGTTGATCTTCTGGATGTAGGCGGGCAGCGGCTTGGCGTCGCCGTTGATGCCGGTGACCGCCGTGTTGGCCCCCTTCAGTCCCGTGTCGATGGACTTCAGGGCACCCACGATGCCCAGCAGGAACCCGATCACCACGATCACCACCAGCAGGGCCACCGTGGCGAAGATCCACGTCCACCTCGTATCGGATGCAGCGCGTTGCATGTCTCCCCCTATGGCCCCGGCCGGCCCTGGCAGTCGCCGTTAAGGCCCTGTGGGCCCTTGACCTTCTCGTCGATGCAGCCGGCCGTGTCCTTGGCGGCCCCGGCTTGGCCGAGGATGTCGCCGGTGTCGACCTTGATGGCCTGCGCGACCGAGATCGTCGTGTCGAGGTTGTTGTTGATGGCCGCCGCGTCGCGGTCGATCAGGATCGCGACGTTGACGATGTCCCCGGCGCTCGACCGAATGCCACTGGCCGAACCGCCGATGCGCTTGGCGGTCCCGTTGATGGTCTTCGCGGTGCCGTTGATGGCTCCGGCGGTGCCGTTGATGGTCTTCGCGGTGCCGTTGATGGTTCCGGCGGTGCCGTTGATGGTTCCGGCGGTGCCGTTGATGGCCTTGGCGCTGCCGTTGATGGCTCCCGCGGTGCCGTTGATGGCCTTGGCGCTGCCGTTGATCGCCACGGCGCTCCCGTTGATGCTCCCGGCGCTCCCGTTGATCGTCAGGGCGCTCCCGTTGATGGCGCCCGCGGTCCCGTTGATCGCCACCGCCTTGCCGTCGATCGAGCGCGCGACGCCGTTGATGCCGCGCGCCTCGCCGACGATCGCGGTCAGCCTGCCTTGCAGCGGGGCCGCGGAGCTGAGGATCGAGAGGGCGAGATCGTTGGTCCGGTTGAGCAGGGTGATCGAATCGGTCGAGTTGTTGATGCCGCGGCCGCTGGTCGCGATGTTCTGGGCCTTGTCGTTGATGCGCTGCGCCACCGAAACCGTGCGGGCGAGCAACACCGCCGCGATCGCGACCGCGATGACGACGAGTAGGAGGATCACCACGTTGGTGAGCACGGTCCTGCCGGCGCCTCGGTCGGAGCCGTTGGACGTGCCGTTGGACGTGCCGTTGGGGCCGGCGGGGCCGGGGCGGCGAGCGCCCCCGCGCCGTCGCTGGGCCAGGACGGACATCAGCGCACCACCCGACGTGGCGACGCCGCTCCGGAGCGGACGCGCATGCTCGCGGCTCTCACGCTTCCCCTCCCGACGCTGGACCTACCGTCTCGTACGGCCAATTTCTCCTGCTCCCCTCCCGAGGCTCCTCAATCCCCGGTCACGGCCCCGAGAGGGCGGCCGTGGCCCGAACTGGCGAGGAGCATAGTAGGACTCGTGGCCGGTGTCCACTGGTTTTCGTACGAACCTCGGAGGGGACATCGGAGCGGCGCGGATAGAGTGGCCCGGAACGAGGAAGGGGACTTGCGCATGTCGAGGACGCAGAGGACGAGTCTGGGGCAGCTGGCGGCGATGGTCGTCGGAGTCGTCTACGTGCTCGCGGGGATCACGGGCTTCGTGGCCACCGGGTTCGGGGGCTGGGTGACCAACACGGACAACACGCTCCTCGGGTTCGACGTGAACCCGATGCACAATCTCGTGCATCTGGGCATCGGCGCCTACCTGCTCCTCGTGTCGCGCTTGGATACCGCCATCACCGAGGGCGCGCTCATCGGCGGCGGCCTGGTCTACCTCCTCGCCGCGTACCTGGGGTTCACCAATCACCTCCAGATCATCTCGATCAACAGCGCCGGCGCGTCGGACAACTTCCTGCACGTCGTCTCGGGGCTCACCGCGCTGGGCGCTGGCCTCGCCTCGGGGATCCACACGAACTCCGTTCGGCAGGCGGAGGCGGGCTGAGGGTCTCAGCCTGGATCCACCGGCGCGAAGAGTGCCCGGAGGCGCTTGCGCGCGGCGTTGCGCGTCAGGCGCCCGGGCATCGAGAGCAGCCGGCGGCGCGTGGTGCGCGCGGACGGTCGCGCCGGGCAACCCGAGGATCGTCCAGCGCAGCAGGTGGTGCGCGAGGCAGGCGATCACCGTCCAGGCCGCGTTGGCGCTGAACAGACCGGACGGGAAGTGCGCCAAGGCCTGGTCTTTGAGGTCGCGGATCACTTGCTCGACGACGGCGTGCTGGCGATGCTCGGCCTCCACTGTTTCGATCGCTTCGAGGCGTTTGGTCGCGAACGCGAAGCGGCGCCACTCGCCGGCGAACAGCTCGCCCTCGGCCGCCGAGGGCGAACGCGAAGTGGCGCCACTCGCCGGCGACCGGCCAGGGTGCTCTCGGCGATCTGCGCCTCACGCGTGTCGGGGTAGTCGTCAAGGACCTGCCATGTCGACGAGCACGCTGACCGGATGGGTCACGGGGGCCGCTGGGGGCTTGGGCGACTTCGACGAGCGTCCGCGCGCACTGCTTCAAGCGGCGCCGGTGGCGCACTTCGACGAGACCGGCGCGCGGATCGCCGGGCGGCTGGGCTGGGTGCGCAGCGCCTCGACCGGCAAGCTCACGCGCTACACGCCCACGCCCGGCGCGGCGGCGAGGCGATCGACGCCGCCGGCGTGCTGCCCGCCCTACCGCAACCATCCCGGCTGCGCGCACGGCCTGTGGAACATCCACCACCTCCGCGAGCTCGCCGCGAGCTTTCAGTTCAGACGATCATCGCCATGGGCCACGAAGAACACCCCGCTCGTGAGGGCAAGCGCAGCAAGGCCCACAACCTGCTGGTGCGCCTGGAGCGCTACGAGCCAGACGTGCTGCGCTTCGCTCACGACTTCCGCGTGCCGTTCGGCAACAACCTGCGCAGCTACATCACCACCGCCCGCAAGCACGGCCTCGACGCGCGCGACGTGCTCGCCAGACTCGCCGCCGGCCAGCCCTGGCTGCCCGCGCCCGCCCCGACCTGACCGGTTCGGTCCACCCGCCCGGCGATCATCACACCGATGGGCAAACGCTCGCGCCGACACGTCAGACCCCAACTCCCAGCGCCAGCGGCCAAGCAGACCAGGCCGCGACCGGCCGTCGACGAGATCGACCCCGAGCGCTCACTGCTGCACGCGATCGCCAACGGCGAACTCGACGACCACCTCACCGCGCTCGCCGACGCCGTCCACGCCCGCCACCACCTCATCGACACCGTCCGCTCCGCAACCATCCTCGCCGCGCTATGCGTCGGCGACGACGTCCGCATCAGCCACACCATCAGCCCCCGCTACCTACGCGGCCTACACGGCACGATCACCAACCTCGACGACGAACGCGCCACCGTCTGCCTCCCCGCCCCGTCGGACGCTTCCACACCGACGAGATCCGCTGCCCACCGCTCACCCTCGACAAGCTCCCCAAAGCAAGCTGAACAGTTACGAGGATCGGTGGATCCAGGCTCAGGAGACTCCTGAAATCCCGGATGGTGTGTCCGGGATGGTCGTGGACCGAGCGGGGCGGTCGCGACGTCGGCGAGCACAACCGCCCCGACGACCAGTCGGCGGCCCTATCCATCAGGTTCCGGCGCGGAAGGTTCGTGACTTCTGGCGCGCCTGCCTCGCGCCGATCCGCCGTAGCACCGGGTTTCTCGGACCCCGGGCGCCAGCGTGGCCACGCCCCGATGGTGACAATCGGTACGATCCACCGGAACCTCGCCGTCAGATGGAAATGACGCGCGGGCCGAGGAGGAAGAGAAAGGGATGGTGACGTCATGACCCCGCTGGCTGTCGTCGTGATCATCGTGTTCGTCGTGGCGGTTCTCGCGGTCGTCCTCGCGGTGTTGGCCCAGATGCCCGAGCTGCGCAGGTACGTCCGGATCCGATCGATGTGAGGCGCTCGCCCCTTCCGGTGAGCACCGGCACGTACGGTGGCGCTTGGGGTCCCCGCGCCGGTTGCCCGAACCATTCCTCGATCGAGGATTGGTTCGGGCCTCGGGAGCCGGAACGCCCGGATGTGCCGTCCGTGATACCTTTTTTCGGAATGTGGAAGTCGGGGGGGTAATGCTGGTACTAGCTGCTGAAGACACGGCCGGGTGGGTAGTGGGAATCGCACTCGGGGTGGTAGTGGTGTTGGTCGTCGCGGTGCTCGTGCTCGCGCTGATATCAGCCGCCACCCGGATCCTCGGCGAAGCCCGACAGGCGATCCAGACCCTCCAGAAGGTCCGCGAGACCACCCAGCCTCTGCAAGGCGTGGACCAGGTGAACAACGCCGCGGTGGGGATACTCCAAGGCGCGCAAGCGGCGCGCGAAACCCTGAAGTGAGGTGGAGATGCTGATCGCGACCAACACCGGCCTGTGGGGGCTCACTCTCATCATCGGAGTCGTCGTGCTCCTCGCGGTGGCGGTCCTGCTGTCGCTGCTGTACCGGAAGGTCGTGGCCATCGACTCCGAGCTGGATTCGCTGTTGGACGCCGGCGGCCAGGTGCGGACCAACACCGCCAAGATCAACGATCTTCTGACGACCTACAACGTACTGGGCGACATCCACAAGGAAGTGCTCATCCATGACCAGTACCTGGCGCGGAAATGAGTAGCGCTCTGCTGACGATCCTGACGTTCGTTGAAGTCATCGCCCTCGTGGTGGTGCTCGCGCTCTTCCTCAACCTGCTCGCCGTCCGGCTGCGCTCGGTGGCGGCCAAGCTCGAGGCGGTCAACGCCGCCGTCGGCTTGATCGGGACGGACGTCGGCATCCTGAACGTCGGCGCGCCCCTGATCAACACCCGGCTGGGGAAGGTCGTCACCGGCCTCGGCGGGGTCGCCGCGCGGGCCGAAGGCCTGCTGAGGCGCTGAGACATCTGCGCGCACCGCGACTGCCGAGCCGGTCGGCGTTGACCGGCTACTTCGAACCTGACGAAGGAGTGTGAGGACGCCGATGGCGATCGTATGGATCACCAGTGCCGTGCTGTTGTTGGTGATCACCCCAGTGGTGGTCATGCTCCTGAATCGGGTCAAGCGACCGGTCGGGGAGATCCGCAAGCAGAGCGATTACCTCTGCCTCATCGGCGCTCCCACGCTCCTCAAGCACCTGGATGCGGTCGACCAGCTTCCGAAGACCAGGCAGCTCGTGGGCGAGACCGGCGCCGGAGTGGCGCGGTACGGCGGCGCACTCGATCAGATCCTGGGATAAGGGAGAAACCGTGTCCGTAGCCACCATCGTGCTCATCGTCATCATCCTGGTGATGATCCTCGTCGCCGCCGCCTACCTGATCTCGCTCGCCCGCAGCCTCATGCGGGTCGCGGCGAACCTGTCGGCGGTCAATGCGGAGATCAAAGAGATCCCGCGCAAGACCGAGCCCCTCAACCCGATCCTGGACTCGTTGAGCAAGGACCTCCGCGAGGCCCAGGGCGCACTCGAAGGGGTTCTCGCCAAGCCGCGTAGGTGACCTGGACGGGGAGTCGGGCTCAGTCGGCGACGCAGCGGGCGAGCTCGTCGCGCCAGCGCGCCTCTTCGAGGTCCTTGCCGATGATCACGATCCGGCTCGTGCGCCGCTCGCCGGCCTCCCAGTCGCGCCCCGGGGTGGACTCGACGTAGGTCAGCACACCGTGGACGATCTGCCGCCGTGGCTCGCCGGCGAGCGCGAGGATCGCCTTGATGCGAAAGAGATCGGGCGCCTTGAGGATGATCAGGCCGCCCAGCCAGATGTCGAACCGCGCGGCATCGAGATCGTCCGTCAGCTCGACGGAGAAGATCTCCACGTCGAGGTGAGCGTGGTCGTGATCGTCGTGGGCGTGATCGGCGCCGTCGTGGGCGCCGAACGCGAAGCGGTCGAGTAGGAGCATCGGATCGAGCCCCGAGCGGGGGGCGACGATGACCTGTGCGTCCGGGTTCAATGCGCGCACCCGCTCGCGCACGCCCGCGACGGCGTCGTCGTCGGCGACGTCGCTCTTGCTGATAACGACGTGCGTCGCGAGCTGCACCTGCTTGAAGGCCTCGGGGCTGTTGAGGCGATCGAGCTGGTCGAGCGCGTTGAGGGCGTCGACGACGGTGACCAGCGTGTCCAGGCGCAGGACGTGCGCGATGC
>JAABUS010009592.1_pt1 | contig 10187 bp, 10 predicted proteins | sample 5560161 | NCBI WGS metagenome assembly JAABUS01 (sample SAMN10711885, study PRJNA513376) | rock metagenome | isolation source: Antarctica rocks | place: Antarctica: Victoria Land, Trio Nunatak nord | collected 2016-01-04
CGTCGGCCGGCGCATATCCGAACGCGTCGATGAGATGCCGCTGCACCAACCCCACCCGCTCAATCTGGATCCGTGCGATATGCTCGCCGTGATCGCTCAACGTGATCGCCCGTGTTTCATGGTCGGCCACAAGGCCTTTGGCACGAAGTCGCTTGATCATGTTGGTGGCCGAGGGATTGGAGATATCCAGCACGATCGCGATGCCGCGAACCGTGGCCGTTCCCTGAGCGGACGCAAGTTCGTGAATGACGACGAGGTAGCGCGCCATCGTGGCGGTGATTCCGTGTTGGCTCGGGCTGTCACAACTCCTAGACATGTAGTGGCTCCTAACTCGTACTCCGTCGAGTAGAAATTATAATTTTAGATGCGGCTAAATTCAAGAGGGCAGATAACTAAATTTCCACAATTGGGCTGATGATGTAGTCGAGCTGTGTGATCGGCCCCGCCCACATTCGTGATCAGGCGCGTGAACATCGCTCCGCGACAATGGATCGGCGTTCGACACAGGTTCGTCCAACGCGGTCCACGTGCCCTCAGAGAGAAGGGCTTCTGCGCGGCAGGACCGCGTTGGCGTGATAAGTGCGGACTGCGGGGGCTATGGTGATCGGCAGTGCGCTAATCCGGCTGACATCCGCTATTGCTTGGTGATGACTATTGAGTTTGTCTCGCTCGCCTACGAGCAGATGTATCTCCGGCTCGGGATGGGGGCATCCCATCCCGACATCCCGAAAGATGGAGTATGCGCGCACATCCTTCTCCGGTTTGTTTCTGTTGCTGTGCAATCAGGGGAAATGGTTAGGGCTATGCCCAAAAGTCCGAATAAGGGAGGGCTTCGAAACATATTGCTTCAGTTGACCAGCGCCTTGACGTTATGCGCTAGAGAATCCGGGTCGATATAAGATCGCATTAGCACGCGTTCGCGCCCTTCAGGATCGACCAAATAAATAGCGTCCGTATGCCCCTCACCACTCTCAAGCACGGAAGTTTCTGGCAACACATCGGTCCTGCCTTGAGGTACTGGCGTGCCTCCACTCCTGCCGGGATAGATGCCGTAGGACTTCCATACACGCTCAAGCGTGACTGGATCGCCTCGCAGTGCATACCAATGAGGATTGTCAGCGAGACCATGTTGCACGGAAAATGCACGCAGCGCCTTTGACGTGTCCCGCTCAGGATCGACGGTGATAGCTATAAGCGCAACGTTATCACGCACGTTTTCGGGCAGCTGTGCATAGGCTTCGCGGAGGTTATCGGCGAGGACTGGACAGACATCCGTGCAATTCGTGTAGATGAAAGTCAGGACTACCACCTGGCCGCGGAAGTCGCTCAAGCTGATGGTCTGACCGCGATAATCGATGAGCGTGAAATCTGGCGCGGAGTTGCCGTCAAGGCTGGTCCCGATGAGCACTGTCTGGCCACTGCCACGGAAGGTCAATAGCGTGAGCAGCGCGATTGTGACCCCTCCGACCGCCAGCAGTGGGAGGAGGAAGCGTCGCCGACGACTGCTCTTACTTGTGAGGATGACGTGTCGGTTATGCACTCCCATAGTCCCTCCAGCAGGTACCTATCCCGCATCCGCAAACACTGTCAGAACTGAGGCGGTCATTCATTTGGGACCTGCCCAGATCCGCTCTGCCCGTTTGACGATTTCCTTCTGATCGAGGCCCGCTATGACGATGTCGCGCACGATTCCTTGCGCATCGATCAGGATGTGAGTTGGGAAGTAGGCAATCGGATAGGATGCCTCAGTGTCGGCGCGATGCGGATCGGAGGCAATCACGAACGAGGCATTGTTGCGAGCAGCAAACCCGGCCGCATCCGCTGCCGGCTCATCCAGTGAGACGGCAAGCCAAACCAGGCCTCGAGGCTCGAGCTGTGCGTAGGCGGCCTGGATCTGGGGCATCTCCGTCCGGCAGGGCAGACACCAGCTTCCCCAGAAGTTGAGCCAGACCGGATGCCCTTGGAAGTCCGAGAGATGGACGCGGTCACGCGGCCGCCCGCGCTCGTCGACAACGCTCATCGTGAAATCGGGCGCAGGTTCACGGATCTTCGGCAGGAGTGCGGTACTTGGCTGCTCTTGGCCGATCTGATCGAGGCCTTGCCCTGCACCGATAAACCAGGCCGACACGACGACACCTACCGCGAGCGCGCCGGCTACGATGACGGTGCGCCTCGTCTGCTGGACAACCTCATCGACGGGGACGGACTCTTCAGGCGGGCTGGTGAGCGACATGTGCTACCCCGTTACTGCTGGCAAATTGGGCTTTCAAGCAACATCGATTCGCGCGTCCTGCGGTCGGGCGGACGATGCACCGCACTCTGTCTTCCGCATTCCCACCACACAGAGAATCATCTGGTGACAGATCAGGGACGGCAAGGTTGCCACAGCAAGCTCCATCGCATACCGTGGTCCTCCTCGGCGCTGAAGCCGCGATGCTGACCCGGCACTTATGCGACCGGAAGGAAGAGGGAAGGGAATAGAAGCGGCAATACGGCAGAGAGCGACGCCGAGCGAAGCATCCGCTGCGAAAGTGGAAATCCTCGACCAGCACGGCACAGTGAACGGCCAGCGCCGCGCAAGCCGCCGGTTCCTACGTGCCAGATGTCGGCGTGCCCATCCCGTCCATTCCGGCTCCCGGAGTGGCCATCATCCCCGACATCTCGCCGGCTGGCATTGAACCGGGCGTCGGGGTAGGTGTCGCCGATTGCGCGAACATTGTGCCGGTCGTCAGGATCGCCAGGATAAGCATGGCGACCGCTCCACCGACAACCAGTTCTATCCTGATCTTCATGAGCATAAGGGGCCTCCTTGGCCTGTAGAAACAACAATCGCATGTCTTACGACTAGTAAGATATACGATTCACTTTTGACTGTCAAAGATACGCAGCGCGTTTATGGTCGGGCGGGATGGCGGGCGACACGCGTCACCTGGAGTGTGGACGCGGTCTCTGGACGGATTGCCCGTGGAAGGCGATCCGAGCTGCGCTGTGCCTCCGCCTCGCGGAGCGCCGCCAGCTCGGATTGGACCGCCGTCAATTGATGGTGGAGGGTGGTGATACCCGCTTCAGCTGCCTGCCCAGCGGTCGTGCGCGGCGTGCTACATCCCATCTTGCGCATTCCGACGACGCAGAACAGCATCATTAAGGGGCAAACCAAAAAGACCAGTAACGGCAATACTGTAAGGGCAAAATCCATGCTCTCTCCTTCAACGAAATTATCTTACAGTTTGTAAGATGCTGCGTGAGCTTGCGACTAGTCAAGAGGCAGTCCGGGTGAACGGGCACGACAGAGGCTTGCTAGAGCTGCCTCAGAGCAGGCAGGAGACTGCTGTGTCATGGAGACCGGCTGCGATCAGAAGCGCCCCCGCAGAGCTTCAACCATCCCTGTCTCCTCAGGAAGTGCCGACGCAGAACGAGCAAACCATCTCGACGAGATGCGCCGCCGCGGCGAGATTGAACGCAGCCAACGCAATGACAGTGGTGAGCCCGAGGCTGGCCCCCACGAGCAGGGCTGGAATTTCAGGCAACTGGGTGGCTCCACTGAGGTGCGCGATCCGTGCCTCCGTCGCGGTCAGCCCAGCGACGCCTGGAACCGGTGCTCGCGGGGCAGCGAGGACCGCCAGAAGCGCTCCGGCAAGTGCCCCGCGGGGAACCACAACCAAAGCCGCTCGGTCGGCAGCCAGCTCGATCCGTGCTTCGAGTCGCTGTCGAATGGCGGGAGCAACCGGGAACATGAAGGTCATCGCGGTCAGGACGTGGAGGGCAAGGTAGCGTGCCGGGTCCCGGCGATGGAGGTGTCTCCGTTCGTGGGCCAGTACGGCCACAAGTTCGATATCGTCCAGACGCTGAAGCAGACCGGCTGTTACCGCGATTCGAGGTCGGGCGAAACCGTAGCAGCAGGCTGCCAGGTCGACCGACTCGAGGTAGGTCAGGCACTCGACGATGCCTAGGCTTATGCCCGCGCGCACCAGGCGTGGCGGCAGCGGGTGCCCGGAGTCCCGCACGCGCCGATTGAAGCGGAGCGTGCGCGCCAACCCGGTGCTTGCGGCCCAGATGCCAGCGAACAATGCGATCCCGGCGAGGCCCAGCAGGAGGGCGAGCGGAAGCGGCGGCGCGTGGAAGGTCAACAACGCGAGGGGGGGATACTGGGTACAGAGCGCTCGATACCCGCGCGCGAGCGGGAGGAGCGGGGTTGGATTGACGGTGAATAGCACGATCAACAGACCAGTCACCAGGGCGGCGATCCAGCTGCGGTTGCGCTGCCACCGTGTGCGCAACTGTTCCCGCCTCATCAGTGCGACTCCTTCCGCTCACGCACCAGCCGCTCGAGCTCGTCGAGATACACAGGGTCGATCGCCTCGGCCGCCTCGACGAACTGGGCGAGGGCATGCCGGCCGAAGTCGCCAACCAGACCGCTCGCTACGCTGGCCGTGACGCGGCCGAGGAAAGCCTCGCGGCTCTCCGCGGCGCGATACCGAAAAGCCCGGTCGGCGGTCGGTTCACGGATGAGCAGTCCTTTCTCGACGAGGCGGTTGGCGACGGTCAGGATCGTCTTGTAGTGGACGTTGGGGCCGAGCAAGACACAAAGCTCCTTGCCGGTCGGCGTCCCGAGTTGCCAGATGGCCTCCATGATCCGCGCTTCCAGGTCGCCCAGGACACGGGTGAGGCCGCTCCCCTCCAGATTGAACCGGTGGATATCCATATCAGGCTCCTGGTGATTGCCACGTCGTCCCACCGTCGTTACTCCGGTAGATGGCCCCCTTATCGCTGAGCAAGAGTACCCGACCTGGGTCGGTTGGCGTCACGGCAATCGCGAGGATGGGCACGCCTTGTGGGCCGAGCGCCGTCCAGCTCGCGCCAGCGTCCGTACTCTTCGCGAGACCGCTCGATGTGCCGACATACAGAGTTTGGGGATCACTGGCGGGAATCGCGAGGCTGATCACCTGGCCGCTCGGCTGGGCCGCAAGCGGTCTCCAGGTCATCCCCTGGTCGCTGCTAGTCATGATGCCCGCTCCCGTCGCCGCGTAGAGGGCCGTGGCACTCGAAGCAAGGGCGAGGTGCATGCCTCCGCCCGGCGGCTGGGCGGGCAGAAGCTGCCAGGCCGCCCCGCTGTCGGCCGAAGTGAACAGCCCGGCGCCCATGACAAAGGCGTAGAGACGTTGTGGGGTGGCAGGGTCCTGGGCGAAGCCGTGGATATCGGTGCCGGGCAGGTTGTTGGCGAGCGGCTGCCACGTCTGCCCGCCATCACGACTCACCTGGAAGACATCATGACCCGTCGCGTACACCGTCCCTGGTGCGTTGGAACTTGATGCCAGCTGCATGGCGTCGGCGTTGCGCAGGCTCCCCACATTCCACGTAAACCCGCCGTCCCGGCTCTCCTGAACCCCGGTATGGCTGCCAAACAGGATGTGCTCGGGGTCCTGCGGATCGACAAGAAGCGAGTGAAAATCAGAACTCTTGAGTGTGGCAATCGATCGAATGGTGCCAGCGTCGTTTGCAGTGGTTTCCGTAACGGAGCGGATTCCCCACCAGGCCGCGAGACCTACTATGACGAGGGATATCGCAAGAAGCGGGACTCCCCACGGGAACCAGGTGGGGCGCCACGGATTTTTCGCTCGAATGTTGGTGTCTCGCGGACGATGGGTGACCTTGCTATTGGTTTTCGATCGCTGTTGTTGTGTCCTGACCATACTGATCCCTCCGACGAGAAAACCTTCCATACTTAACTTGTTTTTAAATCTTACCCCATGTAAGCATGACATGTCGTGACCACATGAACAGGTCGACGTTATGCATTGACGAACCATCGCACCTTCTGAGACTGCTGTACACCGGCAACCTTTGCCAAACACATGAGGATGAGACATTGTCATACCGCACGAACGCCTGCCTGCGACGATCCTAGGGCAAGGAATGGAGAATGAATGAAGTCACGATTCTCACCGCGTTCATCGCCGGGATCTTCTCGATAACTTCCCCCTGTTGCCTTCCACTGATACCGATCTTTCTTTCTCATATCACTGGGAGCACGGCGGGGCAGTCCATGGCGCGGACACGAATTGTCGTCCTCCGCAACGCCGCAGCGTACGTGGCGGGCTTTTCACTCGTGTTCATTGCGCTCGGTGCGGCCTTGGGCGCCGCAGGAGGATTTGCTAATTCCTTAGAGTTCATCTCGCAAAACCGATTCTGGATGGTCCGTCTAGGCGGTGTCCTGCTCATCTTGCTCGGCATTCATCAGCTCGGCTTGATCTCCGTTCCGTTCCTGAATCGCACTCGTCGGGCTGACTTCGATACCGGATCACCAGGAACGGTCATATCGTCGTTCCTCGTGGGAGTCACCTTTGCGGCGGGCTGGTCACCGTGTGTTGGACCGATTCTTGGTGCCATTCTGACAATGGCGGCGGGCCAAGGCAGCATTGAGCAAGCCACGTGGCTACTCACGGTCTATTCGCTGGGAATGGCAATACCCTACATGCTGGCCGCTCTCGCGCTTGGAACGGCGCCGCGAATTATTCGCTCGCTCAATCGCCGGATGGCAATCATCACCACGATCACCGGTGCGGTCATGATCGGGGTTGGTCTCATTATGGTGCTTGGCTACTTCGAGCCAATCTTTATCGAAATCGTCAAGATGGCACCCTGGACTCCATACGAGCCAACGATATAGTTATCGCTCTTCGCCCGTCGAGATGGGAAGAAACAAGACCCAACATATCGCGCGATTGGAGTAGTCCGAGTTTCCTCAGGTCATTAGGGGCTTGGAGTCGTAATTGGGGGGGCAACGGGCGAAGAGACAGGAAGTGTCGGCCCAACGTATGGGACGGAGAGAATTTTCTCTCCAAAGGCAATGGCCTCCTCCGTCGTCATCCGCCTGATGACGACTGCCTGCACGATACCATTACGATCGATGAAAACATGTGTTGGGAAATTGTTGATCTGCCAGGATTTGGTGTCTTTGGCGATCTCTACCAACTCGGGCGGAAGGTCGGCCTCATTGATGTCAGTCCAGACGCGGCTCGGATCAACCAGGATCGGGAAGGTCGCACCTGCATTTCTGGCATACGCTACCGAAGCGGAGACTTCTTCGCGTTGACTGATGCCCAGCATGATGAGACCCTGTGGGTGCAATTCCTTGTAGGCCGCCTCGATAGATGGCATTTCAGCCTGACAGGGGGCACACCAGGATCCCCAAAAATTCAGCCAGATCGGTTGTCCTCGCAACGCCGAGAGGAGCACAGGTTGTCCGTCGGCCGTGACCGTGAAGAGATCAGGCGCCGGTTCGCCGACTTTGGGCAGGAGCTGCGCATTGACGCCGCCTGAACCGATCGACGACCACCCCTGCTTCTGCCCGACAGTCCACGTGATTCCCACAATCCCGAGCGCAATAATCACTACGAGCGCCAAACGCGGCCAGCGGCGGTCAAAGATGCTATCGGTCAAACCCGCAGGTGACGCACCATGGACTTTCATGGGTGGTGGAACATCAGGGCTTGTCATGCGTTGTCTCTCCGGTTGAATGTTGAGGAGCGTCAAAGGTGACGATCGCATCCAGGAAACACGGTGCAATGAGAGTCATGGGGTGACGACTGGCGATCAAAGCATTGACGGACATGGAATCTACGGTGCCTTGTGGAGATGCCGTTTAAAGAACTGCAAGACAGGCCAAAAATCATAATAAATCCAGCACTGACCATAAATATGCTATGTACGAGCGGGATTGTGCGCACGTTCCCATTGCTACCTCGCACGGCTCAATGATGCTTTTTCTCCATTGCGCTATATCGTCTCCGAATCTCGCCTCCAGCGACGCGCGTATGCTTGGGCTGGAGCACCATTTCTGATTGCGACCGACTTCATTGCCTGGACGACATTGCTTCCCTCGCTAGAAATAATGATGTTTATCGTAGGGACTCAAGGACTATCGCATCATCATCCATTGTGATCACGGAAGTCATACGTTCCGAGCAACACCAGTCCCAGCATCCCGGCGACGGCGAGCAGCGTCCCACCCGTCCAGAAGAGCGGCTGGATCCCCAGAAGGTCGACTATGACCGCGCCGGCCGCAAGCGAGAGCAGTCGCATGGCGTTCCATGTGACATCAAGCATGGTGAAAACGCGCCCTCGCATAGACTCAGGGATCGCTCCCTGGACCGTCGAACTGAAGACCACCATCCCGGTTGAGGTATTCAGGCCATAGATGAACAGAATCACCAGGGCCACGGGCAACGGGGTGAAGATCGCGATCAGGACATCACCAACCCCGCGGATGATGTACGGCACGAACAGCCAGCGGGCAGTCCGGTAGTCACGGGCCAACGCGTTGGGAATGAGCGGACCGATCAACGCGCCGAGGCCAATTGCCCCAATCAGCCACGCGAACCCGGCCGGCCGCAATCCGAGATGTTGTTCGGACAAGATGACGAGCATTGCCCCGGTCGCGCCGACCGCGAACGAGGCCAATCCCTGCACAATGAGCAGTCGGGAGACTAAACGATCGTGCAGGGCGTAGCTCAGACCAGCCCGTGCATCGCTGAGATACCGATCGAGACCGCGAGTTGTCTCCTGCGTGAGCTGTCCGGTATGAGCAGGGATCACCAGGCGAACGATCAGCAACGCTGAGATCACGAAGGTCGCGGCATTGAGCAGGAAGGCGGCATCGGTGCCGACGAGCGCGATCAGGCCGCCGGCAAGTGCCGAAGCGATGATCTGGACCAGTCTTCCCGTTGACCACGACACCGAGTTCGCCGCAAGCCGCTGATCCTCGGTGGTGAGCGAGGGGATCACCGCCTGGACGGTGGGATTGAAGAACGTGTTACCCGCCGCCATTCCAGCGGCCACAAGATACGCGTGCCATGCCCCTTGTGGCCACACGAGCGAGAGCGCCAGTGCCGTCCGCACCAGATCGGCACCGATCAGCACCGACTTCCGGCTGAAGCGGTCAATGATGACGCCGGCAATCGGCCCAAGCAGCAGGGACGGAATAACTTCGGCGGCAACCAGTACCGCGACCGCTGCGCCGCGCCCTGTCAGGTTATAGACCAGCACGATCAGGGCAATGTAGTGAAGCGTATCTCCCAGGCTGGAAATGAGCTGAGACAGCCAGAGCGGGAAATAGGATGGGCTGCGCACGACGGCACTGTAGGATCGTCCGACCTGGACAAGGCGGTGAGCTATCATGCGGGACATGGATGACGTCATGGAGTCGAGTGCACGCAGCTTCTGGTCCGCAATCAGACCGTCTCTCCCGACGCCAGTCCACATGGATAGGCGGGATCGCCCTCCTCGATTTGCAGCGTGGCGTGCTCGATCTCGAAGCGCTCATGCAGTTCGCGATACACGAGGGCCAAAAGCGCGTCGCTTGCAGAGCGATCGGGAACAATCAGATGCGCCGTCAATGCCGTCTCCGTGGTGCTCATGGCCCACACGTGGAGATCGTGCATGTCGGTCACCGCGGGAAGATTGCCCAAGTAGGATGCGACAGCATCCATATCGATGTTCTCCGGCACGGCGTCAAGCGCCAGATTGACCGAGTCGCGCAGCAAGCCCCACGTGCCCACGAGGATAACCGCGGCGATCACCAGGCTAGCGGCAGGATCGATCCATTGCCAGCCGGTGGCGAGGATCATTATGCCCGCCACCACCACGCCGAGCGACAGACCGGCATCGGCGGCCATGTGCAGAAACGCTCCTCGAATATTGAGATCACCCTTGCTTCCAGACAGGAACAGCAAGGCGGTCACGCCATTGATGGCGATACCCACGGCAGCAACCCAGATCACCGTCCTGCCCGCGACATGACCTGGATCGCCAAAACGAAGGATCGCCTCCCAGGCGATGCCGCCGATGGCGACCAGCAGCACAACGGCGTTGACTAGCGCGACCAGAATTGACGAACGCCGCAGCCCGTAGGTTCGACGCGCCGACGGCCGGCGCTGCACAAGTTTGGTCGCCCCCCATGCCAACAGCAGACCGAGGACGTCGCTCAGGTTGTGACCGGCGTCGGAAATCAAGGCCAACGAATTGGCCAGGAGGCCGAAGATCACCTCAATCACGATAAAGGTGGAATTCAGCGCGACCCCTACTGCAAAGGCGCGATTGAAGTTGGCTGGCCCGTGATCATGCTGGTGCGCCATGTGGGTCTCTTTCCTCGTGCGGCCTACGCCACCATTTCGATGATCAACAACACC
>JAABUS010009593.1_pt1 | contig 10187 bp, 11 predicted proteins | sample 5560161 | NCBI WGS metagenome assembly JAABUS01 (sample SAMN10711885, study PRJNA513376) | rock metagenome | isolation source: Antarctica rocks | place: Antarctica: Victoria Land, Trio Nunatak nord | collected 2016-01-04
TGACAGCGCTGCGGTGGGCAGCTTGGCCCGCCGCACGGGCAGCAGTTGGCGCCAGTCAAGCCGCGGCCCCTGGTCGGGCACCAGCGGCACGACGACGTAGTAGGCCAGCGCGACTGCGGCCTGTTCGTCGGCGTGTTGGCGCAGCGACTCCTGCTGGGCGCCGGCCAGCCGCCCGAGCGCGTCAGCGCGATCGCGTTGGGCGGCGTCGCCGGCGCGCAGCGCCCGGGTCGCGTGGTCGTGCTCGGCGCGGCTCTCGGCCAGCAGGTCGTCGAGGTCGATCGGGCTGGCCTCGACGTAGAACTGGATCGCCTGGCCGGACCCGATCCGGCTGGCCAGCTTGCCGAAGGCCTGCGCCACCTGGGCGCGCTCGGCGTCGCCCATCACCAGTGGGTTCTTGGGCGCGACGCGCAGGTAGCGCACCAGTGCGCCCTCGCTGGTGATCAGCAGGCCCTGCTTGTCCAGCGCCTCGACGGCCAGCAGGTCGCCGGCCTGCAGGGCCGGCTCGTCGTCGGTGCCGCTGGGGCGGGTCAGTAGTCCCATAGCGCTTCTCCGGTCGAGGTGGTGGTGTCGGGCCCTTCGGGGCCCGGGTTGAGGGGGTCGTCGCCGGTGACGGGGTCGGGGTCGACGCGGTAGCCGGGGCGGCCGGTGGCGCCGGCGCCCGGCGGGTAGCTGCGCGGAGTGCGGTAGAAGCCCGCAGCGACCCGGGCGAGCTCGCTGACCGAGAACTCGCTGTCCATCGCGGCGTAGCTGACCGCGAACGGCACCCCGGCCAGCAGGATCGAGATCGAGATCGTGATCTGGACCGAGAACGGCGACAGATAGACGCCGAAGATCAGCCCGCCGATCACTGACGCGAACAGCTGGGCCCACTGGCCCAGCGAGCACGGCCCGAGCCGGAACCTGTCCTCGAGGTGCTTGTAGGTCGGGTTGACCATCACCCGCTGCCTCCGGCGGCGGCCTTGGCCGCCGCCGTGGCCGCGCCACCGCCGCCCCCGCTGGATGCGAAGCGGCCCGAGACGCCCTCGGCGCCGCGCCCGCCGGCGCTGCTCAGGGCGCGCCCAGCTCCTCGTCCGTACATCATCGTATTGGCCATCCCGCGTCCGAGGCTGGGCGCGAGTCCAGCGGACATCGCCTGGCGACAGATGACCCGGGGGACGTGGAAAGCGACATAGAGCGCGGCGACGGTGACCCACGGCTCGATCAGGTTCTTGCCAAACGAGCCCTGGACCGAGAACGCGGCCTTGCCGATCACCGCGAACGCGGCAAAGCACAGCGCCCACACCACCGGCCACAGCGCGACCGCGAGCAGGCTCTGCAACCAGGTGCGGGCCATCCAGCTCGTTTCCTCCAGTGGCCACAGCGCGATCGCCAGGGCGCCGCTGATGAACAGCATCGCCAGCACTGCGGCGAGCACGATCTTGGTGATCACCAGCAGGATCAGCACGATCACCGCGACCGCGGTGGCGATCGCCCCCGGCCCCGGGATGAAGTTGGTGGCCAGCGCCGCCGCCAGCAGCTTGGTCACGCCTTCGCTCACACCGGGGGCGTCCAGCAGCGCGTGGGTGAACAGGTTGGCCGAGACCAGCAGCCACTCAAACACCTGCGGGTAGATCATGATCGCGGCGGCCGAGACCGCACCCCGGCCGATCCCCTGAATGGCCTCGTAGGAGCTCGACTGGGTGAACCCGGATGCCCAATAGCGCAGCGCGGCGATCGTGACCACCAGCGCCCACACCGACCAGGCGCCGGCGGTGACGTAGGAACGCAGCGCGCCGAGCTCGGGGTAGTCGCCCCGGTCGGTGTAGATGGGGTGCGCGACGAGGAAGTTCAGCGCCCGCCGGCCGATCTTCGCGTCGATGCCCAGGAACGTCTTGAACAGCCATCCGAAGATGTCCGAGACGATGTCCTGGGGGCTGGGGATCCCCGGGATTCCGGGGATCGCCAACGCGGGCTCAGGCGCCAGCGCCGTTGCTGCCAGCAGTGCCGCCGCGAGGGCTAGGGCGGCGAGTGAGCTGCGCGTCCAGCTGCGGGCGGTCAGGCGGCCAGGCCCTTGGAGCCGAGCACGATCACCACGCCGACGCCGACATAGCCCAGCCACTTCATCGCCTGCGGGTTGCCGAACATGAACATCACGCCGCCGGCGATCAGGCCGATCACCGCGGCCGACCCGCCGACCGGGATCAGGGCCGTGGCGATCTTGTCCAGATAGCTGGTGACGGTGCGAAAGCCGCCACCGCCACCGCCACCGCCGGCGGCGGACTTCAAGGCGGCGTCGGCCACTTCGGGGACTGCCAGGGTGATCGCTGCCGCGGCCAACGTGGCCACCAGCAGCAGGCTGGGCAGGCTCAGTCTGTGGGTCGTTACTGACATGGGGATCTCCTTTGAGTGGCATCACGGAACCTCGGGCACGACGGCAGTCGGTGGCGGCGCCGGCGTGCCGGCGAGGTCAGCGGGAGCACGTGGGGCTGGCGGCCGCGGCGCCACCGGAGCCACGGGCGCAGGCGCAGGTGCTGGAGCGGGTGCAGGTTCAGGCGCCGCGGGGGCCGGTTGCCGTGACGCCGGCGGGCGCTGGGGCGCGCGCGTTACGGGGCGCGCGCGCCGGTGGCTGTGGGCTGGGTGGGGCCGCGCGCTCGGTGTCGGTCGGTGCCGGGCCTTGGGGGCCAGCGGCCGTAGGCGCTTGTCGGTGTTCGGTGCGGCGACGGTGCCCAGGTCGCCGCCGCTGGCCGGGCGGTCAGAAGCCGGGCCGTCTCCCCTTACCTGGCCGAGTGTGGTCACGAGCGCGACGGCGGCGAGCGCGAGCGCGCCGGTGGCCAACAGCCGTCGCCGTGCGCGCGCGCTCAGGGTCGCCGGCGGTCGCCGTGTGCGCGTCCGCGGCCGCCGCTGGCGTGTCAGGCGGGCTTGGGTCTGGCCAAGCCGGCGGCGGGCCCGCTGGCGGCCTGTCGTGGCCGCTGAGGCAGTCTTGCGGCGGCCGGCGCTGGCGCGTTGGCTCGTGCGGGCCGCAGTGGCTGCCCGGCGCTGTTGTGTGCGGCTGGCCAGCCGTGTCAGCGGCCCGCGGTTGTCGACGTCGAGCGTGATCGCGGGCGGCGCCGCGCTGTGCGCCTGGCCGGCGAACGGGTCAGCGCCCGCCGCGGCCAGATCGGCTGCGGCGCTCTGGCCGGCTGCGGCTTCGTCGGGTGCCGCTTGCCACAGGTCGTCCTCGCCGCTGCCGTCTTGCGGTATCGCTTGCCAGCGGTCCTCGCCGCCGGCGGGGTCGGCACCGTCGCCCCACAGGTCGTCGTGGGGGGCCTCGTCGGAGGCCGCGGTGAAGATGCTCTCGGCCGGCGTGTCTAGGGGGGCATTTCCGTCCACTACATCTTTAGATGCGCGAACTCAGATTTGGCCCCCCTCGATTTGCAACACGGCCCCGCGGGCCGCGCCGGCGGTCAGCCCTGGGGGGGTGTTGTACGGGCGCACGGTGCCGCCCGGCTCGGGCTCGACGCCGGCCCTCGGGCCGCGGCGGATCGTGCCCTCCGGCGGCTGGGTGTCATACAGGCGCGCGATCCGCTCGAGCAGCAGCACCTGGGTGTCCTGTGACAGTTCGTAGAGCCCGCCGCCTCAGGCGGCCCGCTCCAGCGCGCGCACCGCGCGGTAGGTGAGCGCGACCGCGGCCACGGCGTCGATCTCAGCCCTGGTCACATAGCTCGGCGCCCGTCTGCATCGGTTGACGCGACCGAAGGCGCGCTCGGCCAACTCGGCCGTGTGGTAGCGCCGCGCATGCAGCCACGGCTCCTCGAGCAGGTCCTCGACCACCGGGCGGGCCATCAGCGCAGCGCACCGGCGAGCTGGACGGCGAGGTGCTTGACCGCCAGCCTGGTGGTGCGCCCCAGCGCGTCCGGGTCTAGCGCGACCGCGTCGGTGTCGGCGCCGAGCTCGGGGTCCTCGGGGATCGCCACCACGGCTCCGGCGAGGTCGTTCTCGTCGCTGAACTGTTCACGGGCGCTGGGGCCGTGCTGGGCTCGGTTGAGTACCACGGTCGGACCATCCGACTGGATCGTCGCGAGCGCCCCCAGCGCGCCGCTGGAGCGTGCTTGCTGGGGTGTGGTGACCAGCACCGCGTGGTCGGCCCTGGTGATGGCGTGCTGGGCCAGTTCGCCGGCGATGCCGGTGGCGCAGTCCAGCAGCGCCAGCTCGTAGAAGGCAGCCAGGTAGCCGAGCAGATCGGCGACCCGGTCGGGGGTAAGCGGCGGGTCGTCGGGCCCGCCGCAAAGCAGGTGCGCGCCTCCGGCCAGCTGGGTCACGTACGGGCGTAGCTCCGCCGGGTTGAGCAGCCCCGGGGCGGCGGCCAGCAGGTCACCGATCGTGCCCGTGGCCTGGCGGTCGACCGCGCCGGCCGCGGTCAGCGTGCCGTAGTCAGGGGCGGCGTCGACCACCACGGTGCGCACCCGGCCGTGGCGGGCAAGCGTGGTCGCGCACAGCAGCGCCAGCGTCGTCTTGCCCGTGCCGCCGTGCGGGCTGAGCACGGCGGCGACGTTGAATCGGGTCGGCTGGCTCGCGGCGGCGATCCGGGCGTCGAGGTCGGCCTCGGTGTGGTCGATGCGTCGGTGACGAGCTGCAACGGCCGGCTGGTCAAGGCAGCTGCAGGGCGGTCCCGACCGCCACCATGCTCGGATCGCCGCTGGCGATCCGGCTCGAGTTGAGCTTCCACAGCTGGTCGACCAGCGCCGCGATCTTTGCCGGACTCGCGCCCGGGCCCGCGACGCGGCTGGCGATCGACCACAACGAATCGCCGGAGCGGACGGTGTAGGTGCGCCCGGTGGGTGCCGCCACCGGCCTAGTGGCGGCTACGGGTTGTGCTGCGGGCCGCTGAACGGGCGCCGCCACAGGCGCCTGCGGTTGCGGGGTCCGTACCGCCGGCGCGGCCGTAGTGGGCGGCGCGGCCCGCTGCTTGGGCCGCTCGGCGACCTTTCGCCTGGCCTTAGGCTTGGCTGGTTTCTTAGCGGCTGGCTTGGGCTTTGCGACCGGCGCGGGCTGTGGGACAGCAGGAGGCGCTGGTGCCGGGGCTGGACTGGCCGGTGGCAGTGGTGCGGGTGTCGCCGCCGGCGGGGCGAATGCCGGTGGCGGTGGTGGTGTTGGGGCGGGCGGCGGTGTTTGGTCCGGGGTCGGTCCGGGCGGCACGGCGTTGTCGTTGATACCCCCGGGGGCGGGCGTCTGGGCGCCGGGATCGTCGCCGGGGTCGCCGTTGTTATCGAGCGGGTCGCCTTCCTTGTCGTTGGTCGGCGCATCGGGGTTGACCACCGGGGCGCCGTCACGCAGCGGCGCCTTATTCGCTGGTGGCAGCTTGAAGTTCGGGTCGTCGACGTTGTCGACCGGTTTGCCGGGGTCCTGGATGCCGACCGTCGTTTCGTTATCGGTCGCCAGCGCCGGAGCCGCCGTGAGGGCCGGCACCAGCGCAAGGGTGGCCACCAGCCCGGCGGCCTGGGCGCGCAGGGAGATCACCGGCCCGTCCGTCAGCGCGCCGCTGAGTCGTTCGGCGCGGCACACCGGACAGCCAGGGTGAAAGGCCAGCGCCGCGTGGTTGCTGGCCCTTAGATGAGTGCTCAAAGCTGCCATAACTGGCCTCCCTTTTATCCGTTGATCGGCGTGTAGGCACACCGAAACCCACGCCGCCCATCGAAGGTGTCCGGCACCGTGCCGACCCCTCCCGCTCCGACAGCCCCAGTGACGGTCTGCGCGACAACGAGGCCATCGCTCGTAGGAGAAACGATGTCGCTGGTCAACTCCCCGCCGGGGGCAAGCGCCACCCCCTGGATGCCAATCACTCCTCTCACCTCGATGACCGTCGCGATCCGTCGACCCGGTGTCTGCGGGGTGGCATGCCGCGCACAGGCGTTCGCGGCGTCGCTCCATGGCAGGGCGGGTCGGGCGGTGGTTTCGACGCAGGCGCCGGCGATCGGGGTCGTGCCCGCTGCGCAGCGCACGAGCAGCCGGCCGGCGCTGTAGCCGCCGGAGAGCGTCTTGGCGCGTGGCACGGTCCCGAGCCGTGATTCCTTGATCCGGGTGCCGCCGAGCGTGTTCTTCTTCAGGTCCTTGTAGGTCAGGCTGCTGTTCTTGACGTTGCGGCCGGTGACCTTGATCGCGGCGTAGGAGGTGCCGCCGAGTGCGATGAACACGGCGATCGTGGCCATCACGTTGGCGTAGGTCAGTTGTTCGCGGACTCGGCTCATGGCTGGGGCTCCTGTCGGCGGAAACGGGGGTGTTGGTACTTCAACACCGTTACGCGCCGCATGATCCGTCCCCTCGCACGGTCACGTGGGTGGGCCGGCTCGCACCGACGCTGTAGGGCACCCCGGCCTCGCGCGGCACCACCGCCCGAATCGAGTACCGGAACCTCCGTTCACAGGTGGACACGAACCGGTAACGGGTGCGCCAGCGGCCGTTGGCGTCGGTGCGCACGGTGCGGAAGGTCGACCACCGACCCCGGGCGCCCTTGCGCTTGATGTAGGCCTGGACGGCCACCAGCTTGCCACCGGCCGGGACCGGGTGGGTCCGGACCAGGCCGCTGAACGTGGTCCTGCCGCCGTTCAGGAGCCGCTTGCGCGAGGTCTTGATCGACGCCTTGGCCGGCACGCTGATCTTGACCTGGCTGTTGACCGGGAGCCGGATCCCGTCACCCAGGTAGGCAAACGTCAGCGTGCGCGACTGCGTGCCGCCGGCGCGGTACTGGAACCGGCCTTTGGCGTTGGCGGACACGATCCCGACCACGTGCGACGGGGTGACCTCGGACTGCTCATAGACCACCACGGGGCCGGTGATCGGGTTGCCCTCTTTGTTGGCCAGCGTGCCGCGCAGCAGCTTGGAGCGGCGGTAGCCGATCCGCGTCGACGTGCGCAGCGTGGTCTTGCGCCGCTTGACGGTGCGGCCCCTGCCCTTGTGTCGCACCTTCTTGCGCACAACCTTGGTGACCGGACGGCCGGCGTTCATCGAGGTGGCGATCCGCAGCGGCAGCTGCACCGTCGGCCCGGCGGCGGACTTCTCGTTGCCCGCCTGGTCGGTGGCGCGGGCGCGCAGCTGGTAGCGCGCGGCAGGCAGCTTGGAGTCATCGATCCGGCCCACCAGCTGGTCCCCGTTTTGGTTGGCGGGCACCTGCTGCCAGCTGCCGGACCCTTCGCGGGATATCTCGATCGCGCCGCTGGCGACGCCGGACACGCCGTCGACGGCTCGGACAGCGACCTGGGTCGGGTCGTTGGGCTGTGAGGGCTGGAAGGCGACGTCGGGCGGGGTCGGGTCCCAGCGCAGCGTCACCGGGGTCGAGGCGAGCGTGTCGGACTGGTTGCCGGCGGCGTCCTCGCGCCAGGTGCGCACTGTCCAGGCGCCCGGCTTGGGCGGCTGGATCGTGGTGGCAGCGATCCCATCGCCGGCGACCCGCTCAGTCGTACAACCCGTGGAGTCACCCACCGGGCACAGCTGATAGCGGGCAGCCACGATCGGTGCCCGGTCGCTCTCGGTCGGGTTGGTCCACCCAACCTGAAACGGGGCGGATGAGCGCCACCCCTCACCGCCCGCGACAGCGGTGTCGACCCGCCCGGGCGGGCTGAAGTCGACATGCACAGGAACGGCGGCCGAGGCGCCGCCGCGGCCCGCGACATCGCTAGCCGTCAGGGCCACCTGCTGCGTGCCCTCGCCGAGCCGGTTGGTGTTGATCTGAAGCGAGTCGTTGACCTGGCGCGGGCACGGCGTGGTCGTGATCAGCGCACACCCAAACGAATCCGGCTGCTCACCGCCGCCGGTGGCGGCGACGTTTTTGAGACCGGTGTTGTCGTTGGCGCTGTAGCCGATTGTCTGGGTGCCGTTGGTCCAGCCTTGGGGGGCGCTGGTGATCGCCACGGTAGGGTCTTTGACGTCGACGATCCCGGCGGCAAGGCTGCTGGTGCGCAGGTAGTCCTTGCCGCGGCGCGAGCACGCGGAGTCTTTGCAAATGATCCGCAGTACGACCCGATTGGCGGCCATGTTGTTCTCGGTTTCGCGCCGGTCCCCGGACGCCTGCGCTTGCCCCTTTGGGGGACACTTCTCGCCGGTGTCGAACAGCGGCCAGGTCCGCTTTGCGCCGGTGTTTTCGGCGTAGACGTTCATGTCATAGCCACAGTCCGAACGCACCGCGGCGCCGCTCCAAGCGGCCTTTGTGATCACCGTCCCGGCCGGTGCGGCCATGATCAGCCGCGCGACGGAGCCGCGCTTGACGCGCGCGCCCTGCCTGCCGGAGTGCTTGACCGCGACGACGAGGCCGCGGACCCCTTTGCCGTAGGGGGTACAGCCGCGCTTGATCACCATGTCGCGGGTCGCGAAGTCGCCGAACCCCGCGCCGCGCGGATCGCTGGCGCGGCAGGACTCGACGCGGTAATAGCCCGGTCCAGGCTGTTGCGCATGGCTGGCCACCGGCGCGACCAGCAGCAGCACCATCACGGCGGCGAGGGTGAGTCGGGTTCGGGTTGGCATCGGTCGTCCTCCTGGGGTGGTCATGGGCCGCTGAACTCGCCGCCGGAGGCGGGAGCTGGTGCGCTTGGTTGGCTGGGTTGCGGCGTCGGTGCGGCCTGGGCGGGTGAGGCCGCGGCGCCGGGGTCAAACTGTCGGGTCGAGCCGCCTTGCTGGCTGGGATCGACCGCCGGGGTCGGCGTTGGCGTCGGTGCGACGGGCGCCGGAGCGGCCGTCGCCGGAGCCGGGGTGGTCGGCGCCGGGGTGGCCGCCGGCGGTGGCGTGGGGATCACCGGCGGCGGTGGTGAGGGGTCGGCCTGGGCGGTGTGTGGCTTGGGCTTGGTGGGCTTCTTTTCGGCCTCCTTGCCTTGGGAGCCGGCCAGCGCGCTGATCGGCGAGAAGTCCTGTTGGGCGCAGTAGGTCGCGCCGGAGCCGACGGCGATGCAGCTGGCGACGACCGCGCTCACCGCGCCCGGGCGAGCGCCGGCGAGTGGGGTCGGGTCGGCCGCCCGGGTGTAGGCGTTGGTGGCGTGCACCTTGGTCTGGCTGGTGGCGTCCGCCACGTGGGCCTTGACGGTGCTGGCGGCGTGGGCGAGCTTGTGGCTTGCGCGTTCGATCACGCCCGCGTTGGTGGCGGCGTCGCCGGCTGGGAGCGGCAGGATCGCCGCGGCCGCGTCGCGGAACATCTCCAGCCGCTCGTACAGACCGCCGCAGGCGGCACAGCCGGCCAGGTGGGCCTGCGCGCCGGCCAGCTCACGCGGATTGCGCAGCATCCCGAACGCCAGCGCCACGACCATCTCGCGACTGTCGGCACAGCCGCCGCCAGCCTTGCCGACAAGCACGCTGCGACCCTTGGCCAGGATCGCCTCGAGATCCTTCTTGGCCCGCTTCTCGCTGATCCGCAGTCGCTGCGCGATCTCCTTGCGCGCAGTGCGCGAGCAGTAGAGCGCGAGCACGTCGCGCTCGCGGTCGTTGAGCTGAGCCTCGATCTCGTGCACGACGAGCTCGAGGTCGGCCTCGGCGTCGACGCGGTCGGCCGTTTCGCCGAAGACGTCGACCTCGCTTACCTGTCCCTGGAAGACGCTCGCTTCGTCGGCCTCCAGCGTTTCGTAATGGCGCCGGCGCAGCAGCATCCACAGCCGTCGCTCGGCGGTGAGCGCGAAGTAGCGCTCGACCTCGGGGGCGGTCGTTCCCCGCAACGAACCAGAGGCGCGGGCGGCCGCGTAAGCTCCCTGGTAGGCGTCTTCGATGTCCTCGGCATCGAGCGACGAGAACTTCCGCGCGAGTGTGTGCCGGATCGCCTCGCCCGCGTCGGAGGCTACGACTTGGTCGAGCAGGTCGTTCGGGCTCGGCAGCGATGAGAGAGTTGCGCCCACTACTCCTTACAGATGAGCCAACGCAATTTTGGCCCCCCCTCCCCCTCGAAAGTGGCGCAATCGGCAAAGGTTCGCCCTGGTCTTCCCGACACCTCTTCTGTACCGCGCACCCATTCGGCCCCCTTACGTAACCGCTGCAAGCTGCACCGCAGTGTGCCGTATTTGCCGCGCGAATCAAGTCTCTGCGCCAGGTCCCAGAAACGCTCGCGTTCGTCCGGGATGAGGTCGCACGAGCAGTGAGGCCGCCGGGTCGGCCGCGGAGGAGCCATGTCCTCGCGGAGCTACAGCTAGACCTCAGCTTCACGCACGGCTCAGTGCCCGCACTTCGAACCGACAGGTACCTTCGCTTAACTGGGGGGGGCC
>JAABUS010009596.1_pt1 | contig 10186 bp, 9 predicted proteins | sample 5560161 | NCBI WGS metagenome assembly JAABUS01 (sample SAMN10711885, study PRJNA513376) | rock metagenome | isolation source: Antarctica rocks | place: Antarctica: Victoria Land, Trio Nunatak nord | collected 2016-01-04
CCAGGGTCGGGGAGGAGAATCGCACCGACGTCGGACTGGAAGTCGTACCCGAACACGTCCGCAATGCCGTACTGGCTGCTGAGAATCGCGGCTTCTACAACGATCCGGGGATCTCCTTCTCCGGGATTATGCGGGCGGTCTGGAACAACCTGACCGGCGGCGACACCCAGGGCGGCTCAACGATCACCCAGCAGTACGTCAAGATCGCCTTCCTGACCTCGGAGCAGACCCTGTCCCGCAAGTTCCAGGAGCTCTTTCTGGCGATCAAGCTGGATAACGAGTACTCCAAGAACCAGATCCTGGAGTGGTACCTCAACACGATCTACTACGGCCGTGGCGCGCACGGGATTCAGGCAGCGGCCGAGACCTACTTCGGCAAGAACGCCGCCGACCTCACCGTGGCCGAGGGAGCCGTGCTGGCTTCCAGCATCCGCAGCCCTGCTCTCTACGACCCGGCCAACCATCCGGAAGCTGCCGACGAGCGCTTCGACTACGTCCTGGATGGAATGGTCGAGGAAGGCTGGTTGTCCGAGCGCGACCGGCCGGCCGTGGAGTACCCCGCGGTCCTCCCGATCGGCCCGTCCGGGGTCAACCAGGCAAACGGCCCGGAGGGGCTGATCCTCAACCAGGTACGCGACGAACTGGCCGAGATCGGGTTCGACGAATCCCGGCTGTACCGCGACGGGCTGCGCGTGACCACAACGGTGAACGCCGGTGCGCAGCAGGTGGCGATCCAGTCGGTGAACGACATCATGGCCGGGCAGCCGGCCAACCTCCGGCCGGCGCTGGTGTCGGTCGATCCAGCCACCGGGGCGGTGCGCGCCTACTACGGCGGTTCGGTGGGCACCGGCTTCGACTACGCCCAGACCTACCGTCAGCCCGGCTCTTCGTTCAAGCCGTTCGTGGTCGCCGCGGCGCTGGAACAGGGCATCGGAGTTGCCGCCCGGCGCGACGGTTCCTCGCCGCAGACCTTCCCCGACCGGGAAGCACCGGTGCGCAACTCCGAGGGCGGGCAGTGCGGCCAGTGCACGGTGCGCGAGGCGTTGACCCGGTCGCTGAACACCGTCTTCTACGGGCTGGCCTACGAGGTTGGCGGCGCCGCAGTGGCCGAAGTGGCCCACCGGGCCGGAGTGGCCACCGAAATGCCCGACGGCACACCGACTCTGGCTCGGGACGGGGTGACCGCATCCTCGATTGGGATCGGCGAGTACGAGGTACGCCCGATCGACCAGGCACATGCCTTCTCGACCTTCGCCGCAGGCGGGATCGAGCGACCGACGTACTTCATCAGCCAGATCGCCGACTCCGAGGGCAACGTCCTGTACTCAAACGACGGCGCCGACGGTGAGCAGGTGATCGCGCCGGAGGTCGCCAGCGACGTGACCTACGCCCTGTCCGATGTCGCGGACTACTCCAACGACGAACTCGCCGATGGTCGCGAGGTGGCCTGCAAGACGGGCACGACGCAACTCGACGACGAGAACAACAAGGACGCCTGGATGGTCGGCTACACGCCGCAGCTGTCCACCGCGGTCTGGGTCGGCACCGACAACAACGAGCCGTTGCTCACCGCCGAGGGCCGGCTGGTCTACGGGTCCGGCCTGCCCGGCAAGATCTGGCAGGCGTATATGAACGCCACTCTGGCCGGGGCCGAGGAATTGCCGTTACCGGACGAGGCGCTGATCGAGGGCGACACCGGCCAGTCGTCGGGCTCGGGCGACTCCGAGGATCAGGGCGGTGGCGACGAGACCAGTGCACCGACGACGACACCCGCGCCGACCACGGAGTCGAGTGCGCCGCCAACCACGCCGTTGCCGACAACACCGTCACGGCCGCGACCGACCACCCCGCCGATCCCAACTCCACCGCCGACGACCGAGTCACCGACTCCGGCCCCGTTGCTCCCGCCGCGTGACCCGGTCGGGGCCGGCGCGTCGGGCCACAGCGGGTACTGGGCGCGGTAGCGGACGGTCCGTACGACGTGAGCCAGACCGAGCAGCCGGTCGTACCCCCCGACGGTCCGGCGGTGCCCCATGACGGTGTGGTCGTACGTCCCGAGGGTCCGGTCACACACGCCGAGGGTCCGGTCGTACCCCCCGACGAGCCGGTCGTACGCGCCGACGGCCCAGCGATGGCCAGCGACGACGAGGACCGGGTGCTGCCGACCTGGTCGGATCCGGTTGCGATAGCGGCGAGTACGGCGATCGGCGGTCCGTGGGGGAAACACGGGTCGATCGGCAGCAACCGGTTCTGGACGCCACTACGGGTGGTGCTGGCGATGACCGTCGTCGTACTGGCCTTAGCCTGGATGAAGCAGGAGCCCTGCGCCGGCGGCGATTGGACGGGGTCCAAGCAGTACACGCACTTCTGCTACTCCGACACCGTGCCGCTGTTCGGCATCCACGGTCTGGACTCCGGTGCGGTTCCCTATCTGGATTCGGCGGTCGAGTACCCGGTACTGACGGGCTGGTTCATGTACGGCGCGTCCCGGCTCGCGGCGATCTACGACGGGGCAGCCGCGGACAGTGGCCTGCTGCCCAATCTCCCCAACGTCTACTCGTATTACGCCGTGACCGCGCTGTTGTTGTCCCTGGGCGCGCTGGTGATGGCCTGGTCGGTGCAGCGGTTGTCCGGTCGGCGGCCCTGGGATGCGGCGATGGTGGCCCTGTCCCCGCTGCTGCTAGTCCATGCCTTCACCAACTGGGATCTGTGGGCGATCGCCTGGGCCAGCGCTGGATTGGTGGCCTGGTCCCGGCGCCGCCCGGTGCTGGCCGGCGTACTGATCGGGTTCGGGATCGCGGCGAAGCTCTATCCGCTGCTGTTCCTCGGCGTGCTGTTCGTCCTGTGCCTGCGCGCGGGGCGGCTGCGCCCTTGGGCGCTGACCAGCATTGCGGCGCTGCTGACCTGGCTGGCGATCAACCTGCCGGTTGCGTTGGCCGCTTCGGAGAACTGGTCACTGTTCTTCCGGCTCAACCAGACCCGCGTCGCCGATCCGGACTCGCTGTGGCGAATCATGGAGCACCTGAGCGGCTCGACCGGGACGAGCCTGTTCGACCCATTGCTGCCGCCGGGTCAGGCGCCGGCGGGGCTGAACATCGCCGTGGCGCTGGCGACCGCGGCGGTCTGCGCGGGGGTGGCCTTCGTCGGCCTGCGGGCACCCGTACGACCGCGCCTGCCGCAGTTGCTCTTCCTGCTGTTGGCAGGGTTCCTGCTGGTGAACAAGGTGTGGAGCCCGCAATTCTCGCTGTGGCTGCTCCCGTTGGCGGTGCTGGCCCGGCCGGAATGGCGGCTGCTGCTGGCCTGGCAGCTGGCCGAGGCGTTCCTCTGGGGCCCGCGGCTGTTGTGGTACCTCGGAGTCGACAACTTCGGACTCCGGGTCGAGTGGTTCTACCTCGCCGTCGGGGTCCGCGACGTACTGGTCATCGCGCTGATGCTCTATGTGCTGCGAGACCTGTGGGATCCGCGCTGGGACATCGTGCGGCGCAGCGGGATGGACGATCCGGCCGGGGGCGTTCTGGACGAGGCGGCGGACCGGTTCACCCTTTCCCGCCCTTATCGCGAAAAAGGCGCGAATGACGGCGCCAAAACCGGCCTTATCGCGAAAAGGGCTGTCACGGAAGCGACCATCGAGGGTGACCCGGCGGAGGGCCGCGCGCCGTGACCGGTGAGCTGAGCGGCCGGGTGGCGATCGTGACCGGTGCCAACCACGGCATCGGCGCGGCCACAGCGGAGTTGCTGACCGCCCGAGGCGCCGCAGTGGTCGCGAGCTACCTGCGCCTCGAGGACCCTGAGCGGGCCGGAATCCCACGGACGTACGCCGAGAACCGCGCGGGTACGGCCGACCGGCTCGTCGCCGCGATTCGGTCAACCGGCGGCCGGGTCCTCGCCGTCGAGGCCGACCTCAGCGACCCGGCGACTCCGGGCCGGCTCTTCGACACAGCCGCGTCCGACTTCGGCCCGGTCGACATCCTGATCAACAACGCCAGTTCATGGCGGCAGGACAGCTTCCGCACCGGTGTGCCCGACCGTGGGGCGCCAGCCCGAACCGGTCACTGCCGAAAGCATTGCGCACAACCTGGCGGTGGACGTGGCCGCCGCCGCCTTGCTGATCGCCGAATTCGCCCGGCGGCACATCGCCCGAGGCGGCGAATGGGGTCGGATCGTCGGCCTGACTTCCGGTGGGCCACAAGGCTTTGCCGGCGAGGTGTCCTATGGTGCAGCGAAGGCGGCGCAGGAGAACTACACGATGAGCGCGGCCACCGAACTCGGCCCGTACGGCGTCACCGCCAACATGGTCTATCCACCGGTCACCGACACCGGCTGGGTCACCGACGAGGTCCGTGCGCTCGTCGAGTCCAGCGCAGAACACATGCATGTCGCCCAACCCGCCGAGGTGGCCGAAGTCATCGGGTATCTCTGCAGCGATGCCGCTCGACTGCTGACCGGCAACATCCTGCACCTGCGCTGAGCTGACCGGTCTCGCCGACCACGCTGCTGGGACGTTATGCGCATAACGTCCCGTTTCTGGGCCCGATTCTGGGACGTTATGCGCACAACGTCCCGCTGTGAGATCAGCGGCGGCGGGCTAGGACGTAGCGGTCTCGACCGGTCAGGTCGCGGTGCGTCGTGGCCGGCTCGAAAGCGCCGGTGCGGTCGACCAGTTCCCGTACGGCCGCGCCTTGTACGTCAGCGTGTTCCATCACGAAGAGCCCACCGGCCCGCAGCAGCCGCGCGGCCGCTGCCACGACTTGCCGGGGAACGTCCAGCCCGTCGCCTCCGCCACCGAACAGTGCGCACGGCGGGTCATGGACTGCCACTTCCGGTTCCAGAGGCACCGCGTCGTCGGGGATGTACGGCGGGTTGCTGATCACGACATCGACTGCGCCGGGCAACTCCGAGAGCAGAGTTGGATCGACGACATCACCGACCTCGACCCGAATGCCGCCGGGTTCGGTTGAGGTGCCGAGGGTTTCGGATGGCTCGGTCGCAGCCCGGAGCCCAGCAGCGTTCTTCCGGGCGAGTGAAACGGCGGCGGGGTCGATGTCGACCGCGACGACCCGCGAGCCCGGCGCCTCGAAGGCGACCGACAGCGCGAGAACTCCGGACCCGGTGCACAGGTCCACGACGAGCGGCGTACGGCCCGCCGCGATCAGGCGCAGGGCCTCCTCGACCGCCTGACCTGCAACGACCTCGGTCTCTGGCCGCGGCACGAACACACCGGGCTCGACCCGGACGTTCAGTCGGCGGAACGCCGCGTACCCGACGATGTGCTGCAACGGCTCTCGAGCCTCGCGCCGTCGTACGAGCGTCTCGTACGCACCCTCGAAACCAGCCGGCAACGGCGGCGGGACAGCCAAGATCAGCTGGGATACGCCGAGAGCGTGCTCGGCCAGGGCGACCGCGTCCACGCGGGGGCTGGGTACGCCGGCGGCGGCCAGCCGATCGGCTGCCTGGGCGATCGCCGTAGGCAAGCGGGCATCCTCCGGGGCGCTCAGGCCAGCGCCTCGCGCAACAGGACTAGCTCCGCGCCGCGCTCCGCCGAGCCTCCCGGCGTCTCAAGGATCACCGGTGCTCCAGCCGAGCGGACCACCTCCACGAGAGCCGCGGTCTCGATCTGGCCGGAGGTCAGGCCGGCGTGTCGGTCCCGGCCGGAGTCGGCTGCGTCGCGGGAGTTGTTGCAGTGCACCAGGTCGATCCGTCCGGTGATCGCTCGTACGGCATCCACGGCGGTCCCGATGTCGATCCCACCGGCCCAGGCGTGACAGGTGTCCAGGACGAAACCGGCCCCGAACTCACCGACCGCGGCCCAGAGCTTCTCGATCGCCTTGAGCCGGCGGGCCATGGCCTTGTCACCGCCCGCGGTGTTCTCGATCAGGACCGGCAACGGGAACCCGCCGTCCTCGGCCTGGCGCTCGAACACCTTGCGCCAGTTGTCGAAGCCGACGGCCTCGTCGTCGTCGGCCAGGACGTGACCGCCGTGCACGATCAGGCCCTTGGCGCCGATGCCGGCCGCCGCCTTGGCATGAGCGGTCAACAGCTTGCGGCTCGGGATCCGGATCCGGTTGTTGGTCGTCGCGACGTTGAGCACGTACGGCGCGTGGACATAGATGTCCAGATCGCTGGCGGCGTACTCATCGGCGCGCGGCGAGGGTCGCGGTGCCTTCCAGCCCTGCGGGTCGGCCAGGAAGATCTGCACCGCATCAGCACCCGAGGCCAGTGCCTCGGCAAGCGGATCGGAATCGTCGTCATGGGCGCCTACGTGTACGCCGAGCATGGGAGCTGCCACGTCGACCGAGCCTAGTGACCATTGCCTGGCACTCCCGCGCAACCGGCTCGGCCAACGCTCGTTCTTACCCGTTGTGACCAGCCGTCTGAACCGCCGCGTACGGCGTACGGCCGTGGCTGCTCTGACCACCGCCCTGGTGACGCTGCTGGCCATCCCGCTGCTGGCTACTCCGGCCGGTGCGGCCCCGACGGCGACCGTGGAGATCTCGCAGATCCCCACGCAGTCCCTGGTGATCAGCATCGACGCCGGGGGCACGGTGACCCTCATCAACTCCATCCCGGCCAGCCAGGAGGCGGTCTCGCTGATCGGGTTGGCCAGCGTCACGGTCGAGACCGACGTCATGCTCGCCCTGCCCAGCGGCGACCACCCGCTGGCCTTCGGGCAGAACTTCGCCGAGCGCTTCGATGCTCCGTGGGCCGGGTCGGTCACCTACAGCTACCGCGTCACCAGCCGGCTTCCGCTCGGAGTGAGCCTGGATGACGTGCTGGATCAGCTCACCGTCCCGGTGCCCACGCCGATGATCGTCAACACCATCCTGCCGCTGCCTGACCTGCAGTTGCCGCCGGTTAACGTGCCGCCGTTGCCCGTTCCCGGCCTGCCCGCACCGCAACTGCCCGATCCGGGAGAGCCGCCGGTCACGCCAGACGCTCCAGGTAGCCCGGGCACCGTGCCGGCCATCCCGGGGGCGCCCACCGGAGGAACCAACAGCACCGGCGTCACGGCCGGCGAGCAAATCATGCCCAGCGCGGGGGGCCCGCTGGTCTTCGGCGCGCCCAACGGCTTCGCCGAGCGCCAGGCCAGCACGGCCGCCAGCGGTTCGACCGCGTCCGGCCCATAGCCGGCCAGCGGGACTCGTCCGCTCGTCCCGGAGTCAATCATCGCCCCAGTGACAGGGTGCCGGGCGTGGAAGCCATCCGGTCGCCGATTCGGCCGCAGAACGGTGGCCGGGGTACCCTTGTCCCCGGCTCGTCGCGCCGACCGTTCAGCTGCGCGCGGCGGCTGGCATCTGTCACACCCTCCTGCCGCGGAATGTCCGTGGCCGTCTTAGTCCAGAGGAGGTGGGTACTGACGTGCGTCACTACGAAATCATGGTCATCCTCGACCCAGAACTCGAGGAGCGGACCATCAACCCGTCGTTGGAGCAGTTCCTGACGGTGGTGACCAAGGACGGCGGCACCGTCGACAAGATCGACATCTGGGGCCGTCGCCGCCTCGCCTTCGAGATCAACAAGCAGATCGAGGGCATCTACGCCATCGTGAACCTGCAGGCCAACCCCTCGGCCGTCCAGGAGTTGGACCGTCAGCTCAACCTCAACGAGTCGGTGCTGCGCACTAAAGTGCTCCGACCGAGCATCCGCTAGAGGAGGGGCAGACGTCATGGCAGGCGACACCATCATCACCGTGGTCGGCAACCTCACCGCCGACCCGGAACTGCGCTTCACGCCGAGCGGAGCCGCGGTGGCCAACTTCACCGTGGCGTCCACGCCGCGGACCTTCGACCGCCAGACCCAAGAGTGGAAGGACGGCGACGCGCTGTTCATGCGCTGCAACGTCTGGCGCCAAGCTGCGGAGAACGTGGCCGAGTCGCTGACCCGCGGCGCCCGCGTCGTGGTCTCCGGCCGGCTCAAGCAACGCTCGTTCGAGACCAAAGAGGGCGAGAAGCGCACCGTCGTCGAACTCGAGGTCGACGAGGTCGGGCCATCGCTGCGCTACGCCACGGCCAAGGTCACCAAGGCCTCCCGCGGAAGCGGCGGCGGCACCGGTGGCGGCGGCTTCGGGGGCTCCGGCTCCAGTGGCGGATCCGACGACCCGTGGTCGACCCCGGCCGCACCCAGCAGCGACGAGCCCCCCTTCTAAACGTCCCCGTTCCGCTCGTACGGCCAGAACCGTTCGTACGAGCCCCTTTTCCCAGGAGCTACCCACATGGCCAAGCCACCACCGCGCAAGCCGCGCAAGAAGATCTGCGCGTTCTGCAAGGACAAAGTCACCTACGTCGACTACAAGGACACCAACCTGCTGCGCAAGTACATCTCCGACCGGGGCAAGATCCGCGCCCGTCGGGTGAGCGGCAACTGCTCCCAGCACCAGCGTGACATCGCCGTCGCGGTCAAGAACAGCCGCGAGATGGCGCTGCTGCCCTACACCTCGACAGCTCGCTAGGGGGATCGGAGATGACCATGCGGTTGATCCTCACCCAGGAGGTCGGCGGTCTCGGTAGCCCCGGGGACGTCATCGAGGTCAAGGACGGGTATGGCCGGAATTACCTTCTCCCCCAAGGCTTTGCGATGAAGGCGACCAAGGGTGCCGAGAAGCAGATCGAGAGCTTGCAGCGGACCCGCGCGGCCCGCGAGGTACGCACCCTCGAGGAAGCCAAGTCCCTGGCCGGCCAGCTCGGTGCGTTGACGGTCTCGCTGAAGGCGCGTGCCGGAGACGGTGGCCGGCTGTTCGGCTCGGTGACGCCCAGCGCGATCGTGGATGCCGTACGCGATGCCGGTGGCCCGGAACTCGACCGCCGCCGGGTCGAACTGCACGGCGCGATCAAGTCCGTCGGCAAGCACGTCGTGACCGTACGAATCCATCCCGAGGTCGCCGCCGAGGTCTCTCTGGACGTCGTGGCCAGCTGAGCTCGACAGCCAACCAACGGCGCGCAACAGGCCCGGATCTCCTGCTTGCCGGGGTCCGGGCCTCTTGCGGCTCCTCGGGTGGTGCCTTTGCGATCAGCCGGCTCTACGGCGGTGAGCACTCCGCAGGGCAACGGCGCCTGTTGCTCACGCCAGCCAGACTTTCTTCTGTCCACAGGCGGTTGACGTACATCCGGCGTGCCGACCGGCCCGGGACCGTGCTCCGGCGCCGACTCCCCAGCGAATCCACAGGGTCCACACAGGACTCACCCGGCGTTGCGCAGAGCTTGTCCACAGGGCAATGCACAACGGCGTTTGGGACCCGTGGTGCTTCGGCTCTACTTTGCTTGCAGCGACAAGGTTATGCATTGACTCGGCCAGTTCGGGAACTGTCAGACCCTCGCGATAGAACAGGTGTTCGAAGGCTCTCAGGGCAAGGTCTGCTGCATGAGTCGAAGGGGGTTTCGGGTCAGTGGCGGTTGCGGATGACTTGGAGCGACCGTCGACTGAGTTCGATCGTCAGCCTCCGCAGGACTTCGCCGCTGAGCAGTCGGTGCTCGGCGGCATGCTGCTGTCCAAGGATGCGATCGCCGACGTCATCGAGACCGTCCGCGGGACCGACTTCTACCGCCCGGCCCATCAGCTGGTCTACGACACGATCATCGACCTGTACTCCCGCGGCGAGCCGGCCGACCCGGTCACCGTTTCCTCGGCGCTGGGCAAGTCCGGCAACCTGCTGCGCGTCGGTGGTGCCCCCTACCTGCACACCCTGATCTCGTCGGTGCCGACCGCGGCCAACGCCGGTTACTACGCGACGATCGTGGCCGAGCGGGCGATCCTGCGCCGGCTGGTCGAGGCGGGCACCCGGATCGTGCAACTCGGGTACGGCGCCGCCTCCGGCCGCGGCGGCGAGGTCGACGAGATCGTCGACCGGGCCCAGGCCGAGGTGTACGACGTCACCGAGCGGCGGATGTCGGAGGACTACGTCGTCCTGGAGAAGCTGCTCCAAGGCACGATGGACGAGATCGATGCGATCTCCTCGCGCGGTGGCGTATCGCTCGGCGTGAAGACCGGCTTCGAGGAACTCGACGAGAAGACCCACGGACTGCACCCCGGCCAGCTGGTGCTCGTGGCGGCCCGGCCGGCGCTCGGTAAGGCGCTCGCGCTCGACACCCCGCTGCCCACTCCCTCTGGCTGGACGACCATGGCGGAGGTTGCGGTCGGGGACTGGCTGCTCGACGCGGACGGGCAGCCCACCCGCGTGGTCGCCGCCACCGAC
>JAABUS010009597.1_pt1 | contig 10186 bp, 7 predicted proteins | sample 5560161 | NCBI WGS metagenome assembly JAABUS01 (sample SAMN10711885, study PRJNA513376) | rock metagenome | isolation source: Antarctica rocks | place: Antarctica: Victoria Land, Trio Nunatak nord | collected 2016-01-04
ATGGGAATCGCAGTGAGAGTTCAGGGATGGTTGAGAGGCGTGGTGGTTGAGGGTCGGTATTTCTATCCACATTTTCTGCTTCCGAGATTTACAAGGATCTATGTACATGCAGGTGAGAGGATGAGTTGGAGGCCTAATTGCTTGACGATTGCCCCGTGAGCAACAGCTTGGTATCAATTTCCTTCGTAGGCCAAGGGATGATGTCTTTCTTCGTCCAGGCCCTGTTCGTACCGGGCATGTTACCCGTTTTGTCGCCACCACGAACCTTCATTTCACCATGCATGATCCCGTTCTTCCACCACACGAAGAGCTTCTCCACAACATCCCACGCTTCAACCGCTTTACCGTCGCCCATGTGCCACCATCCAGGTCTCCGCACGCCTTTGCTCTTCAGCACAGCCATGAATTTGTCGATGACTGCGATGTCGTGCTTGGAGATGTAGTGCACCCAGCCGTCCAATGCGAGGGGGCGGCTGAGGAAGCGGGCGTGCGGGGAGTGGGGGTTGAAGGCGGGAGGGGGTTCGCAGAGGAAGTAGCAGAGGAGAATGTAGTCATGGAGGAGCGTCCAGGGGAGGTGGATGTAGATGGGAGCAGTGATTTCTGAATCGATGTGGGCGCGGACCGGGGTCAGGGGCTGGGGTGTTGCTGGAGCTGGGTTTGAGAGGCCGAAGAAGCGACCGAGCAGGAACCAGGAAGACGGGGCTGGGGGTGGGGGCGGGGAGGGCGGGCGGTAGAGAGTCTGGTGGCGGGGGAGTGGCGGAGTGCCGGGGGAAGTGGTGCTGACATGCGTTTTGGGAAAGAGGATTCGTTCGGTCTTGGTGATTGTGATTTCCTTATGATGCTCCGCTGCAATAGCCGAGGGTTCTAGAGAAGAATTCTGTCCATCGTACAGTGGTGTCTCGTGGTCAGGACTAGAAGCTTCTTCAGGTGACTCTGCAAGACAACGGGCCGGAGGTGGTGAGGATTCTTGACGCATTTGTTGCTGAGCTTTTTCTCCTTTCTCGATGACCCTCGCAGCGTCCGTTGTAATTTGTAGGGACGAGTCCTGCTGTGTCGCCTCGATCTCGTCACTGTAAACTACCTGACTCTCCTTTCTCCAGGATCTTGGTATTTTGCTCCGTTTTGGCTTTAGCGCCTCGTTGGTGAGTAATGCCATAACGGCTTCTGGGGAATTTTGATCCGTAAGCTCAGATGACCGAGCCTCTGCTTGCCAGATGTCATAGTCGTCTTCATCGTCCTCTGATGGTTCCTGCTCGTCCTGGCTAGCACTATTGATGACAATGACCTGGCTTGTGTTGGCTTCCTCGATTTGCTTGCTTACGGCTTCACGCTCGCGCTGCCTACACATTTATGGAGTCAGCATTCCGCCTTTGAGTACGTGGATTGAGCCAGGAAGCATGTCTCTATAGCGGCGCCCGCTTAGACATATGTCGTAACTTTTTCAAAGCACAGAGGGGTTTCACAATGGTCGGAATACATAACGTACCACTCTGCCTCTCGAGAGTCTATGGTCTTGTCCCCAACCTGGAGGTCGGCCGCTTCCCCACCGGTATGATGCTGTGCCTTCGGTAGTGCTGGTTCTCCCTGTTCAGGAGACGTCGCTTTCCAGCTCATTCGATCTTCATCGTCGACCAAGCTTTCTTCGGGGCTAGGAAGCTGACGACGTGTTAGTGCTGGGTATTCAATTTGCTGTTCCGGTGCTGGGACTTTAAGGCTGTAGTCTTTCGAACTAGCTGAGTCCGGCAGCTGTGGATAAATGCTTGCGGCATCTTGACTGAACACATCATCATCGCAGCGCACTTTAGCTTTGCCTTGGGCGTTTTGTTGGCGCCTAGCCAGTTCTTCGCCCAGCCTTAATCCGGCTCGCAGTTCTCGTCGCGTACCTGGACCGAAACCACTGAAGAGATCGTCCATGCGCTGCTTGGGGGATTTGGTAGATGCCGGTTCAGAGCATGAGCCTGTAGCGGCTGCAGACGAGCTACGCTCTGCGCTAACATTATTTGGATTCAGTACACCTTGAAGCGCAATGCCAGCACGGACAATGCGCGTCAGCTTCGGCGTACCATCAGTAGGCTTCTCCAGTGGTCGAGGTGAAGAGTGCGCCTCAGTTGATGGCATTTGAGGCGGCAATTCAGGAGACCGCGCCACGGCTGGTGTTACAATCTTGGCGGTGGAGTCCACTTTTCCTGCAGTGGTCTCCATACGAGGCGCCAAGGAAACGGAAGATGCCTCTTGATTATCCTGGTCATTGAGCATTGACGCTCGTCCAGAAAGTTGCTCAGCCGAAGGCAAGGTAGAGTGGGATATCATGCTAAATCCTTCGCTCTCGAGGATGGAGTCATACTCTTGGTGCTTTTCGGTCGGGTCAGCAATGGGCTCATCTTGGTTGTTGATGGCCCTCCCGTAGAAGACTCTCACTCCTGACTTTAATACCCGGGACCGAACCGGGGACAGGCTATCGTAGCGAAGCCTCGATCGCCATCGGGCTTCATCTGCTTTGCCTAACGCGGAATCCGGAAAGGGGGACTCTTGCGGCGAGGTTCCATCGTGAGATCGATCATCAGCTTGGCCTTCTGGAGGTTCCGCCAGGCTACGTTTGATGGATACTGGGAGATCATCTGGATCCGAGGTGTTGACCTTCGTGTGAGACATTACTTTTCGCCTGCCCCGGCTTCTGGATTGTGGTTTCGTTGTCTCTGGGCCTGGTTCATCGGAGTCGGCTTGCCGCTGCAGCTCAAGCTCTTCCGTTTGAAGCAGTTCTGTTCCAATGCTATGAGATACCAGCCCTAAGCTCTTCCTTGGCCTACCCCTTCCCCGTCTAGCTGGCGTTGCTGCGTCTGGGACCATTGCCTCCGCTATATCCTCAGTGGACGCCGACATGGTCTTTCTCTTTCTTGAGGCTTTAGGTTTTGGTGTACCACTTCTTTTCATCGGTTCATCCATAGATTTCCTTGGCCTTCCTCTTCCTCTCTTCACAGGAGAAGGTGAGGAGTCTCCACCAGTCTTCAAGGGTACAGTGGTAGTCGTGGTATGTTGTGCAAGCACTTTCTTCGGAAGTCGAATCCTCGTGTCATCTGGTTCAGTTTCGACAGTAACACGTATTCTCCACGGGCTTGTAGTGTTGTCTGCGGGCGCTGTTGATCTGGTGGGTGAGGATGAGAAACGGGGAGCTGGTGGCGTGGTAAGGTAGAAGTCTTGTGAGCAAATGCTGCCGGTGCGATCTTGTAAAGGCTTTCTAGATGTTGCTCTTCGTGGTGTCCTTGTAGGTGACGAAGCTGGCATGTTATCTTGCGATATTGCTAGGGGATCGGGTGAGGGGGACCGAAATTCGTGACGTGACGCCATGTTGGGCTCTGAGACAACCCAGCATAGGCGTAGAGCTTCCTGTTCGACTATGGGGTGTGCGATAGCGATTCCGACTTTTGGTGCTCGTCTGGAGCTCAAAACGAGCCTGGAGTGCCGTTGTTGACGAATTTCGTAAACAAAAAGAGGTTCTTGGCAATTCGGCCCTAAACCATAAAGCCGTTATCGCCGCAGGGGGTTTTTCTCCTTTAACAGTGTCGGTGCTACCAACTAACCCAGCTTCACGTACTTAAAGTGTAGGTTGAATAGGCTTCATAGGAACTTCATTACGATCTCTTCCAGTTATATACAAGGGCTTTCTGGGCAGATCGAGATCCAGATGTAAGAGTGCTCTTTGTGATCTGTTGCCTCTTTTCGGCAGTTCTCCATTAACCTAGGACGACACGATATTGAAGTCATACTGCGCATACACCACAGCCGGCTCTGAATCTACCGTATATATTTGATACTGATCTTGGCCCCATTGAGGGTTGTTAATTCCATCGATCCATTGCTGCGTCTCGATCACTATGCACCCGTACTTCGGTACATAGGTAGTCTTCCCCTGCACATGCTGCTGGCTCTGCTTGACAGGTATAGTGCCATTGAGATTGTCGCAGGTGTAGATCTGCAAGCTTTGCTGATTGGTGTAGATGTCGAGTTGGATGCCGGTGCTGTTTGAGGCCATGGTGAGCACACTGATGTCGTTCGCTTCGGGAGCGGAATATCGAGGGCGATCGAGGATGAAGGCATTGTCGTAGCCTGTGCACCCGGGACCGCAGCCATCAACCCCTTGGAGGATATCACGGCCTATTTGCTTAGGTGATGTGAAATCAAGCCAGGTTCCGTTGACGACGCCAATGGCGCCCGTGGGTACCTCCAAACCATCGATTTCGATATATCGGTCCGCGTAGGGCATTTGCAGGGTATTGTTGAGGACCGTCTGACCCGCAATATCGACGAAGGCTCCGAGGTTCCAGTAGACATGATTCGCGAGCATGATTGGGGTAGGCTCGTCGAGTGGTATCGAGACAAGTCGCGATGTCCATCGAGGGCCAGCGGACACAGTGTAGGTGGCATACGTGATGATGTTGCCAGGGAAGCCTTCGAATGCTTGGTCTAAGAACGAGAAAGTGATACTAGAGTCGTTCGCCTGTACGACTGTCCAGTTCCGCTGGTCGTATCCTACTATGCCACCATGTAGAGTGTCGTTTCCGGAGTGTTCGTTCTCGGGGATGTGAGATGTTACGCCGCCTACAGTGAATGTACCATTCTTGATTCGATTTGCGTAACGTCCAACTATGGGTCCGAAGTAGGTATGAACGGTCTCGGTGTCTTTGAGATATTGCATTCCATCGTCATAGCCTAGAACAACGTCTTGAGGATTGCCATTCTTGTCATTTACGAACAAATTGGTGATGCGAGCTCCATAGGAAATGAAAGACGCATTGATGCCAGGCGCGGAAATATTATATTTGGTAAAGGGAGAAGAGCTCTGCGCCAGGATAGAGGGCAGGAGGATTGAAGCAACAGCCCAAGAAGGGTGCATCTTGAGTCGACTTTGATACAGAGATTGAAAAAGTGGGTTATAGCGAAAGATTGAGAGCGAACATAGTAGAAAGAGGAAGGACATAGAGATACATGGGAGCTTTATAGCTTGCCATAGCGAGCTGAGGGGACTCGCACTTGGGAGCTCGTTCGATACTTGCGGGGTTGGTGCAAGGTACCACCAGTAGAAGTACGAGTGCGAAAAGCTCTGTGCAGACGGAGATGATGCAGGATGCGAAGCTGCTAGCGATCCTATCACAACAGCTTCGTAGACTCGGGAATTTGGCAGTTGCAAACGCACAAAGACGTCATCAGCCATGATACCGGTCAAAGCATACTTTAAGGGACTGTCTCGGCCATGAGTCCGTTTGAATCCTGGTCACTGGGCTGTCTGAAAGACGGGATGGGTCACCAGACTAGAGCTTCTCAGAGGAGTGATGCCGAGGCGGCTCAATGCGGGGAATGGGGGGCTTGGCATGGACAAGATGCAGTCTTAGTGCTGGCAGTGTACTCGAGGAAATGAGACATGGGTCCACGAAAAGAGCAGGAAAGAAGTGTACCTGGAGAATCCATTCGGAGAACTCCCGTTGCCAGCAGCTTACAAGTGGAAACGCCGATTGGCCTGCACAGAAAACGTGTCGATAAAAACCACCATTCTCTCCCAGTGTGACTCCGGTCAGTAGATGCGGTCATACATACAAATGGTCCAACAACTCCTGCCGATACATCCAGTCCATACTCCTCATGAAGTATTTGACGCTATTAGAAAACGCTGATGTAGTTGCCTATGCGCTCTTTCTGGTTTTGGGCTATGCATTCGGCAATCCAGGTGATGTTGCGGATCTCCTGTCATCAGTCAGTTCAACAATGCTCACGCGAGAGTCTCGCATCGTATTTACCTGCTCCCTCAATTTCACCCAAGCATAGACCACAGCGTGCGTAAATTGGAAGGTGAAAGCGCTCTTCGAGATCTCCATCTCCTTCTGATAGAACATGTCTTCCAGGCTTTTGCCATCCGAGCCAGTTCCTCCACTCATGTTGCCGGGGCCGGAGCTGCTCATGCCACCCCCAAGCTGGTCGAAATAAGTCTTGTAATCATGAACTCCGCTCACCGCAAGCCCGACGCCTTCGACATCATCCGCTCTCGATAGCATCAAAGTGCCCTCAGGGTATAGCTTTCCAAACTCCGGATACAGCTTCCTCCGGTCTTGTTTGGCCAACTCTGTGCCAAACGAGTTGAGCGTTATATTGATGGCCCTTCGGTCGGCCTCGAACTCCAATATTTCGCTCATCACAGTCGAGGTAGGTGTGCCGCTCATGTCTGGATGGTTGTTGATAAACCGATAGAAATCCTCAAGATAATTTTTGTACAGCGTATTGCGGACGATCTCAATGTTCAGCTCATCAAGATCCTGGTGGCTCAACGAGCCCTTGAAGTAAGGTGCGAGAGGCGTTTCGATCAGGACAGAATTGTATAGCTCTTCGATATTCGTGGCAACGCAAAGTACAGGCATAGTCTCGAACCAGCCTAGTGGATGGCATCGCTCTAGTAATTCCCGGGTGTCTCGTTCATGGAGTGTGCCGGTTATCAGAAGGGCCACATTATCGATCATGTATCCATAGGTAAGGTATTCCATGAACTTCGCTAATGATCCAGTTGCTTGGCCTTGCAGGTAGCGGAACTCCGCAACAAGCTTGTCCGTCGTCTTATCGGCCAGGGCGGATGTTGAAGGATTGGGTGGTAGAGAGGCAAGGAAGTCGCCATAGGCGGGGGAGAGCTGTAGCTTAACGTCTGTAAAACCATCAGCAAGACCGAGCTGATATCGTTTTGGAGATCCTCACCATCGATCGTTTCGCACTGTGTCAGGTTGCTATAGTTCTGTTGCGTGAGAAGAGTATTCCTGTATCCTCTAACCACGCCTTCCACATAACTGCATGGATTAACAAATGCACACTAACACACTCGATTACTGTCTGAAGCTCACCCGCCATTGACATTGTAGAAGAGCCCTTCCATAGTGCTGATATGTATTGATGATCTGAACAGAGCATTTGCGGCGCATGAGTACTCTAAAATGCGTCAAAGTACGCTAACGCGATTAGTACAAGCACAACATTTAGCGAGAAAGTCGAATTTGTATGGGAGCGCAACTCTGGAAAGAGCAACCGATTGATTCTCATAGCAATCGGTAAAACGGTGTCGCACCTTCCTAAACTATGGGGCTTTTCATCCTACAGTATTCATCGCTCCTGCCAATCAAATTACCTATGGCTAAGCACTGTGCAGGGAAACCCCGGTGGGGTATGCGCTCCTCAAAGCAAAGAGCTCCAAGATCCTTGAGGACCATAAAATATCTGGCGAAGACGAAACAGCAGAAGGCATCTGCAGTCTGTACGTGAGCTATTTTACTTATATTAAATGGCTTTCATCGCAAATCTCGCTACAGAATTGGACCGCTTAAGCTTCAAAACTGACTCGATCTTTGTATCAAACAGCTTGAAATTGAAGGAGTTCCACAAGTTCGATAGTGCAGCTACCGGTAAACCAGACAAGGACAATTACACTTGGCTCAGCGGTACTGAATGTTGCAGCTCTCGAACAGACTGCCGCTCTTGTCGAAGGCAAAGTGACACCGCGCCTCTCAAACCTCCTCGACGGCATCAAAGATGAGAAGAAAGTCTCGCTCGCGGTGGCCGACCCCAAACTTGGTAGGTATTATAGAGCGTGTCAATCGTGGATGCTAACCACGCTATAGCCAGCGCGATCAACAAATTGCCACAGCTATCCCTCAAGATTGTCTCCGATGCTTCCACTGCGGACCTATACCGCGCCATCCGTAACCACCTACCTTCGCTCATTCCAGGCCTCCTTCCTCAAGACATATCGACGATGTCCCTTGGTCTTTCGCATTCGTTATCACGGCACAAGCTCAAATTCTCCCCAGACAAAGTCGACACCATGATCGTACAAGCAATTGCGTTGCTAGATGACCTCGACAAGGAGCTCAATACGTACGCTATGCGGGTCAAAGAATGGTATGGCTGGCACTTTCCGGAGATGGGACGAATAGTGAACGATAATCTGGCCTATGCTCGGGTCATACTGAAGATGGGCATGAGATCCAATGCCTCAAATGCGGATCTGGCCGACATATTACCGGAAGAAATCGAGGCCGCTGTCAAGTCCGCAGCCGAGATCTCTATGGGTACTGAGATCACCACCGAGGATATGGACAACATTCAGGCGCTCGCCGAGCAAGTCGCTAGCTTCACCGAGTATCGTTCGCAACTCTCCACGTATCTCTCCAACCGGATGTCTGCGATTGCTCCTAATCTAACTACCTTAGTGGGTGACCTCGTTGGTGCTCGATTGATCGCCCATGCTGGCAGCCTGATGAACCTTGCGAAGAGTCCTGCCAGCACCATCCAAATTCTAGGCGCGGAAAAGGCGCTTTTCAGAGCCCTCAAAACCAAGCACGATACGCCGAAGTACGGTCTTATCTATCATGCATCCTTGATCGGTCAAGCCACGGGAAAGAATAAGGGTAAAGTTGCTCGTATATTGGCAACCAAAGCTGCGTTGGGTCTACGTGTCGATGCCTTCCACGAGTGGGGTCAAGAGGGTGAAGATGCTATTCCAGATGATGAGAGAAACGCAGTAGGGCTAGAGGGTCGAATGAAGGTTGAGCGACGATTAGCTTCACTCGAAGGAAGACCCGTACGATCGAAAGGGGTTACTATTGGGCCAAATGGTGTTTCTGCTGGACCGGGCAAGTGGGAAGTCAAGGAAGCTCGGAAATATAATCCTGACGCCGATGGTCTTGTTGGTGATGAACCGGCTGCCTCGGCGCCCCGTATCAAGAGTTCGCAAGATAGCAAAAAGGACGACGTGCTTCTCAAAGCTTCGCAGGACAGCCACAGGAACAAGAAGCTGATTGAGGAAATCGATGAACCCGCCGCTTCGGGAAGCGAAGATAGCTCGGAGGCAGAGGCGGGAGCCGAGGACGCAGAAACTAAAGATGACGTGGATATGGAGGATGATACTGGGGCAAAGGATGAGCCTGCATCCCAGATTGAGGCAATAGCAGCGACGGAGTCAATAAATAAGGCGAATGGGCATATCGAGAAGGGAGCTGCCAATGGCGATGAGAAATCCGAAACCATATCCACAGTGTCCGACGATTCTCTAGACTCGCCCGATTCACCTACCCCTCAAGAAATCAATTGGCAATCTTCCATCCTCGGCAACACGAAAGTTGCAAAGAAAGCTCGGAAGAATGAGCGGCATGAGCGCAAGCTTGCAGTTTCAGCGGAGCGAAGTGAGCTACGAGGAAAGAAGAATACCAAACTTGCCCGAAGACTCGACCGCAAGGAGAGACGACTGAAGCGCGCCGAGCAGTTGGGACGACGGGAGGCAGGGGAGGATGAGAAGTATCGAGAACCTGCAGCGCAAGCAGGCTTGTCGATAGAACGGTATAAGAGGAAGCTCGAAAGGGGTGAGATCAAGTTCGAGGGCGGTAAGCCGGTTTCGATCAGCAAAAAGGACTTGAAGAAGGCAAGGAAGGCAGCCGAGAAAGCCGAGGAGAAGAAGGTAGAGAAGGTACATGATGACGGGAGTAACAAGAAGAAGCGGAAGAGAGAGGACGACCTGGAAGGGGTTGAGAAGTCGGAAAAGAAGAAGAAGAAGAGTAAAGCGTAGAAGACGCTGATGCTTGGCTTTCGATTGTTGATAGCTTCGTGGTTGGATCATTGTGGCAGTATTTGACCATGGCGTTGTTCACTACGCTCTGGACGCTGCATGTAAATGGATATGATGCTAAAGTATGCCAGAGGTTGGCACGGCTTCAGTCAGAATAATTCTACAAGACTTCGCACCAGTTTTGCGAAGAAACTGCCCCAATGCTGTCTTCCCGGTGCCTCCATAGCAGTAGATTAAGTATTGTTGAATATCTCGACTCTCTAGCCCTTAACCCCGCCCTAGCCTGCTCCCAAATAAATCACGCTTGAACAAGACCAAGTCTCAGCACCCACCCTCCATCAAGCAGCTACAACCCCACAATGAAGGTCCCACCCCCCAATCCCCCATCTCCTCCCCAAGACCGCAAGACTCACACCCAACCCCCAACGCCCAGATCCTCGAGACCCAATCCGCCGTCCTCTCCAACTACGAAGTCTGCACACACCTCCTCTCCCTCCCCTCCCGCCCCCAAACCACCACGCCCAAAAGCCAAAACTACGAGACCGTCATCAAAGAAGTACCTCCCCTTCCTCCACTCCCCCTCCTCCCTCCTCATCC